>Ga0182742_1003583_pt1 | contig 15006 bp, 15 predicted proteins | sample eDN5th37CBELigMG_FD_128880 | JGI IMG/M metagenome (GOLD analysis project Ga0182742, IMG submission 128880) | Enriched Miracle-Growth compost microbial communities from Emeryville, California, USA - eDNA 5th pass 37_C BE-Lig MG (version 2)... ...
CCGGTGGTGGCGCTCGGGCTCGGCTCGGTCGCCGGGCTGGGCGCGGCGCGGCTGGCAGCCAGCCATTTCTCCATCATGACCAAGGACACCTCGGCCATGTTCGTCGCCGGGCCGCCGGTGGTGGCACGGCTTGGCCAGGACCTGTCCAAGCAGGAACTCGGCGGCTGGGAAATCCAGACCCGCAGCGGCGCCGTGGACCATGCCGTCGATTCCGAGGAGGAGGCCTTCGAAGCCGCCCGGCGCTTCCTCTCCTACCTCCCCGCCTCGGTCTTCGAATTGCCTGCGCGGACGGAATGCGCGGACGATCCGGGGCGCACTGATGAGTCGCTACTCTCCGCCGTCCCGCGCGACATCCGCAAGCCCTACCGGATGCGCCCGATCATCGAGAGCGTGGTGGACCGGGGCAGCTTCTTCGAGATGGGCCGGCATTTCGGACGCTCCGTCATCACCGGCCTCGCGCGGCTGAACGGTCTGCCGGTGGCGGTGATGGCGGGAGATCCCTTCTACTACGCCGGCTCCTGGACCGCGGATGCCTGCGCCAAGGTGGTGCGCTTCGTGGATCTGGCCGAGACCTTCCACCTGCCGGTCGTCTACCTGATGGACTGCCCCGGCTTCATGATTGGGTTGGAGGCGGAAAAGGCGGCGACCATCCGCTGGGGCGTGCGCGCCATGGCGGCGGTGAACCAGTCCACCGTGCCCTGGTGCACCGTGATCGTCCGCAACGCCTTCGGCGTTGCCGGGGTGGTGCACCAGCCGGCCGGACGCTTCTCGCTGCGCTATGCTTGGCCCTCCGCCCGCTGGGGTTCGCTGCCGCTGGAAGGGGGCATCGAGGCGGCCTACCGCGCCGAACTCGACGCTGCAGAGGACCGTGCGGCGAAGATGGAGGAGATCGAGGCGCGGCTGCAGAAGCTGCGTTCCCCTCTCCGCACCGCAGAAGCCTTCTGGGTGGAGGAGATCATAGACCCCCGGCAGACCCGCAGACTGCTCTGCGAATTCGCCGACCTGGCGGAAAAGCTGCGGGAGCCCGGGATCAGCCGTTTCACCGTGCGGCCATAGGGGCGGCGGAAGGGCCGGGCCGGGACCGGCACTGCCCTGGACCGTATCGGCCGGCGCCGCCATCCTGGATGCCGGTCGAATACGGAGCCTGGTCATGAAGACACGCGCGGCGGTGGCCTGGGCGGCAGGGAAGCCGCTCAGCATCGAGACCATCGAGATCGAGGGCCCGAAGCCCGGCGAAGTGCTGGTGGAGGTGATGGCCACCGGCATCTGCCACACCGACCAGTACACGCTGAGCGGCCGCGACCCGGAAGGGCTGTTCCCCGCCATTCTGGGCCATGAGGGCGCCGGTATTGTGCGGGAGGTCGGCGCCGGCGTCACCAGCCTGAAGCCCGGTGACCATGTGATCCCGCTCTACACGCCGGAATGCCGGCAATGCAAAACCTGCCTCAGCCGGCGCTCCAACCTCTGCACTGCCATTCGCGCGACACAGGGCCGGGGCGTGATGCCGGACGGCACCAGCCGCTTCCGCTGCGACGGCACGCAGATCATGCACTATATGGGCTGCTCGACCTTCGCGAATTTCACCGTCCTGCCGGAGATCGCGCTGGCGAAGATCCGGGAGGACGCGCCCTTCGACAAGGTCTGCTACATCGGCTGTGGCGTCACCACCGGCATCGGCGCCGTCATCAACACCGCAAAGGTCTGGCCGGGGGCCAATGTCGCGGTCTTCGGCCTCGGCGGCATCGGCCTCAATGTGGTGCAGGGCGCCCGGATGGTGGGCGCGGACAAGATCATCGGCATCGACCTGAACCCGGCGCGGGAGGCGCTGGGCCGGAAATTCGGAATGACGCATTTCATCAATCCGGATGAGGTCGGCCGCGACAAGGTGGTGCAGGCGGTCATCGACCTGACCGATGGCGGAGCCGATTTCTCCTTCGAATGCATCGGCAATGTGCAGGTGATGCGGCAGGCGCTGGAATGCTGCCATCGCGGCTGGGGCGAAAGCATCATCGTCGGGGTTGCCGGCGCCGGTGAGGAGATCGCGACCCGTCCCTTCCAGCTCGTCACCGGCCGCGTCTGGAAGGGCACCGCCTTCGGCGGGGCGCGCGGTCGTACCGATGTCCCGAAGATCGTGGACTGGTACATGGAGGGGAAGATCGACATCGACAGCCTGATCACCCACACCTTGCCGCTGGAGCAGATCAATCGGGGCTTCGAGCTGATGGAGAAGGGCGAGTCCATCCGCTCGGTCGTGGTCTACTGAGCAGCGGCCCGGTGACCGGCGGGCCGTCAGGCCCGCTGGTCCGAATCGGCGCCCCCAGCTTGCAGGCGACCCGGCCGGCGGAACACAGGACGCTTGCGCAACAGCCGCCGTCCGGCTCAGACTGCCCCGAAGGCGGCCATAGGGGATGGATTGGGCCGCGGAACGACAGGGGGAACGTCAAGAATGAACCGCCGAAGCATGCTTCTCGGCGCCGCAGGGCTGGCAGGCGCCGGTGCCTTGCGGCCGGCCGCCGCCCAAGGGGCTTATCCCAACCGGCCGGTGCGCATGATCATCCCCTGGCCACCCGGCCAGGCGACGGACCTGATGGCCCGGGTCATGGCGCAGCGCGTCTCCGAGCAATGGGGCCAAACCGTGGTGCCCGAGAACCGCGCCGGTGCCGGCGGCATGATCGGCACGGATGCGGTCGCCAAGGCGGCGCCGGATGGCTACACCATCCTCGCCGCCTCCACCGGGCCGATCACCACCGCGCCGCTGGTGCAGCGCACGCCCTACGACCCGGAGCGGGACTTCGCGCCGGTCGCGATGTTCATCATCTCACCCTATCTCCTGGTGGTGCGGAAGGATTTCCCGGCCAAGGACGTCCGGGAATTCATCGCCAGGGTGAAGGCTGAGCCGGGCAAGTACACCTATGCCTCCTCCGGCACCGGGGCGGCGGCGCATCTGATCACCCTGATGTTCCTGAGCCGCGTGGGGCTGGACCAGATCACGGTGCATGTCCCCTTCCAGGGCAGCGGGCCGGCGATGACCGCGGTGATGGCCGGGCAGGTCGATTTTGCCGTGGACACCCTGGCCGCGACCGGCCCGCTGGTGCGGCAGGGCAATCTGCGCGCGCTCGGCATCTCGCTGGAGCGAGGCAGCAGCCTGGCGCCTGGCGTCCCGCCGCTGGCGGAGGCGGCGAATCTGCCGGGCTTCGATGTCGGCGCCTTCGGCGGCTACATGGTCCCCGCCGGCACGCCGCGCCCGATCATCGACCGTCTGGCCGCGGAATGCCAGAAGGCGATGCAGGCGCCGGAGGTGAAGGAGCGCTACGCCTCCATCGGCGTCGAGATGCAGCCGCGCGGCCCGGACGCCTTCGCCGCCTATCTGCGGGAGCACCGCGAGAGCTTCCGCCAGGTCATCCAGGCGAACAACATCCGGGTGGACTGACCTGGATCGCGGCTATTCCGCCGCGGCGCGCACCGGCACCAGCAGCGCCAGGATGTCGGAGAGCTTGCGGTCGGCGGGATCGAGGACCGCCGCCGCAAGCTTCTCCGCATCCACCGCGATGCCGGAATAGGCGATGCAATCGGCGAGCTTCGCCGTCAGTTCGGCATCCGAGAGCGGCAGGGTGGGGCCGCCACGCAGCGCCTCCGTCCGGCGGTGCAGGGTGCGGCCGTCGCGCAGGTGCAGCGTGACTTCCGTGTAGCGCGGCTGCAGCGCGCCGGCGGCCTCACGCTTGCTGACCCTGGGCAGGAAAGCCTGGATCTCCGGGCGCCGCACGGCGGCGTCCTCGAAGCTCGCCAGGGTGACGCGGCCATCGGCGAGAGAGGCGGCGACAGCGTATTGCATGGAGAATTTCGCCTCCAACCCCGTTTGCGGCCGGTCATGCAGCAGCGGGGCGAAGGAGCGGGCGCTGCCCTCCACCTCGACCGATGCCACATCCGCCAGCGCCACGCCGGTCTCGGCTTTGAGGTCGAGCAGCCCATCCAGCGCGCGATGGGTGGCGTAGCAGAGGGGATATTTCTTCACCTCCAGCCCCGCGCGCAGCAGCAGCCGCGGCGTGCTGCCGAGGCCATCCAGCGCCGCCGCCAGATCCTCGCCATGGCCGTAGAGGGCGAGATAGCCGCGCGGCCCCTCCAGCACGGCGGGGGAGGAGGAGAAGCCCTCCCGCGCCAGCAGCACGGCTTGCAGCGCGGCACGGTTGGCGTGGCCCGCCTGGAAGGATTTGGCGTCGGTGCCGAAATTCTCCCGGCTGCCCGCCGCTTGCGCCACGGCAAGGCCGATGGCATCCGCCGCCTGCCTCGCGGTCAGCCGCAGCAGGCTGGCGCAGGCGACAGTGGCGCCGAGCAGGCCGATGCTGGCGGTGGCGTGCCAGCCCTTGGCGTAGTGCTCATCCCCGATCGCCTCGGCGATGCGGCCGGCGACCTCGAAGCCCGCGACATAGGCGGCGCAGACCGCGTCCAGCCCCTCCCCTTCCGCCTCCGCCAGGGCGACCAGCGCTGGCAGCATGGCGACGGAGGGATGGCCCCGCAGCGGGGCGGTCACGTCATCATAGTCCAGGACATGCCCCGAGACGCCATTGACGAAGCCCGCTTGCTCAACGCCGAGCCGTGTATCCGTGCCCCAGACATGCGCGACACCAGGGCCGCTCACCTTGCGGGCATAGCGCAGCGCCATGGCGGTCGCGGGCTCGCGCAGGCCGCCGAGGGCACAAGCGACGGTGTCGAGCAGGGCGCGGCGGGCGAGGCGGGCTTCCTCGGCCGTCATCTCTGCGGCGGTGAAGCCGGCGGCGAAGGCACCGATGCGGGTGGCGAGCGTCTCGGTCATCGCGGTCCTCCCAGGTGGCGGCCGTCAGAGTGGCACCTTTGTGGCATCGTAGGCGAGAAACCATTCATAGCGCTCCCGGACCCGCTCCGGCTGCCACTCGCGGTCCACATAGGCGGCAGCGCCGGCGAAATGGGCCAGTTCCGGGTTGTGGAAGCGCCTGGTGTTCTCGCTGCTGCCGCGGACCATGCGGGCGGTGCGGTCGCGCCGTGCATCCTCGTAGCGGCGAAGCGCCGTCTCGACATCATCGAATCCGGCGAGGGCGCGGGCCAGGATGAAGCCGCCCTCCATCGCCCGCACCGCGCCCTGTGCCGGGAATGGCTGCGTCGGATGGCAAGCATCGCCGAGCAGCGTCACCCTGCCCTGCCCCCAGACCGGCAGCGGATCGCGTGTGAGCAGGGCCCAGCGGAAGGGCGTTTGGATATTATCGATGAGGCTGTGCACATCCTCATGCCAGCCGGCGAAATCGGCGCGCTTCTCGGTATGGGTGCCGCGGGCGGTCCAGCTTTCGACCTGCCAGTCTGCGCCCTCCACCACGCCGACCACATTCATCAGCCGGAATTGCCGCAGGGGCTAATGCACCACATGCCGACCGGGCCCAACCCAGTTGGTTGAGACGGATCGGCAGAGATGTGCCGGCAGGCGCTCCATCGGAATCACGCCGCGCCAGGCATAGAGGCCGACGAAGCGCGCAGCATCCTCACCCCAGAGCTGTCGGCGGATGACGGAATGGATGCCGTCGGCGCCGATTAGCGCATCGCCCTCCACGCTGCCGCCACCGGCAAAGTGGAGCCGGATGCGCGTGCCGGCCTCCTCGAAGCCGATTGCCTTCCGGCTGAGGCAGATGGCGCCCGGCGCCGCCTCCCGCACCGCGCGCTCCAGTACCGCGAGCAGGTCCGGACGATAGACGGTGCAATAGGGATAGCCGTAGCGCTCCACGCATTCGCGCACGAGATCGAAGGGCGCCCAGCTTTGCCCCGTGCTCCAGAGCCGGATTTCCTTGCCCGGCGTCTCGCAGGAAATCGCCGCCACCGCCTCGCCCAGACCGAGTTCGTAGAGCAGGCGCGTGCCATTGGGGCTGATCTGGACGCCGGCGCCGACCTCCTTCAGCTCAACGGCCTGTTCGTGGACCTCCACCGGGAAGCCGCGCCGGATGAGCGAGAGCGCAGCGGTGAGGCCGCCGATTCCGGCGCCGACGATCAGATCTTCGGGCGTGTCATCCGGCTCAATGCCCGCGCACGGCCCTGTCCCACCAGGCACATTCGCCGCGGATGAGGGTGTGGTTGCCGGGCAGCACCTGCACCGGCTGGCGCTCTCCGTCCCGCGCCGCCTTCAGTCGCAGCCGCCGCGCCTCAGCGCGCATTTCCGCTGAGCCCCAGTCGCGCTCATGGCCCCAGAGGCTCGGACCGGAATGCATCTCCACCGGCTGCCAGGTGGCGGGATCCACGGTCCGGCCGCCCCAGCCATATTCCATCAGGAAACCACCGGGCGTTCGGGCATAGAAGCTGGTCATGAAGTCGTTGGTATGGCGGCCGAGTGAGGTGGCGATCCGCCCTTCCTCCAGCATCGCCAGATCATAGCCCTGGCCGACATCGTCGAGGCTGAACAATTCGACCATCAGATGGTGCAGACCGGCGCTGCCGGTTTCGATCAGCGCCAGGCTGTGGTGGCGCGGGTTCACATGCAGGAAGTAGGCATGAAAGGGATTGGTCACGTAGTCGGAGACGCGGAAGCCCAGCAGGTCCCGGTAAAAGGGCAGCACCTCCGCCATGCGCGGCACGGTCAGCACCGCATGGCCCATGCCGAGCGCCCCGGTGCGGAAGCCGCTGATATTGCGGCCGGGGATAAAGGGTGCGTCGGTAGTTTCGGCGCCATGCACTAGCTCGATCCGGTTGCCGATGGGGTCCTGCAAGGTGATCAGCCCGGCGACGCGCCGCTGGTCGGCAAGGGCGCGGCTGCCTTGGGTCACGGCCACTCCGACCGCGTCCAGCCTGGCGGCCATCGCCTCCAGCGCGGCGGCATCGGCGACTTCCCAGCCGAAGAAGCGGGCGCTGTCCCGCTCCCCCGGTGTGACCACCAAGCGTTGCTTCCGGTCATCCATGCGGAAGACGAGTTGGCTGGCGCTGCGCTCGGCAAGCTGGAGCCCGAGGAAATTCGTGCCGTAACCCGCCCAGTCCTCCGGCGACCGTGCCTCGATGCCGACATAGCCGAGAGCCTGCACCGTCATCGCTTTCCTCCCATCGGCTTGCCGGTATCCTAGGGCGCCCCGGACGGGAATGGCGAGGACCGGCTCAGACCCGGCCGCGGAGCCCCGCCGCCATCACTGCCAGCCGGTCGCCCAGGCCGCGCTCCGCCGGCGCCCTGCCCACACGGGCGAGGCGCCTGAGATCCCGGCGCGCCAGCACCAGCGGCAGCGCCGCCGCCAGCGCCGCGCGCGGAAGGCCGCGAAGCCGCGCCGCAACCCCCCGTGCCCCATCCAGGCCGGGGCCGGCGAGGCCGGATACCGCCTTCCGCACCACCTCCGACTCCGGCTCCGCGATCACGGCTTCCGGCGTCAGGCCAGCTGCCGCCAGGGCGTCCTGCGGCAACAGGCAGCGCCCCTGCCCGGCCAGTGCCGGCAGGCTGCGCAGCACCCCGGCGAGGCCATAGGCCGCGCCGGCCTCCTGCAAGGCGGGCAGCAGGTCCAGCGGCGCGCCCAGCAACCGGCCCGCAGCCACCGCGAAGCCGCCGGCAGTGCTGCGGAGATAGGCGTTGAAGGCCGCCTCGGTCGGGATGCCGCCTTCCTCCGCCTCGGCCTCGCGTGCATCGGCCATAGCGGTCAGGTCGGCCGGGTCCAGGGCGCCCGCCGTAATCGCCGCATGCAGCGGCTCCGCCACCTCATGCCGCCGCGGCGGCTTGCCGGCGGCAGCGTGCTCCACCGCCTCCCGCCACCATTGCAGGCGCATCAGCGCGATCAGCGGGTTCCGCGCCGCCTCCCGCGCCCGGGCGAGTTCGTGATTGTAAGCAATGAGTGTGAACAGCGCCTCCCGCCGCCCCGGCGGCGCGAAGAGGGCGCAGAGGAAGCGGTCCGGATCGTGCCGCCGGGCCAGCCCGGCCACGCCGGTAAGGGAGGGTGCATCCGCCATTGCCCGCCTTATGGACCAAGCCGGCCCCGCCGCAAGCCAAAGCGGCTTGCTTGACGCGCCCATGGGTGGCGCCTAGCTGTCCGGGGCCCCTGGCAATGTTCCGGGGGCGATTGCCGCTTCGCCGAAGCCAGATCCAAGGGAGAAGACCAATGGCCTTCAGCCTGCCGCCGCTGCCTTATTCCGAGAATGCGCTCGCCGGCCAAGGCATGTGCCAGGAGACGCTCGAACTCCATCACGGCAAGCATCACAACGCCTATGTCGTGGCGCTGAACGGCATGATCGAGAGCAAGGGCCTGAAGGGCAAGTCGCTCGAGGAGATCGTGGCCGAGGCCGGCAAGCAGGGCGCCGAGGGCCTGCCCGTGCTGAACCAGGCCGGCCAGCACTGGAACCATTGCCTGTTCTGGCAGATCATGTCGCCGAAGGGCGGCGGGGACAAGCTGCCTGCCCGGCTCGCCGCCAAGATCGACCAGGATCTCGGCGGTCTCCAGCAGTTCAAGGAGGCCTTCAAGCAGGCCGGCGCGACGCAATTCGGCTCCGGCTGGGCCTGGCTGATCATTGGCCCGGACGGCAAGCTGAAGGTGACCAAGACGCCGAACGGCGCCAACCCGATCTCCACGGGTGAAGGCACGCCGATTCTCGGCTGCGATGTCTGGGAGCACGCCTACTATCTGGACTTCCGCAACCGCCGCCCGGACTACCTGCAGAACTTCCTGGACAAGCTGGTGAACTGGGAGGTGGTGGACAGCTTCCTCGCTTCCGGCGGCCTGAAGGTCGGCCAGACCGCCTGAAGCCGCCCGAATGAGCCGGCTCGGCTTACGCCGTTGCCGGTTCCGGATAAGGCAAGGGCGCCGGGGATATCCCCGGCGCCCTTCGCAATTTCCGGCTGTGTGGCGGGCGATCAGCTCTTCACGGTGCTCTTGGCGTCATTCGCCGGCACCGGCTTGAAGACGTCGCCGATGGTCTGGCGCAACACGCTGACGCGGACATTGGGGGCGATCTCCACCTCGACCTCGTCCACGCCCTCCTTCACCCGCGTCACCTGGCCGATGATTCCGCCAGCGGTCAGCACCCGGTCGCCGCGCTTCAGCGCCTGGAGCATCGCGCGGTGCTCCTTCTGCTTCTTCTGCTGCGGCCGGATCAGCAGGAAGTAGAAGACGGCGAAGATGAGGATGAGTGGCAGTATCTGCGTGGCGAGGGCCGCGCCGCCACCGAGGGCGTCCTGCGCATAGGCGGGGGAGATGAGCATCCCGGGGGGCTTCCTGTTCTGGTTCCGGCTTGCAGGGGAATCGCCGGGAAACTAGCTTCCCGCCCTTCCCCGTCAATAGCGCGTCAATGGCGCGAATTCGTTCCGGACCCGATCATGGACCATGCCTTGTTGCCGGCGCTCACTCGCATCGCGGAGGCGCTGGAGCGCCTCGCTCCGCCGGCCCCGCAGCCGCCCAGCCTGACCGGGGCGGATGCCTTCGTCTGGCACCCCCAGCCCTCGCCGCGCCTCGCCCCGGTCCCCCGCGTCTCCCGGGTGGAAATCGCGTTGTTACAGGGCGTTGACCGGCAGAAGGACATCCTGCTGGAGAACACGCTGCGCTTCGCCCGCGGATTCCCAGCGAACAATGTGATGCTCTGGGGCGCCCGCGGCATGGGCAAGTCCTCCTTGGTCAAGGCCGCGCATGCCGCTGCCAACGCCGAATCGCCGGGCAGCCTGGCCCTGATCGAGATCCACCGGGAGGACATTCGCACCCTGCCGGAGTTGCTGAACATCCTCCGCGCCCAGGATCGCCGCTGCCTGGTCTTCTGCGACGATCTGTCCTTCGAGCGCGAGGATGCCGATTACAAGGCGCTGAAATCAGTGCTGGACGGCGGCATCGAGGGGCGCCCGGCGAATGTGCTGTTCTACGCCACCTCCAACCGCCGCCACCTGATGCCGCGCGACATGATCGAGAACGAGCGCAGCACCGCCATCAATCCTTCCGAGGCGACGGAGGAGAAGGTCTCGCTCTCCGACCGGTTTGGCCTGTGGATCGGTTTCCACAATTGTGACCAGCCGACCTATTTCGCCATGGTCGAGGGCTATGCCCGCGCCTACGGCCTGGACCTGCCGGAGGAGGAGTTGCGCAAGCAGGCCAATGAATGGTCGGTCACGCGTGGCGCGCGCTCGGGCCGCGTGGCCTGGCAGTTCATCCAGGACCTGGCCGGCCGGCTGGGGGTGAAGGTGGCCTGAGCCACCTTCCTACCGGCTGATGCGCTCCATCCCGCCCATCCAGGGCCGCAGCACCTCGGGCACCAGGATGGAGCCGTCCGCCTGCTGGCAGCTCTCCATCACCGCGATCAGGGCCCGGCCGACCGCCACGCCGCTGCCGTTCAGGGTGTGGACGAAGCCGGTGCCCTTGCCCTCCGCCGGGCGGTAGCGGGCGTTCATCCGCCGCGCCTGGAAATCCCGGCAGTTCGAGCAGGAGGAGATCTCCCGCCACGCCCCCTGCCCCGGTAGCCAGACCTCCAGGTCATAGGTCCGGGCGGCGGAGAAGCCGGTATCGCCGGCGCAGAGGAAGACACGGCGCCAGACCAGACCGAGTTCGGTGAGGATACTCTCGGCGCAGCGCGTCATGCGCTCATGCTCGGCCTCGCTGTCCTCGGGACGGGTGATCGAGACCAGCTCGACCTTGTTGAACTGGTGCTGCCGCAGCATCCCCCGCGTGTCCCTGCCGGCACTGCCGGCCTCCGAGCGGAAGCAGGGCGAGAGCGCCGTGTAGCGGAAGGGCAGCGCGGCTTCGGGAATGATCTCCCCGGCCGCGAAGTTGGTCAGCGGCACCTCGGCGGTCGGGATCAGCCAGCGGCCATCGGTGGTGCGGAACAGGTCCTCGGCGAATTTCGGCAACTGGCCGGTGCCATAGATGGTGGCATCGTTCACCAGCAGCGGCACGGCGACCTCGGTATAGCCGTGCATTTCCGTGTGCCGGGAGAGCATCCATTGGCCCAGGGCACGCTCCAGCCGCGCCAGGGCGCCCTTCAGCACGGTGAAGCGGCTACCGGCCAGCTTGGCGGCGGAGGCGAAATCCATCAGGCCGAGCGCCTCGCCGAGCTCGAAATGCTGCCTGGGGGTGAAATCGAAATCCTGGGGGGTGCCGTGCTGGTGCAGGACGACATTGGCCGTCTCGTCCCGGCCTTCCGGCACCTCGGCGTCCAGGATATTCGGCAGTGCTTCGAGCAGGGCGGTCTGGGCACGGTCGGCGGCGGCGGCCTCGGCCTCCAGCGCCTCCATCTCGCCGCGGAGGGCAGCCGCCTCCCGCTCCTGCGCCGAAGTGTCGGCGCCCTGGCGCTTCGCCTGGCCGATCTCCTTCGCCAGCGCGTTGCGCCGTGCCTGCTTCTCCTGCAGGGCCTGCTGCGCGGCCCGGCGCTTCGCATCCTGCGCCAGGACCTGCTCCGCCACGGGCGGCAACCCTCGCCGCGCCATGGCCGCATCGAATGCCGCCGGATCGGCGCGCACCACCCTGATGTCGTGCATCCTCAGCCTGCCTTACGTCTCGTCCTTGGGGGGCTTCGGCGCCATCCAGGTCGCGGCCAGGATCGAAAGCTCGTAGAGCAGCAGCATCGGCACCGCCAGCCCGACCTGGCTGATGATGTCCGGCGGGGTCAGTATCGCTGCCACCACGAACATGCCGACGATGGCGTAGCGCCGTCCCTTCTTCAGCGTCTCCACGCTCAGGATCCCGACGCGGCAGAGCAGCGTCAGCAGCACCGGCAACTGGAAGGCGATGCCGAAGGCCAGGATCATGTGCATGACCAGCGAGAGATACTCGCTGACCTTGGCCTCCAGCTCGATCGGCAGGCCGCTGCCGCCGGGCGGCGTCTCGAAGCTGATGAAGAAGCGCCAGGCGAGCGGGAAGATGAAGTAATAGGCCAGCGCCGCCCCGGCTACGAAGAGGAAAGGGCTGGCGATCAGGAAGGGCAGGATTGCCCGCTTCTCGCTGCGATACAGGCCGGGCGCCACGAAGAGCCAGAGCTGCGTTGCCCAGACCGGGAAGCTGAAGAAGATGGCGCCGAAGAAAGCGACCTTCAGATAGGTGAAGAAGGCCTCATAGAGCGCCGTGTAGATCATCCGCCGCTCGCCATGGCCCTGCGCCTGCAGGATGTCGGCGAGAGGCTGCGCCAGGAAGCCATAGATGGCGGTGGAGAAGTAGTAGCAGGCGGCAAAGGCGACGGCGAAGGCACCGATCGACCACAGGAGCCGCTGCCGCAGCTCAAGCAAGTGGTCGATCAACGGCATCGGCTTGTCGTCGATCGGGTCGTCCTGGTCGCGGGGCACGGGCTGGATGCTCAGATCTTCTGGACTGGCGGCAATTCGGTGGATGGCGCGGGCTCGGCGTGCGCCGCCTCATGGGAGGGCGGCGCAGCGATGGCCTCGGCCGGCGGGATGAAGGCGGGCGGCACCGCCGGCTTCGCTTCCTCCGCGCTGCCGGCGGGGGCGGCGGCGCCCTCCATGGCGGCAGGCGGGATGCCGGCGGATGGCGCCTGCGCCTCAGCCGGCACTGCCGGTCCGGGCGTGCTGCCGGGCGCGGGCGGTCCGTAATCGGTCCGCAGCGGATCCTCGGTGAAGGTCTTGCGGATGGTGCCGTCGCTGTCGATGGCCCGCTCGATCTCGTCCCGGAAATTGAAATTGCGGATCTCGTTGATCTGCTGACGGACCTCCTGGAGGTTCGCCTCCTTCACCAACTCATCCGCATGCTGCTGGAACTCGCCGGCCATGCGGCGCAGCTTCTGGATGCCGCGCGCCAGCCCACGCACGGCTTGTGGCAGATCCTTGGGCCCGATGACGACGAGCGCCACTACGCCGATCAAGGCCAGTTCAGACCAAGCGAGGTCGAACATTCCGTCTCCGACCGCGGCGCCGCCCCCCCAATGGGATCTCTTGGCCGCTAGGTCGCCTCCGTTAGCAGGAACACCACAGGGTGTCGACGCTTGCACGGGCGCTCCGGCCCGGGCGAAGCGCGCCACCCCCCACGGACACCAATTTAGGGAGTCGGGGCCGGAAATACGAAGGCGCGTTCGGGATCCATCACGACCGTAACCCGCTGTCCGCGTTCCAGCCGGGTGCCGGGGGGCAGCCGGGCATGCAGGTGCAGCACCCCGCCTGCCCCGTCCCGCGCCGCCAGATGCACCAGGGTGGTGGGGCCGAGCAGCCGGCAGGCCTCGACCTCGGCCGGGCTACCGCCTTCCGGCAGGATGCGCAGGCCCTCCGGCCGCAGCAGGACCTCCGCCGGCCCGTCCGGCAGGGCGGCAGGCAGGCCGCCGATCGCGGTTTCCGCCCGGCCGCCGCGCAGCCGGGCCGGGATGCGGTTCACCTCGCCGAGGAAGGTCGCCACGAAGGGGTCCCGCGGCCGGAGGTAGAGCTCCTGCGGGGTGCCGCACTGGATCACCTGCCCCTCCCGCATCAGGGCGATGCGGTCGGCCATGAACATGGCCTCCTCGGCGTCATGGGTGACGATCAGGGCGGGGATGCCGGCGGTCTGCAGGACATGCAGCGTATCGTCCCGCACCTGTTCCCGCAGCCGGGCATCGAGGCTGGCGAAGGCCTCGTCCAGCAGCAGCACCTGCGGCCGGGGCGCGAGCGCCCGCGCCAGCGCCACCCGCTGCTGCTGCCCCCCGGAGAGCATGTGGGGATAGGCATTGGCATAGGTTTCCAGCCCGACCCGGGCGAGCGCATCCGCCACCTGCCAGGCCTTCTCGCCCCGCGACATGCCCCGCAACCCGAAGGCGACATTCTCGGCCACCGTCAGATGCGGGAACAGGGCGTAGTCCTGGAAGACGAATCCGACATGGCGCTGCTCCGGCGGCACTTCCTGGCCCGGCTCCGCCACCACCGCCCCGCCCAGCTCGATCCGCCCGGCCTGCAGGGGCTCCAGCCCCGCGACCAGGCGCAGCAGCGTGGTCTTGCCATCGCCGGAGGGGCCGAGGATGCACAGGATCTCCCCCCTGCCGACCGCCAGATCGACGCCGCGCAGCACCTCCCGACCGCCATAGGCGTGGCGGATGCCGGATAGCCGGAGGGTCATGGGGGCTGGGGGGTGCCTTCCGGCTCGGCCCTGGGTTGCGGCAGGGGCGAGGTCGGCTCGTTCACCAGTTCCTCCCGCCGCGGCAGGTCGGAGAGGGATTTCAGGCCGAACTGCTCGAGGAAGCGGGGGGCTGTCCCCCAGAGACTCGGCCGCCCCGGCACCTCCTTCCGCCCGCGCGGGGCGATCAGGCCCATCTCCAGCAGCGATTCGAGGGTGGTCTGGGACAGGCTGGCACCGCGGATCTCCTCGATCTCGGCGCGGGTGACGGGCTGGTGGTAGGCGATGATGGCCAGCGTCTCCATCGCCGCGCGCGGCAGGCGGCGCGGCACCTCCACCACCCGGGTCAGGGCCGGGGCGAGTTCCGGCGCGGTGCGGAAGGCGAAGCCACCGGCGACCTCGGTGAGTTCCACCGGGCGGCCGACGCAGCGGGCGGCCAGGGCGGTCAGCACGGCGCGGGCATCGCAGCCTTCCGGCAGGGCCTGCTGCAGCCGAGCGGGGGTGACGGGACGGTCGCTGGCAAATATCAGCGCCTCGGCGATGCGCAGCGCGTGCTCGAACAGCTCGGGGTCGGGCGGGGGTGCCTCGGCCTCGTCGGTCCTGGCTTCTGGACCGGCTTCGGGCGCGGCCGTGGCAGCCTCGGCCACTGGCTCGCCCCCGGACGCGGCCTCGACAGCCGCGGCTGCCGTCTCGAATTCGGAGGCGGCTTCACCGGTCGCGGGCGCCGGCGCGGCCTCAGGCGGGCCGGGCGGCTGTTCCGGGCCGGGGGCTTCCGGCAGGTCGTCAGGCAGCTCGGGCATTGGGTTCCTCCGCTTCGGCCTCCTGGCGGCGACGGATCAGGATGGGGCCGAAGGCGCGGTCCTGGCGCAACTCGATCCCCCCGCCGCGGGCGGTCTCAAGCGCCGCGACCAGGGTGCTGGCCATGGCGGCGCGGCGTTCCACCGGATCGACCAGGCCATCCGGCAGGAAGCGCTGCAGCACCGACCAGTCCGGCAGGGCACCGACCAGCCGGCCGAGCCGCGCCAGCGCG
>Ga0182742_1003584_pt1 | contig 15002 bp, 11 predicted proteins | sample eDN5th37CBELigMG_FD_128880 | JGI IMG/M metagenome (GOLD analysis project Ga0182742, IMG submission 128880) | Enriched Miracle-Growth compost microbial communities from Emeryville, California, USA - eDNA 5th pass 37_C BE-Lig MG (version 2)... ...
AGTGAGAGAAACTGGTCACAAGAATGACTGGAATTCCTACATTTGCAGCTTCTGAAATAATAATATCTTTAACAGGACAGGCATCGGCATCCACATATATGTTCATCTTTATAACTCCCTATCAATTTCAAGATTCGTTAATCGTTTAATGACAGCACCAGAAGAAATCCACTCTATTTTTTTTGCGTGAAACTTCTTTTACCATTTCATTATATGTACGATATTTCACCATACAATTATACCATAATTTGGAACGATAAATGAGTGTATCAAGATCAGCTGTGGAAGCATAGGGACGAACCTTGTACTTCATGGTTGTTGTTCTCGTGTCACTATTTTTCTCGAGAAATTTTATGGCGAGTTCTTCGTTCTGTTGGTAGGACTCTCAAAGCTAATGCCTTCTACATATGAAGCAGAACTATTAAAAAAAGTTCCTAACTTCTTATTTCCAAATTTATCAATTATTTTTTTGTAAACTAAGTCGCTTCCTTTCTCCAATCCAATCTGGTAGTTTAATCAAATATATAAACTATTTAATCAATGTATCTTTTGTTTACTCCTTCACTAATTTCTCTAACAATCATGTGATTACGCTTCGGTTTTATAAATCATGTTTGCCAGGGAATTTAGTTGCCCGGTTGTCCGTATTCTCTCTTCACGATTATATTTATTAATAGTATTTTGACCACAACTATATTATCTATGACGATTGGATTTGAATTTACATAATATCTACATATCAACAATGACACGCCAATTGAAAACAGTCCCATCCCCCTTATTCTTGTTCTACAGCTACACGTAATCATGGATGTTTTTGTTTTCGCGAGTTACTGGATCATCATTTATTTGACGAAATCAAAATCTCGTGCAATACCCTCTAACATCCACTTGCCAACATTAATTCTTCGTGTTCCTCGTGCAACTTGCTTAAAAATAAAAACTGTATTTTACATCATGCGGGAAGAGGATGATTCTATCCTGCATAAACATAAAAAGCTAAATGTACAAACCAGCGTATGAAATGGATCAATAGAAAAAGAGGCACCCATGGTTCATATGACCATGAGTGCCTATCTTTCTTTTCATTTACTGAACTACTTTTTCACGGTTTCCAAAGTTAAAGGACTCTAACTTTCCTCGTTCAAGCCTCATTTTTGCACGTGTTTCTTCGGTTTTGGCTTGATCTACTTCAAGGTTATCGGTAAAAAGAACTCCATAAGATTGTGCGGCTTTCTCGACGCTCACAAGTCCACGAGCCACATCTAAGCGCACTCTTTCTACCTCTCTTTCAAGTGGATCGCCCCATCCTCCACTTCCTCCTGTGATGAAGAGGATTTGGTCTCCTTTTTCTACCTCTACGTTATCAACCTTGGATGGCAGTGGAATACGCGTTCCATCCTTTTTGATCAACATTTTAGATGAGGAAGAACCTGGTTCTCCACCGTTAATGCCCCATGGTTGGATAATCGAGCGGTCATCGTGAATGGAAACGGTTCCTTCTGCCAGAACGGTATATAATTTCTCATTGCAATTCCCGCCACGATTCAAGCCAGCTCCACCGGAATCGGTCCCTGTTTTATATGAATTGACTAATAATGGATAATACGTTTCTAAGTACTCTGTAGGGATATTGACAAACGCTGGCCACCAGGAATGTCCGTCAATCCCGTCGCCAATCGGTCGACCAGGCAATCCTCCGTACATGACTTCCATTAAGTTAAAATAACGTCCTTCATCGTCATACCCAGAATAGATAAAATACGGGCTCGTTCCATACCCAGCTGCTGGGCTATTTTCCGGTGTATTGATAGAAAGCGCCCCGCTCAATACATCAAATAGTCGACTCAAGGCATGCGTACGGCAACCTAATGCGGCCGGTGCTTTCGGTCGCATTAGCGAGCCTTCTGGTGTTTTAATATGAAGCACTTCATAAAAACCATCATTAAAGTTAATCGCTGGGTCAAAAACGGAAATCAAGAACGATCCAATGAACATCTTAAACATCGGCTCACTCAAATAATAATTGATGGGTCCTGGCGCTTGCTTATCGGTTCCAGCCCAGTCAAAATACGCATTATCTCCTTCGCGCCAAACCGTCAGCTTCATTTTAAATGGACCATTTCCTAACCCGTCATCATCAATATAGTCCTCAAAGGATACAGGTTCCGTTGGCAAGAAGTTCTGGATTAACTGACGCATCATGACATTGGTCCGTTCCAGTAATGCATTTAAAGCACTCAAATATTTCTCGGTTCCAAAGCGTTCACATAATTCTTTCACACGCTTTTCAGCTGTTCGGCAGGAAGCAACGAGCGCCATTAAATCACTATAGTTTTCTAATGGAGTTCTTGTGTTTGCTTTCATGATTTTAATGATGGATTCATTCAAAACCCCTTTATCGTATAGCTTTACTGGTGGAAAGCGGACTCCTTCTCCAAAGATGGTTGTGGCGGTAACCGGCATACTGGAAGGCACCGGTCCGCCGACATCCATCACGTGACCAAACATCGAGGAATAGCCGACAATTTCATTCTGATGAAAAATCGGCAGAATGATCATCCAGTCATTGATATGAGAAATCGAACCACCTGTACTATAAGGGTCACTGACGAAAATCACATCGCCCTCATGGATTCCTTCCTCAAATTGATTGACAACTTCTGGTACATGGGAGCCAAAGTTTCCAACCACCATTTTGCCCTCTGGGTCGGTAATCATCGGAAAACAGTCATGTTGTTCCCGAATGACCGGAGACATGGCGGAACGGAATAAAGTCACATCCATTTCTTCTTTTATATTCTTGAGTGCGTTTTCAATAATATCAACTGTGATTGAATCAATTTTCACCATAAGCTTATACCTCCTCTTGAATTAACAGATTCATATGCTGATCGACTTCAGCAAAATACCCCGGTAACACAAGTGTTGTACTATCTTTTTGACTAATGATGGCGGGCCCTATTACTTTGTTGGCAGGCTGTAATAACGCTCGATCATAGATTGGGGTTTTCACGAACCGCTCTTCAAAATAAGCTTGATGGTCTGGATCTATAATGGCATGTGAGGCATCCTCTGTTCCTGCTTCGTTCACTGGAATTTCTGGAGAGTTCACTTTTCCGACCGCAACCGCGCGAATATTGACAATCTCGACTTCCGCATCCATTTTAAAGCCATAAGTTTGTTCATGAATATCGCCAAACTGATTGCTAATCAGCTCTAAGCCATCTTCCTCTATTTTAGAAAGCTGAACTTCAATTGGGATTTCGTGACCTTGACGATAGTAACGCACATCCACTTCATATTTAACTGTGCGCTGCTCTTCAGGAACAGCTTCCTGGTTGAGCCAGTGATCGCATTCCTCTCCAAGGCCCTTAAGCTCAGCAACGACAGTTGAAACGTCTAATTGGCTTAATGTATAAATAAAGGTCTTTGAATATTCATTTCGAATCACTGATTGTAAAAATCCAAGAGCCGAGAGAACGCCAGCCGTTGGCGGAATAATCACCGGAAAGCTTCCTGATAATTTTCCAAGCGCATTGGCATGTAGTGGTCCTGCTCCCCCTAGAGCCAACAACGAAAATTCACGTGGGTCATACCCTTTTTCAACTGAGACGACTCTGGTCGCTCCGTACATATTTTCATTGACGATATCGTAAATTCCTTTTGCTGCCTTGTAGATGTCAATCTCAAGCTTATCGGCTACCTTCCGAACGGCGTCTTTGGCTTTATCGACATTGAGCTTCATTTCACCGCCTACGAGACTAGGAGGTAAATAGCCTAAAACAACATTGGCATCCGTAACAGCTGGTTCTTCGCCGCCTCGGTCGTAACTTGCTGGACCCGGCTCAGAGCCGGCACTTTGCGGACCTACGCGTAAAGCACCTGTTAGTGGCACGTGTGCAATCGAACCGCCACCCGCTCCAATACTTACCACTTCCAAGGAAGGAGATTTTACCGGGAAGACCCCAACCTTTGTTTCCCTTGAAACACGAGGACTTCCATCATAGGTTAAGGATACATCCGTAGAAGTACCTCCCATGTCAAAGGAAATCACGTTGCGAAAGCCTGTTTGAATTCCGATCATCGCAGAAGCTGTCACTCCACCGGATGGCCCGGAAAGCATCGTATGTACAGGTCGAGAGGAAGCCGCAGGAATACTCATTAACCCCCCGTCGGAACGGACAATACTAATCCGACTATCAATCTTTTCATCTAGTAATTTCTTCTCAATGTTGGTTAAATAGCGTTGCATTGGAGGCCGTACATAGGCATTCATGACCGTTGTCAATGTGCGCTCGTATTCTCTGAATTCAGGAAGGATGTCGTTTGAAATCGTGACAGGAATGTCCGGATTGATGGATTCAGCAATCTCTTTGATCCGCTCTTCATGACTTGAATTCGCATAAGAGTTTAATAGACTGATGGTTAAGCTTTCGACACCCGCTTCATATAGTTCGATGATTTTATGACGAATATCCGTTTCATCCAGCTCGAGATATACATCTCCCTTTGCGGTCATTCTTTCTTTTGCTCCCCGTGTGTAAATCAGGTCTGCAAGTGGGTTTGGTTTATGGAATCCCATCCAAGCGCTGATTGGGGCAGGTGTCCAGGAACGGGCTACATGGAGGATTTGTTCAAACCCTTCCGTTGTAATCAAGCCAACCTTTGCTCCTTTTTCTTCTAATACGGCATTCGTTGCAACAGTTGTCCCATGAAGGATCGAGCGAATTTCAGAAATATCCACATTGCACTCTTCACAAACCTTTTTGATTCCCCTCATCAAACCAATGGATTGATCCTTCGTTGTCGATGGTGTCTTTGTGACATAAATTTCACCTGATTCTTCATTTTGCAGAACAATATCTGTAAACGTTCCGCCCACATCAACGGCAACTCTATACATGGCTTGTATCCCCTTCCAATTGATTCATATAGTCCAAAACACTTTCTAAACGAACAACATCTGCATATTTGGTTTTCATGTCGTATAGGTTGGCCTCATGGGCTGTCTTAGAACGATCCCCCACACAGTCTTCGGGAACCAACACTTTATAGCCGTGTTGCATCGCATCAACAACCGTTGCCCGAACACACCCAGACGTTGTACAGCCAACAACAATGGCCGTTTCAACTTTTTCATACGTTAGGATAGATTGAAGGTTTGTCCCAAAGAAACTGCTTGCAAATTTCTTAACGATGAGAGGTTCCTCTTGTTCTCTTCGTTCAAGACGAGGATCGACCTCCACCCACTCACTCTCTTCGGTCAAACATCTTAAAGCAGGGATTTTCTCAACAAAGTAGGCCCCATCCTTAAAATGGGGTTCATAAATAACCGTTGTAAAGATGATAGGTACATCCTTTTGCCTAGCAGCAGCTAGCAATTGTCTAGTCGAGTCAATCTCTTTATCTAAATCTGACCCAAGCGGGCAGTTCGTATCTGTAAATCCTTTGATGAAATCCACGACGATGATCGCAGGTTTTCCACTTGCACCAATGGATTCTCCAAACCCACTAAACTGTTCTGTTTCCATGAAATCCTCCCTTTAGATAAATAGTTTGTTTATTTAGAATATTAGCACACTGTATACAATAGGAACAACTTAATTATCTATAAAATTAAAATTTTCTAAAAACTATAGTGAATCATCGGTTTTTTATAAATATCAGACCTATTTTTCAAAGGATATTAAGCCTCTTCTTTGGTTTTGTATACAAAGGAAGAAATGTGTCATAAAAAGACAGAGTAGCCCTCTGCTTGGCTACTCTGTCTTCTTAGGCTATTTAGTTAATATTACATGGTTAAAGTAAAACATTCAGCAGTAAAACCAGCTTAAGTTACCCTCCTAAACACCCAAAGTAACCTACTGCATTCTCCCAATACGATTCCGTGCACATAAGAATGGTTGGTCACAGGATAGACCAGCATTGGTTAGGATAGCGAAGATCGTACCTGGTCGTGTGCAGTTTCTCATCCTTTTTTATAATCAGAATGAATACTGCTAAGCGAACAGCGCTTGTCACTGTTCGCGTAAAATAAGACCTGTATAACGATGCTAATATAAATTTCCAATTTTTAAGGACATAGCAATATTTTCCCTGTGCTTTTCCGATCCTCTATCCATTGTTGTGCGCGTGCAGCTTCACTTAATTTAAACTTTTTTCCTATCACCATTTTAAGTTGGCCACTTTCTATATAAGGCAATACTCCTTCTGCCGTTATTTTAAGTACTTCCGGTCTTTCCTGTCTCGTTGTTCCTAAACTATATCCGATGACAGACCGACAACTTGAATGGAGTTGTAAGGTGTTTACGTTTCCCCCTAATGATCCTTTTGAATTTCCAAAGTTAATGATCCTACCATAATAAGATAGACACTCTAAACTTTTTTCAAAAACCTCTCCTGCTAAAGAATCAAGAATAATATCAACACCTTTATTTCCTGTGACTTTCTGGACTTCAGTAACAAAGTCACCTTCTTGGTAATTGAAAACATAATCTGCTCCAGCTTCTTTTGCAATAGGAACCTTTTCATTACTTCCAACCGTTGCAATGACCACTTTCGCTCCTAACAGTTTGGCTAATTGAATGGCCGTTGTCCCCACACCACCAGCACCTGCATGAATAAGAACCGTTTCACCAGGTTGTAATTTCGCGCAATATACGAGTAAATTGTACGCAGTAAAGGAGACAATAGGACAAGCTGCTGCAGTATCAAAATCTACTTTTTCTGAAATCGGGAAAGTTGATATTTCATCAGCAACTACGTATTCTGCATATGATCCGTTGCTAAGAAACGCAATTACCCGCTGACCAACCTCTAATTTTTTCACATTTGAACCAACTCCTTCTATCGTGCCCGCGATATCCAGCCCAGGGATATAAGGAGGTTTCTGATTGACATGAAATTTTCCAATGCGCGCCTTAATATCGGCAAAATTCACACTTGTTGCATGCATCTTTATTAATACTTGATTAGGCCCCACCTTTGGCTTTTCGACATCAGTATACTGTAAGACATCACTACCACCATGTTTTGTCACCACCACTGCCTTCATCGTTTGCCTCCCTTTTTAACTCGCTATTTTTTAAAAATCCTTCTCGCTAAAGGCATGATAAGAATAAGGATGCTAAGTCCTAATAGAGCCAAAGTTATTGGCCTTGTTAGAAAAATCATAACGTCATTATTTGACATCATTAATGATTGTCTTAAATTCGCTTCGAGCATCGGACCTAGTATAACGGCTAGTACCAGAGGGGATAACGGAAAACGATACTTCCGTAAAAAGTAGCCGATAAATCCAAAGAAAATCATCATTCCAACATCAAACAAACTATTGTGGAGCATATAAGTCCCGATGATACATAGTGCCGCAATGATTGGACCTAAATAGCGATCTGCAATTCTGATTAAGTAAGCAAACGCAGGAACAAACGCGGTATTTAAAATTAAAAGCATAAGGTTTGCCACAAATAAACCAGCAATCGCAGCCCAAATAATATCACCAGACTTTTCAAACATAAGTGGGCCTGGTTGTAAACCTAGCATCATTAATGCCCCTAGGAGGATTGCTGCCGTTCCAGAACCTGGAATACCCAGACTGAATAAAGGAATTAGAGCCCCACCGACTGTGGCATTATTTGCTGCCTCCGGGCTACTTAAGCCCTTAGTGTTCCCTTTTCCAAATGAGTCTGGATCTTTTGAAATCTTTTTTTCCATACTGTATGTCATAAAGGTAGCAATGGTAGCTCCTGCACCTGGTAGTACTCCAATGACAAATCCTAAAATGGAACCACGCATCATCGCCCAAAAATCCTTCAAAAGTTCACTTAATTTTGGGAAAAGATCAGAGAATGGTATTTTGTTTCTAATTGATTCTACTCCGACGCTATTTTCTAATCGTATAAACACCTCAGATAAACCGAAAACACCGACTGCAATCACAACAAAATCGATTCCATCCCATAATTCTAAAATTCCAAAAGTAAATCTCTCTGTTCCACCTACAGGATCTGTACCTATTGTGGAAATGACCAAACCTAGTAATGTGGCTAAAATTGGTTTAAACGGCTTCTTTTCTGTTAGTCCACTGGTGGCGATTAACGCAAAAACCATTAAGGCAAAATATTCAGGGGATCCAAATAACAGCGCAATTTTGACAAAGATGGCGGAAAAAAACACTAAACCAATAAATCCAATGTTTCCTCCTATAAAGGATGCAAAGGCACTAAGCGTTAAAGCATACCCCGCCTTCCCTTGTTTCGTTAATGGATACCCATCGAAGGTTGTAACGACTGCAGCTGCATCTCCAGGTACATTAATTAGAATTGAGCTAATTCGTCCGCCAAACATGGCACCTTGATAGATTCCCATTAACAACAATAGTGCGCTGATGGGATTCATACCGAATGTCACAGGTAAAAGGATCGCTATTCCGGTAACAGGCCCTACACCAGGAAGCGCTCCTGCTAGAGTACCTAATATCACACCTATAAGGCACCAAAACAAGAAAGCTGGTTCCATGATGGTTACAAAACCTGCAAGTAATTCTTGTATCATTTTCTCCCCCCATTCAATATTGCTGTTTCATCTATCTCTTTTATCACTCTTTAGCTGATTCCTTAAATCAATTTTTATAGAAAGACCCCACCTGGGAGGATAATTTTTAGCCATTTTACGAAGAGAAGGTACATCACAACAATAGAAATGACACTAAAAACAATTGATTTCACCCAAGGGATGTTTTCAAAATAACGAAGAGCAAAAATTAGAAATAACCCTAAAGAGACAAGCATGCCTAGGAGGGGAATTACCGCTACACATAAAGCTAACATGATGGCTAATGTCATTTGTTTTTTTACTATACTAGGAGGTGAACTAGATTCTTGTTGTTCATCAGGCTGTTTTTTAAAATTTGTCCAGACGTAATAAAGGCTCAAACATAACAAGAAAAACAAAATAATCCGAGGAACAAAGGCAGCACCTACCCCACTTTCATTCGAAATGAAGTTATATTGAAATGAAACAATAAAAAAGACGAGTACCGTTCCTAACATACACAAAGAAAACCATCGTTCCGTTCGGGCCAATGTCATCCCCTCCTTTGTGAATAGGGGATCTTTCATCCCCTATTCCACCACTTTTATTTTACTCTTTTGATACTCTCTCATAATATTCCTGATAAGCTTCCCCTTGTTCAATAACAAACTCGGTATATTCCTCAGTCCCCTTAAAGTCTGCTAATAGTCCATTATTTTTGATATACTCTTTCCAAAGATCAGTATCCATCATTTGTTTCAATGCATCTTCCCAATACTTTAGAACCTCATCTGATACATCAGCGTCTAACCAAAACCCCCTACTTCGTATGGCTGTTTCATCGATACCAAATTCTTTAAGGGATGGAACATCAGGAAACTCTTCCGTTCTTTCACTCGTTGTTACTGCTAAAGGTCTAATTGTCCCTTTTTCAATATGGTCAGCTGCTAATTGAGGTACGACAAATGTCGTATCTGCGTCCCCGTTTAATAGGGCGGTTAATGCAGCATTTCCTCCTTCTAATGCTAGAATATTCACTCGATCAGAAATGCCGTAATCCCTTACAATTGCATCCCATTGCCACGCTTCCGATCCAGATAAAGCGCTTGCAGAACTAACGACAACACTCTTGGGATCTTTTTTGATAGCATCGAATAATTCTTCAAGTGTCTGATAAGGAGAATCTGCCATGACACAGATAAGTTGATAGTCACTTGCAACTTGAGCTATCGGTTTAAACTCATCCATCTTCAATCCCCCACCTGCACCATTCCATATCCCGTCACCAGCCCCCGGGATCGCAAGCATTGTGTATTCATTATCACTTGTTGCTAATTTTCTTAATGCTAATGCTCCTCCAGCTCCAGGCATATTTGTGACAGTAAATGATTGATCAACAATCCCATTACTATTTAGGGCCTCTATTAAATGGCGTGCAGTTAAATCCGTTCCGCCACCAGCTCCATATCCTACTAACATTTCAATGTTTCGGTCTGGATATCCCTCTGGTAATTTACTATTAGAAGAATTAGACTCAGCTGATGTACCTGAAGATTCCGAGCCACATGCAGCTAATAAAACTATACTTATTAGAACTATAAACGTAATCCATCCTTTTCCCTTTTTCATTTTAAACCTCCCACTTATTGGTAGTAGCAACTCTTTATATGGATTGTCTAGTTGTTCCAAGTAAAAAGAACAAATCCTCCCCAGATTGATTAGGGCTTTTTGATTATAGAAAGATTAAGTAGTTACCAGTGACCACTTACAAATCCTCTAACTAGGAATACCTGAAATTCGGTTTTCTTTTCTCCATAAACGCTTGAACCCCTTCTTTATAATCGTCCGTGTCGTAAGCATCTTCAATGAGCTGTTGGATTTCTTCTGAACTATCAGTAGCACCGTTTAAAATTTCCCTTACAATTCTTTTAGCTGCTCTAACTGTATACTGCGCCCTGCTTGCAATTAAATTTACATATTCATATGTTTCCATTTCAATTTTATCTGAATCTATTATTCTATCTACAAACCCTATATGGTAAGCCTCCTGAACATCCATAATTCTTCCAGACATCAAAATATCTAATGCACGAGATGCTCCTGCGATATCGACAATTCTTTTCGTTGCGGCAGTACTATAAACAAGCCCTAATTTTGAAGGTGTAATTCCGAAACGGCCATCATGATCTGAGAAACGCAAATCACAGGCTAATGCTAGTCCTGCTCCTCCCCCAACGCAATATCCTTGGATTAATGCAATGGTTGGTTTTTTCATGTTGGATAAAGTATCAAAAGCTCTAAATGTGGCCTGATCATATAACCTGGAGGTTTCACTGTTCGATCGGATCTTTTTAAATTCACTAATGTCAGCTCCAGCACAAAAAGCAACTTCATTCACTCCACGTAAAACAAGCACTTTAAGCTTTGGGTCAGAATCTACTTCTTGCAGTAATTCAGGCAATCTACACCACATTTCATAATTCATTGCATTTCTTTTCTCTGGCCTATTTAAATAGATTGTCGCAATACTGTCCTTTTTTTCTAAATAAATATTTTCAGTCGTTGTCTTCATACTTTCACTCCTCATTAATTTGATTTGATCTCTTCAGAAAATTTATTAAATACAACACCGTCTTCGTATAATCGGTCCACTTCCTCCTGAGAGTAACCTAACTCTTTTAGGGTTTCTGTCGAATGTTGACCTAACCACGGTGCGGGTTCACGGATACGTAGTGGTGTTGCGGAAAACTTGCTAGGTATTCCTAGCGTTTTAATCTCTCCTAGAATTGGATGCTCCATCTCCACGACCATTTCACGGTCAAGGATATGTGGATCATTTACAGCTTGATCATAGGTATATACTGGTCCCCCAGGCACACCAGCTTGGTCTAGCCTCGTGACCCAATAGGATGTGGTTTCTACTTTAAGAATTTCCTCAATATCTTCTTGCAATTGGTCTACATTCTTTAGTCGATTTTGTTTTTCAGCATATAGCGGGTGTTCCAACCAATCAGGTCTCTTTATGACATCATGACAGAATCTTATCCAAAGCCTCTCACTTGCTGTTCCAACTGTGACGTAGCCATCCTTCGTTCGATATGCTTGATAAGGGGCTGAACGACGATGTCGAGTACCGTTTGGACTTGGAATCTCTCCAGAACCAAAGAAAGCAGCAGATTCCCAAACGGTCCATGCTAATCCTGATTCGATTAACGATGTATCAATATATTGGCCTTCACCTGTTTTCAATTTATGAACATAAGCACCCAAAATCGAGTATAGTGCTGTTACCCCCGCTGCAATATCATTAATCGCAATTCCGAACTTTGCAGGACCTCTACCTTGTTCCCCTGTCATGCTCATAAACCCGACCATCCCTTGGGCAATAATATCTAAACCGCCTTTGTTTTTATATGGTCCTGTTTGACCAAAACCTGAAATAGATGTATAAATAATTCCTGGGTTGATTCTTTTCATGGAATTGTAGTCAATGCCAAGTTTTTCAGTTACGCCAGGTCGAAAGTTTTCAATAATGATATCGCTTTCATTTGCGAGCTTTTTAAAAATCCCTAACCCTTTCTCACTTTTTAAATCCAGGGCAATGCTTTTTTTATTCCGATTAACCATCGCAAAACTATAACTCTCTCCATTTATAAATGGTCCCATCCCTCTTGAATTATCCCCATGTGGAAAAGGTTCTATTTTTGTTACTTCTGCCCCCATATCTGCCAAAACCATCGTACAATATGGGCCAGCCAATATTTGAGTTAAATCTAGAACCTTTAAACCTTGTATCGGTAACAATGAAACCCCTCCTTTTTCCAAGTAAATCCATTTTCTCTGAACACGATTCTATGAATTAATAATTAACAGCAAATCATTCCCCCTTCTCACTCTTTTTTAATGCAAGTATTGTGCCAAATAGAAAAAACATTAAAAACAAGGACTAAATATAAGTTTTATTTACTGAATATTTTAAATTGTGTTACAATTTTAAACGATAGAGTTACAAAATGTAACACTAAAATTAGACAAGGAGGAAGTTATGAAACCCAAAATAGTCATTGTTGGATACCCGAACTTTGCAGAATTAGCAAGAAAGGTCCTACAGACAGTTGAGGTTCCTAACTGGATGGAAATAGAAGTCACAGAATTACCGTTGCAAATTCTGTCCAAACATTCTAGAAAAACCAATGCCTACCTACAAACTTTATATAACCATGAGGAGTCAACCATTTTGATTAGTGGTGATCGAAGTGCGCTCTTATTAGCTAAAGAATTACGAAACTTAATTGTTCCTGTGAAAATATCTGGTTTCGATTTATTAGAGGCTATACAAAAAACACAATCGAAGGAAATTCATCTTTTAAATTTTCATCAAAATTTGGAGCAAGTTGATAATATAGCAGATACCTTAAATGTAAAAATCCAACAAACTGTATTTGATTCCAGAAAACAAGCCATAAACATTTTAGAAGAATTTCAAGATAGAGGTATTAAGGAAGTGATTGGTGGAAGTTGGATAGCAATGGTTGCTCAAACCTATGGTATGAAAGGATCGTTCTACTATTCCCATCGATCCATATCAGAGGCCATTCATTATGCAATGAATGTATTGAGAGCCTATCAAAGTAAATTAGAACAGTTTACATTATTTAAGACCATCATCGATACAAACAGAAATGGAATCATTACAACAGATGAAAATTTAACGGTTACTGTTGCTAGCCGCTCCGTAGAAAAAATGATTCGGCAAAAAGTAGGTGACATAAGAGGGAGAAATATCAAAAACATTCTACCAAACCTTCCAATAGACGAAACGACCTCAACCAATCTACCTCAACGACATCTTTTATTTGAACATAATTTTCAATCCATGATGGCCGATATTGTTCCTGTAAATCTTCATGGTGAAATGCTTGGACATATTATTTCCATTGATGAGGTAACGAACCTGCAAGAAACGGAAATGAAAATCAGAAAAAAGATTAATGAAAAATCACTAAAAGCAAACTATAACTTTCAACAAATCATTGGGGTTAGTCCTGCCATAAAAGAAACAATTAAGGAAGCGAATCAGTTTGCAAAGACTGAGTCTACGATTTTAATTCAAGGGGAATCTGGAACTGGGAAGGAATTAATCGCACAAAGCATACATAACGCTAGTAACCGTAGGAATCAATCTTTTGTTGCGATTAACTGTGCAGCTTTACCAGAAAATCTACTGAATAGTGAGTTGTTTGGATACGAAGAAGGGTCGTTTACCGGGGCAAAAAAAGGTGGGAAACCAGGCTTATTTGAACTAGCCCATTGTGGAACAATATTCCTCGATGAGATTAGTGAATTGCCTATCCATTTACAATCTCGTTTACTCAGAGTGATTCAAGAAAAAGAAGTGATGAGAATTGGCGGGGATAAAGTAATTCCTGTCGATGTTCGAATTATTGCTGCAACAAACAGAGATCTACTTGAGTCTGTCTATGAAAATCAATTTAGAGAAGATTTGTATTATCGGATTAATGTTCTACAGGTAACTGTTCCACCTTTAAGAGAGCGTATGGAGGACATTCCAGTATTATTAGACTATTTTCTTATTGACGAACCCTTCCTATCCAACCTTTATCATGGAATCCATTCAAAAGAATTTATTGGGTTGTTACATTCATATGATTGGCCGGGAAATGTAAGAGAATTTGAAAATATTATGGAACGTTTTAAAGCCTTTTGTTATGGAGAAAAACTTTCACAAAAAACACTACTTTCCCTTATGGAAAAGGCCTTATACCCAACACCTTATTATAGTAAAAATTCATTACCACAAAAGAAAGAAAACCTTTTAATAACTGAAGCTGAAACAAAATTAATCATACAAGCTATAGACAAATGCAATGGAAATAAAGTGGAAGCAGCAAGAATGCTCGGTATTAGCCGAACAACATTGTGGAGAAAGTTAAAAGAAATTGAGCAATATAAAAGAAACTAGTTAATAACTAGCGAACAGTGCTTGGCACTGTTCGCCAGATTTCTGTTTACTTAAAATAAAGGTTTAAGCCCTTTCAATCTTAAAGAAATGTACAAATGAAAGGAGCATTCAATTATAACCTATCCATTATACGTTTTTATCTTATATATCGAATGGATTCTTCGATTCCTTCCGCAGTAACAACCTCACGATCAATGATTAGATTATACTCTTGTATTAATATTTTCTGGAGTAATATCCTGTTTCATAAATGAATGTTTTACTGCCGCTAGAATCTCTTTGGAAACTAAGCAATAGTCTATGTGAAACGACCGATCCAGCTTACCATAGTATCAGAACACAAACTGGTAAAAAAACAAAAACCCCGAATCATATAGATTTGGGATATATAAATCAATTCCTCAAACAAACCTGGGAGAGATTTTTAATCTACGATTCTGATTTTAATCTTCCCAAACTGTTTTATAGCTAGCATTGCATA
>Ga0182742_1003585_pt1 | contig 15002 bp, 14 predicted proteins | sample eDN5th37CBELigMG_FD_128880 | JGI IMG/M metagenome (GOLD analysis project Ga0182742, IMG submission 128880) | Enriched Miracle-Growth compost microbial communities from Emeryville, California, USA - eDNA 5th pass 37_C BE-Lig MG (version 2)... ...
TTCACACGCCTTTCAGCATAGCTGAAAGGTTGCTGTATGGTCATGAAATAGTAGGAGAAAATGCATTTTCTCCTACTATTTCATGACCATACAGCTTAAATGAGTCAAAAATCAACAATATTATTTAACAAAGCCATTTTACAAAAAAGGAATACTCCGATGATGAGTATGCCTCTTTTGTTTATCCTTATCCTATTAAAGCAGCTATCCCCTGGCTTGATTTTAGCTTTCACCCAACCTTATAGCTCTCTTTCTTTAATTTCCTCTAATACTCCATCCCAAAGCTTAGAGCGGACTTCTAAACATCTTTTCCCAATTTCATTTGCTCTGTTCAGCTTTTCTAGATTACCTTCACATAATTCAAGTAATAATTTTTCTGCCAGCGGGCCATGGTGATCCTCATCCACTTCAATATGCCTATTTAAATAGAATACTAACCTTTCACTTGAAGCACCTGTATTTTGTAGTGAATCTACCAGCGGTTTGAACATTTCAGGAATCAACCCTTCCCGACCATAGAAAAAGGCAGCTGCCACTTCATAGAGCTCGCCATTTGTCGCTACATCTAAATTAAAAGAAACAAATTGTTTAATACTCTCAGGAAGACGATTATTTTCTAATAAGACCGCTTGATAACCTTTCCCTTCTTTTAATGGGAGTAAAAAGGAATGGAATAGTTCCGAATCTGCACCGCATTCTTCCATTGCCTCTAAATAAAGGGCAAAATGACTCGTATATCCCCCTTTTCCATCTATATCCGATTCTTCTGCTACGACAATTTCATTGATTAAACGGGAAAACAATGGTTTTTCATATGGAAACCAAGGCACATCCACGGAGGTAACAGATTTTTGTAACCTTTTTAACAAACTCATAAAATCCCAAACAGCAAACACATGATGCTTCATAAACACTCTGACTCTTTCAGATGATGTGATTTCTCGATAAATTGGGTGCTGCAATAAAGTTGTTCTGACAGATTCTAACTGTTCTAGACTCATAATCATTACTCCTTCTGTATATGTATTCATCATTATCATAAATGAAAAAATAAGATATTACTATAATTTTCTACCCTTTCAATATTTTGGGTTTTCAACATAATGGTTAAAATCATGAATAATTGTTTAGAATAATAAAGTTGAACATAACCAACAAAAGATAATTTAAATTAAACCGGCAAGTTTCTTTTAGACTTGGAGGAAATTATGTTTACTTTTTTTACTAAATTTCGAATATATTTCACTGCTTTTTTAATTCCCTTTTTCTTATTAGGTTTCGTTTTTATGATGCTGAATGTCTATCCTTTTGGCACTCACTCCTTGTTAATGGCCGATCAATTCACACAATACCTGCCATTTTATCATCATCTTTATGATGTTGCGAAAGGTAACGGAAGTCTTTTCTATTCATGGGAATCTGGAATGGGGCTTAATTTCTGGGGAACCTTTGCTTATTATCTCTCAAGTCCAATCTCCATCCTGATTTTCTTACTTCCTCAGACTCATTTACCAGAAGCTTTTATTCTCATGACCTTAACGAAAACTGGACTTGCCGGTTTAACGATGTGTAGTTATTTAGTTAAAATAGAAGGACGGCAGAGTCTTAACTCCCTCATGTTTTCATCGATGTATGCGTTAATGTCATTTGCAATCGGATATTTCTTTAACATTATGTGGCTCGATAGTCTGTATTTATTACCGCTTGTCCTGCTCGGCATTGACCAATTATTTAAAAAGCGTTATTGGCTTTTTACTGCCAGCTTAAGCTTGCTATTTATATCCAACTTTTATATGGCCTATATTGTAGGCTTGTTTGCTTTTTTATACTTTTTAGTAAAAAGCTTGTTACAGGATTCTCTTACAATCAAGTCCATTCTTGGTGATTTGATGAATTTCATACTCTGTACACTCGTTGCTTTTGGGATTTCTGCCTTTATCATCATCCCTACCTATCTTCAATTAAATACAAATGAGTATCAGCCTTTCGATTGGAACAGTCTCTTTTTGATTGACGTGCGTTTTTTTGAATTTTTTGCCAAACTCTTTAATAGCGGTGAGAACCTGTTAGACCGGCCAAATATATATAGCGGGCTGTTCACCTTATTGCTATTTCCTTTATTTTTTCTCAGCAGGAAGATTCAAACGAAAGAAAAGATTATTTACTTTATCTTATTGATAGGCTTAATATTAAGCTTTCAGATACACGGCTTAAACATCATTTGGCATGCGTTTGAATCGCCGACAGGCTATCTGCATCGATTTGGTTTTGTCTTCTCTTTCCTTGTTATTTATCTTGCCTTTAGAGTATTGACAATCTTTGATTCAGAAGAGCTGCCTTCTTTATATAAAGTCACATTTAGCTCCATTTGTATCTTAATCCTGCTAACTGAGTTTGAACCCGAGCAAATGTCCATAACGAAAGCGATTGTGAATGCCCTCTTCCTAATTCTTTTTTGCTTTTTACTCTATTTAAGGGAAACAAAATTAACGTATCGGACCATTGCAACGTGGATGATTCTGTTAGCCGTACTAACAGATATTAGCGCAAATGCATACCAACAGGTAAAAACACTAAATAGCTATCCGGGCTATAGTTATTCAAGAAATGACTACAATATTTCTACACCTGGGTTTCATGAGGCAATCAAAAAATTAGACGGGAAAGACTCTGCTTTTTACCGTCTAAATTCTTCCATTCGAATGACCGCAAATGATTCGTTGCGATACCAATATAAAGGGATGAATAACTTTAATACATTATCAAATGGAACCTTGCATGATTTTATGTATCACTTAGGCTACAGTACTACCCTTGGGGTACGGTCACTAGCACAAAATAACGGAATTCTAGCTTCTGACGCTCTATTAGGCTTTAAATATGCTCTTTCTGAACAGAAAGTAAATAAGCATGGCTATACGAAAGAGCTTTGTGTGATGGATTCTTGTATCTATAAAAATAAGAATGCTCTGCCAATTGGTTTTATGATGAGAGAAGAACAATTTAAGATTCAGAGGGAAGAGGAAGCTGCTTTTGTTAATCAAAATCTCTTGTTAGGCGGAACAACAGACTATTTTAAAAAGATTATGCCGGAAGAAACAAGCTACCATAATCTTTCAGTGAAGAAAGAGGGGCAAATCCTCTATGTAAAAAAGAAGAATCCAAATGATAAAGGTTATATTGAGATGACCTTTAAGATTTCAGGGGAGCAGCAGTTCTACACATTATTATCGGCTGGAAAAGGGTTTGCAGGGTTTGGGGAAACAAATATTTATGCTAACGGAAAATCATTTGGTACTTATCCAAACGCTCACTACGAAAGAATTTTAGATTTAGGTGCTTTTTCAGATGATATAGTCAAAGTTAAAATTGAATTTTTAGTGCCTGAAACACAACTAACCCATCGGTTATTCTACGGATTAGATCTTCCTTCATTTGAGAAACGAATGCAAGAAATCAAGGAGCAATCCTTTCAAGTAACAGACTATTCTAATACATCAGTGAATGGAAAAATCACAGCAAAAACGAATGATATACTCTTCCTTTCTATTCCATATGATCGAGGCTGGAGCGCTAAAGTAAATAGAGAAAATGTTCCTCTTGAAAAGCTTGGCGGTTTTCTTGGCCTGAAGATGGAAAAGGGAACACATGATGTTGAATTGCAATTTATACCAGAAGGTCTTGTCTTAGGAAGTACGATTTCCATTATTAGTTTATTAAGTTTTCTGACGTGGTTGTTTATGACAAAAAGTAAGAATAACCGGCAGAATGAAGCCGTTCTTCGTGAAACTGACTAACTGTTTCTTTATGAATAGGGAGGAAAATATCCTCCCTATTCATTTTGCTAACTCTACTTGCAAATCATTTATTTTCGGCAAAAAATGGTCTGTTTCCCCTCCCATTCATTTTCTTCATAAAAAAGAACATTCCAATTTCCAAACTCCTTAAGAAGTTCATTTGGTTTCAATTTGTACTGGTTAGATACCTTTTGATTATTAGCAGGCGAAAGATAGAACGTTTCCATAAAAAAATATCCATTCTCCTTCAAAATCGTTTTGACCATCGGAAAAAGGGATTGATCCAAATAATATGTGATAACCACTAAATCAAATGAATTCTCCAAATAACGGAGGCTCCTCCAGTCAGTTAAGTCGGCCATTCTCGGATGAATGGTCAGTTGCTTTTTTTCAGACTGTAATTGAAGATAGTCCATTGCCTCGTCAGAGATATCAACAGCTTCTACCTGATAACCTAAACTTGCTAGAAACATACTGTTTCCTCCGAGACCGCAGGCCAGATCAAGCGCCGTCCCGCCATTTAGATAAGCAGACAATTCCTGTAGTTTTTTGTTTGGCAGCGGTTCTTCATTCTTTAATAGTCGTTCCTTATATTTGCTATTCCATTTCTCTTTTGAATCCAATTACTCCCCCTCCTTTCATTTATTCTTTTGTATCTCATTGTATCACCAACACTTGAACATGAAAAAAGAAACCTCCGAATACATCAGAGATTTCCTTTTTATCAAGGGAATAACTAGATGGGGCTCTAACAAGCTTTCCCTTATTAAGCGGTTGTTTCCACTTTCCCTTTTTTCATCGCTTTCATCTTTTCGGCTTCTGCATTTTCCTTTGCTTTTGCCTTGAAATGATCCTTCTCTACTAAGAAAGAAACCAATAAACTTCCTAGAATGGCCCATAACGGTGCCCCAATGTTAAAAAAGGTAATACCTGACATTCCAATGATTAAGGCAAAGAAGGCTCCCATTTGGAATTTAGTATCTGAAAAAGCGGTTTTGAGTGAGTTGATTAAAACCCCCAGCATCGCAAGTCCGGCAATGACAGTAACAATAACACTTGGCATAGCAATAACAAATGGAACCACTAGTGATGCAAAGATGCCAAAGGTTGAAAAGAAAAATCCATTGGCAAATGACGCTGCGTAGCGCCGTTCTTTTTCTCCCACTTCTTTTGAAGAACAAATGGCTGTCATAGGTCCAGCGATATTGATTGCATGACCGCCAAATAAAGCACCTATTAGTCCCACAATGGAACCTTTCCATGCCATAGCGTTGTTAGGCGGTTTATACCCTTGTGCCATTAACACGCCTGTTGCTTGTGCATTTTCCGTACAAATAATGAGCAAGGCTAACGGAATACCAATAGAAACAATGGCATCAATACTAAATGCAGGCATAACTAATTGCGGTAAAATAAGTGTATCTTGAACATTCTGCACTTTAAAAGCACCAGTCACAACGGCTAACACAACAGCAACAATTAAAGCCGTTAAAACAGGCGGAACCTTTTTCAAAAACCGGGTTGAAAGCATAAATACAATAATGGCAGTACCAGCTAATAATGGTGATACAGTAACAGAATGAATCATATCTGTTGCAAAACGAATCATTACACCAACAATCATCCCCATTACGATTGGAAGTGGAATGAGTTTCATTACTTTATCAATTAATCCAGATGCACCAAGTATAATAACAAGGACATGAGCCACCAAATAGGCCCCTACTGCCTCACTAATTGTAAAGTGTGTTAAAGATCCTGCTACCAACACAGCACCCGCAATGGAATGCGCAGCAGAGATTGGCTGACGGTATTTAACTGCTAAGTACATACCAAGTAATCCACTGAAAAAATAAACGGCAAAAATCCAGCTGATGGTTTCGGCATAAGTCAATCCGCCATTTGTTGCTCCGCCGATGATAATTAACGCAGGTCCTGTACAACCAAAGATTGCCGCTACTAGACCCGCACTTACTGTATTCATATTTAGATTTTGGCGTAAATCTTTTAGATTTGTACGAAATGTAGTCATATCTATCTCCTTTCCACTATTGCTATTGTGATAATCTGTACTTTTATCATAAATTAAATCATTCTCTTTGTACTCATCCAATTGGATGGTCGTGATATAATCCAATTAGGAAAATATAGAATTAGAATGGGTTGAGGTGGTATATAAAATGGAATGGAAAGTAGATAGAAAGGCTGACAAACCTCTTTATCAGCAAATTTTCGAATATATTGAAGAAAAAATCTCTTACGGTGAGTATCCTCCCGGCAGCCTCCTACCCTCTGAACGGAAATTAGCACAGCAATTAAATGTCAATCGGATGACCATTGCACATGTTTACGATGAACTTCAGGCATCAGGGCTAGTCGAGAGAAAAAAAGGCAGCGGAACCCGTGTCAGCTCGCATAAATGGGGCATCCTGCCAAAAGGAGTGACAAATTGGCGAAAGTATATTGAAGGCGGCTCCTTTATTCCCTCTTATCCTTTAATTAGAAGGATACGGGGTGAAGCAAAAGTAATGGAAGGCGGCTATAATTTAGCCAACGGGAAATTATCTTCAGACTTGTTTCCAACGGATTATTTACAATCCATCTTATCGGAATATACATTTCCACATGATTTGGGCTATGAGCACCCGCAAGGACTATTATCACTTCGGGAAACCATCGCTTCCTATGTGAAGACGTATCATGACATTCATACAACAAGTTCTTCTGTTCTGATTACATCCGGTGCTCAGCAGGCACTACATCTCATTACACAATGTTTGCTGAATCCAGGAGATGCCGTTGCCATTGAGGCTCCTTCCTATTTTTATTCTCTGCCGCTGTTTCAGTCAGCAGGACTTCGAATCTTTGGACTACCTGTTGATTCAGAAGGAATGAATCCAGACGATATTGTTACTTTGTACAAAAAACATAAAATCAGGATGATTTTCTTAAATCCAACCTACCATAGTCCGACTGGTGCGATTCTAAGTAATACAAGGCGTCTTCAAGTATTAGAAATAGCAGCTGAACTGGGGATACCGATTGTTGAAGATGATCCTGTCAGCCTGCTTTCCTTTGACAATGAGCAACACAGCCCGATTAAGTCCTTTGATCGGAACGGAAACGTGCTGTATGTAGGATCTCTCTCCAAAGTCATTGGCTCAAGCTTACGAATTGGCTGGCTGATTGGTCCTCAATCAGTCATCAACCGACTGGCAGATGCACGGGAACAAATAGATTTTGGCTTAAGTGTATTCCCCCAAATCATTGCCAATCTTTTATTACAATCATCTGAATACCCAAAGCATCTCGATTTTCTCCGCCAGGAGCTATTAGAAAGAAGAAATGAAATGCTATCTGCTTTACAGGACTTATTAGGCGATAAGATTGAGTTTACCGTTCCAAAGGGCGGCTTATTTATATGGTGTAAATTAAATAAAAGTGTGGATGATCAAAAACTGGTTGAAGTGGGAATCAAGAATAAAATTCTCTTTATGCCTGGAAGTGTATACGGTTCACCGAACGGATATGTTCGACTGACCTTTGCCCATCTAAAAAAGGAATCAATCAGAGAGGCTGTTTCGCAGTTTGCTGAAGTACTAAATCAAATATAACCCTAAAAAAATAGCTTGAGAGGGCAACAGATTAGACTGAAGGCCCTCCCTCTTCACTCTCAATGAAAAACTAGATCTCTTTTTACATAATTGTATCATTTACTATTGACAAATATTTCTGCCAACTTTATAGTTTAAATGTAAACTTTATTATCATTTAAGTTAACATAAAGGGGATATGCTTGATGACAAAAGATCAAATAAAATTAAGATCCATGATTATGATTGCTTTATTTGCCGCTATTATTGGAATCCTTGCCCAAATGACCATTCCGCTGCCGCTTGTTCCAATTACAGGGCAAACATTAGCCATTGGGTTAGCTGCAACGATACTAGGTTCACGGAATGGTACACTTGCTGTTTTATTATATTTAATCATTGGTTCTGCTGGCGTTCCTGTTTTTGCTGAGTTTTCAGCAGGAATTTCCAAGCTTGTCGGTCCAACTGGAGGATTTTTAGTCGGTTTTATTCCAGCTGCCTTTATTATCGGCTTTTATATGGAAAAGTTGGGATATACCTTTACAAATGCCCTTATTGCTAATATCATCGGAATGTTCGTTACACTTGCATTTGGAACCCTATGGTTAAAAATATCAGCTGACCTGTCTTGGACTGCCGCTTTAGCAAGTGGTTTTACACCTTTCATTATTGTAGGAATTATTAAAGCTGCTCTCGCTTCTTGGATTGGTCTCATTGTTAGAAAACGATTAATTTCCTCTAAGCTTCTATTATCATCTACAAATGTAAATGCATAAAATATCTATTAAATAAAGCAAAAGAAACCATCCAATTAATGGACGGTTTCTTTTGCTTTATTTTTTGTACATACTACAGGATAGAGGTGAAAAAAATGCTTAAAACAGTCCAGATAATAGATGAGATTCAAAAATATGCTGTTTCTTTTTCATCAGAATTAGAATTAACTCCATTAGTAACAGAAGCAAGTCGAGCAAAATATGTCCTGCTAGGAGAAGCAAGTCATGGTACAAGTGAATTTTACACAATCCGCGTTAGCTTAACAAAGCAGCTTATAAAAGAACATGGTTTCTCATTTGTGGCTGTTGAAGGAGACTGGCCTGCTTGTTATGAAGTGAACCGCTACATAAAAGGGTTAGCACCAGAGTATTCTTCAGCAAAGGACGTATTAAAGAAATCATTCAACCGCTGGCCTGGATGGATGTGGGCAAATGAAGAAATAGTAGAACTAATCGACTGGCTCTACTCCTATAACCAAACTCAAACAGGAAAAAAAGTCGGCTTTTACGGACTTGATGTATACAGCTTATGGGAATCAATAGAAGCCATTGTAGACTACCTGCAAAAAAACAATTCTCCTGATTTAGAAAAAGCCCTGAAAGCCATTGAGTGCTTGGATCCGTTTGAACGAAAACCTGAAAAGTATGGAATCTCTGCTGCTTTTTACGGTGAAGACTGCATAGATGAGGTGTTAGATTTATTACATTCGATATGGAGAAATAAGGAGATGGATTCAACTGATTCTGAATCAGAGCTTAATATGAAAATTAACGCTCTCGTAACAAATAATGCCGAGCATTATTATCATACAATGATTACCGATGATAATGAATCTTGGAATATTCGTGACCGCCATATGGTTGAGGCTCTTGATTATATCGGACAATACTATGGAACAAGTGCAAAAGGGATTGTTTGGGAACATAACACACATATTGGAGATGCACGGGCCACAGATATGGCCAGTGAAGGATTGGTCAATGTAGGCCAATTAACACGTGAAAAATACGGACGCAACAATATTTATGCCATTGGTTTTGGAACCTATCAAGGGACTGTAATTGCTGCGACAAAATGGGGAGTCCCACATGAAATTATGCCCGTTCCACAAGGCGCTGATGGAAGCTGGGAAGAAGCCCTTCATAGAGCAAATGCTGCCAATCAATATCTGATGTTTACTGAAGAAAATAGAAAAGTATTTCATGATATAATTGGACATCGTGCCATCGGCGTAGTCTATCATCCGCGATATGAACATCATGGTAATTATGTTCCATCACGGCTTTCTGAGCGGTATGATGCTTTTATTCATATAGAAAAATCAAAAGCCTTATCTCCATTATAAAAAGGTAGCCTCGTACCTGTCCGAGGTACCTTTTTCATGATATCTTCCTATATGCAAAGTCATAACACCATCTTATGAGCATAATTCTCCATTTTTAACATTAATGCGCGGGTTTCAATATATTTCTGTGTGAAATGAAAAAATAATTCTTCATCCCCTGTATCCAACGCTTCATTAACCTTAAATTGGATGTAATTTAATGATAATTCAACATCCGCTGTTGATTCAATAACCCCTTTCACGTAATAATGTTCCAATTCTTCTAATGACAAATAGAAATCACACAAATTATTCAAACTGATTAAAAAATACCAGCCCTTATCAACGATATATCTGCGATCATTAATAATTTCTATAACATCGCCTGCATGAATGGAAACTTCATGTGCATGAGCTTGATCTGGACAAAAACATTCTTTTTTATGTTTAAACGTTTCTTTTACTATAAAATGGCGATACATCCTGTTCTCTCCTTTTCATTCATTGTGATTATGCACTAACTAACCGTAATATGATTAATGAAAATTATTTATAGGCAGGATCCTCGGTTCGCTGGTCAAAGTTGGTACATCTATACATTTGTTCGTAAACGAGCAGCCAATATATTCTGTTTGTGGTTTAGTATGGGTACTACTCTTAGGATGTTGGAAAAGATTTTTCATATATTGAAGATACTTGGTTCCCTCTTTTACATGATCCATCGTTGGTGAAAAGGTATGGCAATCGCCATCCAATAATGTAATGATTTCAATTTTTTCCGGGAGCTTTTCTAACGCTAAATAGGAAAACACAGCAAGAAGAAGCTTATATAAATGAATCAACCCTTCCTCAGCTTCCAATAAAAACTTTTTGATTGTAAAAGACTGAGCCGACCATTCGCCTACTTCAATCGTTAATGACAGATTTTTCTCAATTTCTCCGCTAAAACATTCGAATTTTTCAAATAAAAATAATGGTGGATTGACCGAAGGTTTTTGTGATAGAAATTGCAGCAAATGATCAGTCGTTTTTACTAATACCAGATAGAAATCGATTCTTGATTCAAACAAAAGTGGATTAACAGATTTCCAATGCTGATTAATCAATTCTAGAATACTTACTTGATGTTGCGCATATATTGGCAATTGATGATAATCCTGAATGATATGATTAATAACCGATTGTACTACTTGTTTCCAGGTAACTTGATGTGAATCGAATGATAATAGATGTTGATAATAAAATGAATAAGGGCATTTAATAAAGGACGCTAAATAATCATCCGCTATTGTTTTGACTGATATATGACGAAATTCAAACGACATTCTATTCCTCCCTCTCAAGTTCTCGTTTTAAACTATTTCTTCATTGATAATTATTCTCAATAAAAACGAAAATTTTTTAACCCACATTCCCTGCCTTTAGCGCCTGTTGGATTGAAGACCATGATCGCTTTGCATAAAAAATAGGGATAGATTTAGTTTTAGCCCGTTTCTTTATTACTGTGGATAAATTATGATTCACAAAATCTGTTAAAACAAGGATACAGTTAATATGTTCAGGAATCTTCTTACTAACCATTTTTACTTTTCTTCCATTTGTATGTAAGATTTCATCAAAACCATAGGAAGATAATTTATCTGGGATTACACCTAAATCATCTCCTCCAATAATCAGCAGCGAATTCACAACTATCTCCTCCATTTATCTATTTACATTTTTTATTAGATTAGTAAAATTATTAGTGTCTATTTTAATTGAAAATGATTATCATTTAATTATTTACTATTCTAAATGATATTGATTATCATTGTCAACAATTTCTAAAAAATTCAAACAAATACTGAAAGTGAGAGAACAATCTCTCCTTTCCTTTTAAAAATATTGTGAAATGTAGCTAAATGGCTTACAATTACAAGAAAATAAGTAATAATCATATGATTGAAAAACTATGACAACTAATAGATTTGGAGTGTACTAAAATGGAAAATCCAAAAATTGAATTTTGTATGCTGAATTTAGAAAGAAAGGATGGGTCCAAAAAAGCCCGTCAAATCATAGAGAAAGAGCTTAATATCGAAACAACCGCATATGGCTGTATGACGAATTGTCATAAGTGCGCTAAAGTTTTATATGCAGTCGTAAACGGTGAGTACGTCTATGCGGAAACTTCTGACCAATTAGTGGAGAAAATATATCAACAGTTAAAAGCAGAACCAGCATTAACTGGTTCTGGAAATAAAAATTAATAGTAGAAAATTTATCATAACAATGCCCCTCCCTCGTTTACTTGAGGAAGGGCATTGTTTTTTTGTTGTTAGCTTCCTCTACTTCCCTCGATATCACAGAATTTTTGCAATACCCTTACCATCAGCAAACCCTCATCTTCTCATAGTCGTTTTGCATAGATAAAAAAATAATGATATTGCTTATTTTCAATTGTTATTGGAACTATAATAGTGTATGATACATAGTATAAACCATATAGTGTATGTCATATAGTATTAATGAATGAGGTGGGTGAATGAGTACATTATTAAATTCCTTATTAACAGAACTTAGGAGAGGAACCTTGACATTGGCCGTGCTTAGCCAATTACGGACACCCCAGTATGGCTATTCACTTGTTCAGCTTTTAGAACAATCCGGAATTTCTATTGATCAAAGTACCTTATATCCGCTGCTGCGCCGTTTAGAAAAACAAGAGCTAGTGACAAGTAGCTGGGATACATCTGAAAGCAGACCACGAAAGTATTATGTTCTGAGTGAGTATGGCTTAGAGATTTTCTTACAGTTAAAAAAAGAATGGATTAGGAGCTCTAAGGAAATGTACGGATTATTAAAAGGGGAGGAAGAAGATGAATCTAATTGAGATTTATATTCAGGAGGTCACTCGAAGGCTACCGGAGAAACATCGTGAGGATATTGGACTTGAACTTAGATCAACCATTGAGGATATGCTTCCGGATGATTATACAGAGGAAGATGTGAAATCGGCGCTAGAAAAGTTAGGGAGTCCCGCCATGTTAGCCAGCCGATATCGTGATCAACCCATGCATCTTATTGGTCCACGATATTTTGATGTATACCTCTCCTTGTTAAAAATGATTTTGCCTATCGCTGGTACAATTGCTTTTATTTCGATGATAGCCTCTTATTTTGTCGATTATACTGGTGAAGAAGCTGTTATGAATATTCTCATTAATATCTTTGCTAAAGGTATATGGACGCTCATTGAAGTAGGTATTCAGGTCTTTTTCTGGTTAACAGTAACCTTTGCCATTATTGAACGTGTGGATAAAGAGAAAGACAATCAACCGTTAACAATAAATTTGAAATCCTGGACTCCTGATGATTTGAAAGACATCCCTTATATTCCAAAGAAAAAGGGTATTACAAAGTTTGAAGTATTTGGAAGTCTTCTATGGACCGCGATTTGGGCAAGTATCTATTTTTATGCGGATCATTTAGTCGGTGTCTATGAAGGCGGTGGAGGCCGACTGGATTTCATTATTCCCGCCATAAACCAAGAGGTATTACTTTCATACTGGCCCGCTGTTTTAGTTGTCATTGTTATTGAAATCGCATTATCTCTCTATAAATTATTAAGGGGTCAGTGGACTCAAAAAATAGCCGTGCTGAACACAGTCCACGAGATCCTAGCTACCGGTTTATTTATTTTCATCATGTGTGATTCAGACCTATTAAGACAGGACTTTGTTACCTTCATGGCGGATTTATTTTCGATGCTTCCAGACCAATTTGCAGCATGGTTGGTTGGCGGTGTGATTCTTATCTTTGTCGTGTTTTCAATTATCACAATCTTTGATGGGTTTCGGAAGGCTCGAATTCGGTAATCATCCAAAGAAGCGAACCGTTCATAACGAACCGTTCGCTTCTTTCATTTAACTAACAATAATCTGTAGATTAACCGATTGGTCATACACTAAAACAAAGCGAAAGTGAAAAAGTTATTTATTCTCAGAAATAGTGTAAATGGTATATAATACTATTATAAATATCAAAATAGTATAAATTATTTTGATAAATGAGATTAACTATTAACAACTGGGGATAATAAGATGACTTTTTTACTTTTATTCATTACTATTCTACTGCTTGCTATTATCGTTAACTTGAAGATAGATCGTTTCAATATTTCGACCGTAGCCGGGGCCCCCATTATGGCAATCGGAATTATGTTGAAGGGTGTATTTACAGGTGTCAGTATGCCAATGGTACATGAAATTTTATTTTACTGTATCATAAGCATTTTCTATTGGGTTATTATTCACTACACATTTGATTTACTGCAGGGGGAATTTTTTTCTTCACATATAAAAAATCCTATTTCTAGTTTTTCAATAGGAACTTGGATTGCCGCAACATCCATTATTACTATTTTATTATCGGACCAAGAATTCCTTGTTACATCACATATTCTTTTATATATAAATCTTTTCTTATGGCTTTTGTATATCGCATTGATTGTGAGAAATTATCTATTTATTTTTCGGAAAATTTCCTCATTTATGGAGGACATTCATGGAGGATTACTATTGCCTTGTGTAGCTACCCAGTCTATTGTCATTTCTGGTTATCATTCACATGGTGTGACCTTCCCTCAATTATACGCGAACATTCTGCTTGTACTTGGTATCCTTTTTTACTTGTTAAACCTGGGCCTGATTGTATTCCGTTATTATAGCCATCCATCTGGAGATTTAACTAATAGCTGGAAAAACACAAATTGTATTATCCATGGCGCTATGTCGATTACAGGTGTATCCATTATCACTTCTCATATTGAATCATCTAACCTCATTGAGTTCATTTGGATGACATCATTTACACTTTTCCTTATCGTTGAGACGATTGAAGTCATTCGTGCCATTCAACGCATTAATCAATTTGGCTGGAAAGAAGGATTGTTGATTTATTCCCCCACTCAATGGGCAAGAATTTTTACCTTTGGCATGTTTCTCTTCTTCACAAAAAAACTGCCAATAAACGATTATTCATTAATAGAATCCATTCAAAACCCAGTATTGTTTCTTTTACCCATCATAATTGTTTCTCTTGTCCTCATTGAAATTTATTTACTTGGTACGCACTACCTCAAGAATGTTAAACCAAAACATATCAAACAATTACCTTCCCATGAAATATAGGACTTGTGGAAAATCCTCCGATGCAAAACACTGGACTTAACCAGTGTTTTTGTATTTCAAATGAAATCTTAAGAGAAGACTTAGCACCTTGTAACCATTAGAAGTTTTTACCATACTATATCATTGTTTCATCACTTGCTGATTCAAAGATATGAATAAACTTAAATCATGTTCTATTCCAGTTCTTTATTCTGTAATCAGTTCTTTTTTAGTTAAAGGCTATGTTAAAGTACTATGTTGATAAACCAGATTTTTGACTCATTCGTGTGAAATGAACATTTCACACGCCTTTCAGCTATGCTGAAAGGTTGCTGTATTGTCATGAAGTGGTGGGAGAAAA
>Ga0182742_1003586_pt1 | contig 14996 bp, 10 predicted proteins | sample eDN5th37CBELigMG_FD_128880 | JGI IMG/M metagenome (GOLD analysis project Ga0182742, IMG submission 128880) | Enriched Miracle-Growth compost microbial communities from Emeryville, California, USA - eDNA 5th pass 37_C BE-Lig MG (version 2)... ...
AACACGGCGGCCTTCGCGGCAACCGGTGATGCGCTCACGGCCAGAAGACTGGTGCAGGCCCAGGCCGAACCTTGACCACTCGCAGGCGTCGTCCTCCCTCAGGCACCAAGCAGAGAACAGGCTTTTGACCACTGACATTGTCGAGATCTACTGGAATGCCTCCCCACCTTGAGCGGCTTGGCGTCAACCTGCGCGTTTCGCGTGATCGTGAGCAGCGATTTCGCGGCATCGTGAGCACGGATTTCAGAGGATCGTGAGCACCTTTTCGGAGGTGCCGGGAGCTTCGACCGACAACTCAACCGGCTACGGGATGTCTCTTCAACCCATGAGGAGGCCCGATGCCCACCCAGAGATTGTCGATGCGCCGGATTCGAGACGTTCTTCGTTTAAGACACCAACAGGGCCTGACCGAACGCGTCATCGCGCGCACGCTGGGGGTCAGCAATGGCGTCGTTCATGGCTACCTGCGCCGCGCCCGTCTGGCCGGGCTGAGCTGGCCGCTGCCGGACGGGCTCGATGACGAGGCGCTCGAGCTCCTGCTGTTTCCAGCACCATCCCCCGCGCAGACCGATCAGCGCCCGGTCCCCGACTGGGTTTATGTCGAGAAGGAGCTGCGCCGCCGTGGCGTGACGCGCGTGCTGCTCTGGGAGGAATATCGCGCCGCCCATCCCGACGGCTTCGGCTACACCTGGTTCTGCACCACCTATGAGGCTTGGAAGGGGCGCGTGCGCCCGACGATGCGCCAGACCCACATGGGCGGCGAGAAGGTCTTTGTCGATTTTGCCGGCGACACCATCGACGTTTTCGATCCGCTCACCGGCGAAGCGCATGCCATGAAGCTCTTCGTCGCCGCGATGGGCGCCTCCAACTACACCTATGCCGAGGCTTGCGCGAGCGAGAGCCTGCCGGACTGGATTGCCGTGCACGCCAACCTGTTCGCCTTCCTGAATGGGGTTCCGAAGTTCGTGATCTGCGACAACCTCAAGGCGGCGGTGACCAATCCCGACCGCTACGATCCCGGCCTCAACCGCACCTATGCCGAGATGGCCGCGCATTACGGGACCGCCATTCTCGCGGCGCGGCCGAGACGCCCGAAGGATAAGGCAAAAGTTGAGGTCGCAGTCCAGATCGCCCAGCGCTGGATCCTGGCCCGGCTGCGCAACCATCGCTTCTTCTCGCTCGCCGAGCTCAATCGCGCCATTCGCAGCCTGGTCGTCGAACTCAACGCCCGCCAGATGCGCGGCTTCGGCTCGAGCCGGGCCGAACTCTTCGCCGAGATCGACCGGCCCCTGCTGGGAGTGCTGCCGGACGAGGCTTATGTCTTCGCCCGCTGGAAGCGCTGTCGCGTCGCGCCGGACTATCACGTCGAGGTCGATGGCCACTGGTACTCCGTGCCTTACCGCCTGATCAAAGACTTCGTCGACGTGCGCCTCGCCGGGGCGACGGTGGAGATCTTCCACAAGGGCCAGCGGGTCGCCAGCCATGCCCGCGCGCCCAACCGGCGCGGCCACACCACGATCGCCGACCATATGCCGAGCGCCCATCGCCGCCATGGCCAGTGGACCCCGAGGGGCCTGATCGCCGCCGGCGAGAGGGTCGGTCCCTCCGTCGCGGCCTTCTTCGAGGCCGTCATCGCCGAGCGGCCGCATCCCGAGCAGGGCTTCCGCACCTGCCTCGGCATCCTGTCCTTGGCCAGGAGCTACGGCGATGCCCGCGTCGAGGCCGCCTGCCGGCGCGGCATCCTCATCAAGGCGCGCTCAGTCGCCTCGATCCGGTCGATCCTCAAGAATGGCCTCGACCGTGCCGTCCTTGACGAGACGCCCGACCACGAACCCCTGCGCCACGGCAACATCCGCGGCCAGGGCTACTTCCACTGACCCCACCAGGAGACCCAACCGATGCTGACCCATCCCACCCATGAGCGCCTGATCGCGCTTGGCCTGACCGGCATGGCCAAAGCCTTCGAGGAGCAGCGACGATCGCCCGACCTCGACGCTCTTTCCTTTGAGGAGCGCATTGGGCTGCTGGTCGACCGCGAGGCGGCCGAGCGCGACACCAAGCGTCTTACCGCCCGGCTCAAGTTCGCGGCGCTGCGCCAGAATGCCTGCGTCGAGGACGTCGATTGGCGAACCCCGCGCGGCATCGATCGCGCGGTCTTTGCCCGCTTGATCGCCGGCGAGTGGATCGAGCGGCATGAGAACTTGCTGATCACAGGGGCGGCTGGCCTGGGCAAAAGCTGGATCGCCTGCGCACTCGGCCACAAGGCGTGCCGGGATAACCGCTCAGTGCTCTACCACCGTGTGCCGCGCCTGTTCGAGGCGCTGGCGCTCGCGCGCGGCGATGGGCGCTATGGCCGCCTGCTCAAGGCCCTCGGCCGGGTTCAGGTTCTCATTTTGGACGATTGGGGCTTGTCGGTGCTCAGCGGGTCCGAGCGGCGCGATCTCCTGGAAATCCTCGACGACCGCCACGGCCGCTCATCGACCATTGTCACGAGCCAGGTTCCCGTGGACGCCTGGCATGACCTGATTGGGGATCCCACTCTCGGAGACGCCATCCTGGATCGTCTTGTCCACAACGCCCACCGCCTTCAACTCACCGGAGAAAGCATGAGAAAGCAGAGTGCCAGAGCCCGTCGACTTGACGGCGACCAAAACTCCTGACTCCATCACCCCATCGGTCGACGCGACCGCTCATGATCGTGTGAAATGCTTGCTCACGATCCCATGAAATGAGCGCTCACCATCGCGTGAAACGGCTGCTCACGATCAGCGAAATCCGCAGACCGGGCCGCCAATTCCCGAGAACCGAACCGCCGGGCCCGGAGCGTGAACTGGAACAGGTGGATGCCCTCCCAGCCCATCGCCACCTGAATGACACCGTGCAACTCCCGCAGCGTCATGCTGCCCGGAACCTGAACGCGCCGCCAGATCATGGGGCTGATGCCGAGCAGCCAGACTTTGAACTGCAGGATCTCCGGAGTTTGAAACGGATCAGACGTGTGGGGTTCGGATGGGGTGCGTTTCGGCAAATGAGGGTGTCCCGCAGCCTTATTTCGTCTGGTCGGATACCTTGTACAGCCGACCCGTTATCAAACTGCCCCACAACTCCTCATGCTCTCCTACTTCGGGTGCTCGGAGCATTCGCAGAAGGCGCAGAACATCGCCCGCAATCCCAAGGTGTCGTTCACGGTCAACCTTCCCTACGAGAACTGGGGCGAGATCCGTGGCATCTCCGCGGCCGGCCGGGCGCACCGCCTCACCAACCCGCAGGAGATCGAGCAGGCTGGACATCTCCTGCTGCAAAAGTTTCCCGAGGGAGTGGCGGAGTACGCCCCGAGCGGCTTGAAGGGCATCGCCCTGTTTCGGATCGTGCCGGAGGTGATCTCCATTCTCGATTACCGCAAGGGCTTTGGTCACGCCGATCTGGTGACCGACATCGGCAATGTCGAGGGACGGTCCTAACTGCTTTGAAGTGGGCACGTGAGGTTCTCGGTCGCCGTGGCCATCATGTGCTAGGCGAACAGGAGGCGCTTCAGTCGGCAAGACGCGTGAGGGTCGCCTCGAAGCTCAGGCCTGGGTGGTCCGGTGAGGTCCCCGACAGGTGCGCCGACTGCCCCTCAGCCACTCCCTTGAGATGCAGACGGGCCTTGGGGAGGCCGAGCACCGACATGATCCCTGGCATGACCGAGTGCGTATCGGCCACGAGCCGGGCATCGATCCCGCCCTGAGCGATAGTGTACTCCCCCGTGTAATACATCACGGAGTCTCCCCCTGTGAGACGTCCCTCCCGCACTGTGACAACCCCGGTTCCTTGCCCCAACTGGGTCTGAAACAGCACCTTGTACAAACCTTCTTCCATGTCCTCAGCATCCCTGTCTTTGTAAGCTTCGCTGCCACGCGAGGCGTCCGCGGAACGGGCCCCCTTGCCTTCTGGGCTCAGTGGCCAGAGCCCATCACGGCTCGCGCACATAAGACCCCGGTGCCTCGCCGAGAACCGGATAGGCTGGCGGAGCCCCAAGGGCCGGAGGGAGCACCGGCTCGCCGGATTCGGACGCCAGCCAATTGACCCATTCCGGCCACCACGATCCGTCGTGAGGCTGCGCCATGATTTGCCAGGTTTCGGGATCGAGGTGACGATCCCTTTCGGTCTTTGTCAGCACCCGATAGCTGCGATGAGGCCGGCCAGGTTCCGAAACGATGCCGGCATTGTGGCCGCCTGTGGTGAGCAGGAAGGTGACGTCCGTGTCGGTCAGGGTGTGGATCTTGAACACGGAGCGCCATGGCGCGACATGATCGCGCTCAGTGCCCACCGCAAAAATGGGAACGCGGATGTCGCCAAGAGAGATTGGGCGGCCTTCGACCTTGAAGCGCCCCTCGGCGAGATCGTTCTGGAGGAAGAGCTGGCGCAGGTATTCCGAGTGCATTCTGTAGGGCATCCGAGTCGCATCGGCATTCCACGCCATCAAGTCGATCATCGGCTCACGCTCGCCCATCAGGTAGTTGTGGACGATGTAGGACCAGATGAGATCGTTCGAGCGCAGCAGCTGGAAGGCTCCTGCCATCTGCTTGGCGTCGAGATAGCCTTGGCTCCACATCATGTCCTCCAGGAACCGGACCTGGCTTTCGTTGATGAACAGTGTCAACTCGCCCGCTTCCCTGAAATCCGCCTGGGCCGCGAATAGCGTGACCGACTTCAGACGGTCGTCGCCATCCCACGCCATCGCGGCTGCGGCAATCGTCAACAGCGTGCCGCCCAGGCAGTAGCCGGTGGCATGGACCTTCTGGTTCGGCACGATGGCATTGACCGCATCAAGCGCCGCGAGCACGCCCAGCCTGCGGTAATCCTCCATGCCGCGGTCCCGGTCTTCGCGCGTGGGGTTCTTCCACGAGACCATAAACACCGTGAAGCCCTGGTTCACGAGAAACCGGACAAGGGAGTTCTCCGGAGAGAGGTCGAGGATGTAGTACTTCATGATCCAGGCGGGCACGATCAGCACGGGTTCGGGCCGCACCTTCTCCGTCGTCGGTTCGTACTGGATGAGCTCGATCAAATCGTTCCGGTAGACGACCCGGCCCGGCGTGACGGCGACGTTCTGGCCAACCTTGAAGGCCTCCGTTCCCACCGCAGGCTTGTTGCGGATCAGGCGCATCCAATCTTCCAAGTAGTTCTGGAAGCCTTGAACGAGGTTCTGGCCGCCAGTTTCCAAGGTCCGCCGAGTCACGACGGGATTCGTCAGGATGAAATTCGAAGGCGAGAAGACGTCGAGCATCTGCCGTGTGGCGAACTCGACCACGTTCTCGTGCTGCCTTGTGACGCCGCCAACCCCGGTCGTGGCGTTGTGCCACCACTGCTGCTGCAACAGGAAGGACTGGTAGATCAGGTTGTAGGGATACCTGCCCCATTCCGGCGCGGAAAAACGCCGGTCCTGCGGCAGCGGCGTGATGCAGGGTTCGCAGGATCCCGTGGTCGCCGCCTGCTTGAGAGTCTGATCACCAAGGCGGGCAACTTTGCGGGCCCCCTTCACAGCCAGTTCGAGCTGCTTGCCGGGGGACGAGGCGAGATGGACCGCCCAGTCCATGTAGGCTCCCACCAGCGCCGCGGGCGAGAGCCCGGAAGTCAACCGGGCCGCCAAGGCGTGAACAGAGCGGTCCAGGATTTCGGCGAAGCCCTCAGGCCATGCGTCTGGAACCTCGGTAGAGGCAGGGGCCTTGCACGGAAGTTTCGTCGGCGCTGGAACAGTATTCTCGTTGACGGAATGCGGGATTGCGATCTGGCCTGAACTCGGTGCCCTCGAAGAGGATTGCAACTGAGTCGCACGAACTTGTCCAAGCGTCGCCATACCGGTTTATCCTTCGCTGCTTGTTGCTGCAGGAAATGAATGAGGCATCATCCATATATCTGCCATTAGTCAACAATCGTTGATATGGATCAAGGGTCTAGCACGCAGGAGATTGGATCGACGTTCTCGTGTGCACGACACGCGGCGGTGAACACAAAACCGTCCTACGTGGGCGCGTCTGCCGGGATCTGCTTTGTGGGCATGGATCTCGATCCCGAGGCCACAGCTCCCATGGCGCGGTGATTTCAGCTCAGCACAGCGTCGGCGGGCATCAGTAACCCTCGGCACGATACCTGGTCCGACCGATCATTGCCTGGTCCTGCTTCTGGTCCGGGATTTGCCTCGTGCTTCACAGGGTTGCTTGCTTCGGTCGCATCTTGTCGGCTCCTTCCTGCCGCTCCCCCTCGAAGGCGAAGGGCCTGGGACATCCGGCGAGCCAGCCGGTCGAGCAAGATTGACGGACCCAACCGGGCCCATCTCCCCAAGGCAGCTGTCCATGATCCGGGCAACCAATGGAGAGAGGACCTCCTGCCGCACATCCTTGAGGGCATCGCTCTGCAGGACGTACCGCATCATACCGATTCCGAGCATGCATCCGGCTGCCAAGGCAGCCCGCTGATCCGCAGGATCATTCAGGAGGGCTGACAACGGGCCAAGGAGATCCTCCTGCATGTGTCGGCGTATGATGGCTCCGGCCTGGGGGTGAGAGATCGAGCGGACGAGCATCTGCAGAGGGTCTGGTTGATCTGCTTTCTTTCCCACGGGCTCCTTGAGAAGTTCAGTCGTCAGATGTTCGCTCAGCGTTCGGTCGCCGGCAGCCAGCAGGGCCTCCCCGTGAAACGTCTGCTTGAGCGTCGCCGCGAAGAGTTGCTCCTTCGAACCGAAGGCCCGGTGGACCAGCGCGACATCAACCCCGATGTCAGCCGCGATGTCGCGCAGGCCGACATGCTCGTAGGAGTGCATCGAAAACCGGACGGCGGCGGCGGCGAGGATCCGCTCCCGGGTCGACTGAGACTGTTGATGGATCTTCTTCGATGACGACATCCGAATTGGTTCCAAGGCGATCAGCCGTTTTAAAGTGCACAACAACACCTTCGATCCTCTCGAGCGTTGATGTGCATCAACGCTTGCCTGGATCAAATGAGCCCTGAACCATCAGGAGGCACTCAGTCGCCCGCCTCCGCAGCGGTCCGGTACTGCCAGCCCCAGTCGCGGATCTCGGGCATGTCCTCGCCGTGTTGCGCGATGTAGTCCTTGTGCTCGATCAGCTTATCACGGACTGCCTGCACCACGTAGGCCGCCATCGGCGCCAGCTTCGGCACATGCCGGGCGGCAGCCTCGACGAGGTGGAACCGGTCGAGGCGGTTCAGGACGACCATGTCGAAGGGCGTGGTCGTCGTGCCCTCCTCGCGGAAGCCGTGCACATGGAAGTTGCCGTGGTTCGTCCGCTTGTAGGTGAGCCGGTGGATCAGATGCGGGTAGCCGTGGAACGCGAAGATGACCGGCTTGTCCTTCGTGAAGAGCAGATCGAACGCGCTATCGCTCAATCCATGCGGATGCTCATCCGGGGATTGCAGGGTCATCAGGTCGACGACGTTCACCACTCTCACCTTCAGGTCGGGCGCGTGCTCGCGCAGCAGGCTGACGGCCGCAAGGGTTTCGAGCGTCGGCACGTCGCCGGCGCAGGCCATGACGACATCCGGTTCCACGCCGCGATCCGTGCTCGCCCATTCCCAAATCCCGATCCCGGTGCTGCAATGGGCGACGGCCTGATCCATCGTCAGCCATTGCGGCGCCGGCTGCTTGCCGGCCACGATCACGTTGATGCGGTTGTAGGTCTGAAGGCAATGATCGGCGACATTCAGAAGGCAGTTCGCATCCGGCGGAAGGTAGATGCGGACGATCTCGGCCTTCTTGTTCGCGACCACGTCCATGAAGCCGGGATCCTGATGGCTGAAGCCGTTGTGGTCCTGGCGCCAGACATGGGACGTCAGCAGGTAGTTGAGCGACGGGATGGGCCGACGCCATGGCAGCTCGCGGGCGACCTTGAGCCACTTGGCGTGCTGGTTGAACATCGAATCCACGATGTGGATGAACGCCTCGTAGCACGAGAAGAAGCCGTGGCGGCCGGTCAGCAGATAGCCTTCGAGCCAGCCCTGGCAAAGATGCTCGCTCAGCACCTCCAGCACCCGTCCCTCCGGCGCGAGGTGAACGTCCTCGGGCAGGATCGGCTCCATCCAGGCGCGGTCGGTCTTCTCGAACACGGCATCGAGGCGGTTGGAGGCGGTCTCGTCCGGACCGACCACCCGGAAGTTGCGGGACGTAGCGTTGAGGGCGACCACATCCCGGAGGTAGGTCCCGAGAACACGGGTGGCTTCGCCGACCACCTTTCCCGGCCCATCGACTTGGACCGCATATTCCCGGAACTCCGGCAGACGCAGGGGGCGCATCAGCAGGCCACCATTAGCGTGTGGGTTAGCGCCCATCCGGCGCTCGCCAACAGGTGCCAGCGCGGCAATCTCCGGACGCAGCCTTCCGGCCTCGTCGAACAGTTCCTCCGGCCGGTAGCTGCGCAGCCACTCCTCAAGCTGCTTCCGGTGGGCGGGATTGCGGCGGGTCTCAGCGAGCGGCACCTGGTGGGAGCGCCAGAAGCCTTCGGTTTTGAGACCGTCAACCTCTTTCGGCCCGGTCCAGCCCTTGGGCGTCCGCAGGACGATCATCGGCCAGCGGGGGCGCTGGATCTGCCCGCCTGCCCTCGCCGCGTTCTGGATTGCGGCGATCCGATCGAGAGCCGCGTCTATCGTAGCCGCCAGAGCCTGATGGACTGCCTCGGGCTCGCTCCCCTCGACGAAGAAAGGCTCGTGTCCGTAACCGATGAGAAGGCTTTCGAGCTCGTCGCGGTCCATCCGGGCCAGGATGGTGGGATTGGCGATCTTGTATCCGTTGAGATGGAGGATCGGAAGAACCGCGCCGTCGTGGGCGGGGTTGAGGAACTTGTTGGAGTGCCACGAGGCGGCCAGCGGCCCGGTCTCGGCCTCGCCGTCGCCGATCACGCAGGCGACGATCAGGTCCGGATTGTCGAAGGCGGCCCCATAGGCATGCAGGAGCGCATATCCCAGCTCTCCGCCCTCATGGATCGAGCCGGGTGTCTCCGGTGCGGCGTGACTTGGGATGCCGCCCGGGAACGAGAACTGGCGGAAGAGCTTTCGCAAGCCCTCAGCATCCTGCGAGATGTCCGGATAGATCTCGCTGTAGGTGCCCTCCAGGTAGGTGTTGGCAACCATGCCGGGGCCACCGTGGCCGGGTCCGCAGACGTAGAGGACGTTGAGGTCCCGCGCCCGGATGACCCGGTTGAGGTGGGCATAGATCAGGTTCAGCCCCGGTGTCGTGCCCCAATGCCCGAGCAGGCGCGGCTTCACGTGCTCGGGCTTCGGCTCCTCCCGCAGCAACGGGTTGTCCAGGAGGTAGATCTGGCCGACGGACAGGTAGTTCGCGGCCCGCCAGTAGGCGTCGATCCGGTCCAGCTCGTCAGGGCTCAGCGGATGTTGCGATGGATTCATGAGCACTCTTCCCGAAGACGTACCTCAAGGCCGGACATAGGCCTCGGTCGTGTAGCGGCGCATCATGCGCTGGCTGTTGAAGTAGGACGGGATCTTGGCGATACCCTGCTTCATCATCCAGACCCAGCGGGCACGGTCCTGATGGTAGAGAGGCAGGACCTGTCCTTCGAGCTTGGCATAGAGCGCGTCGGCATGCTGCCCGGCCTCCTCGGCTCCGTCCCGGCCGATGGACCAGCCGGTGATGCCATCGACACAGGCTTCGACCCACCAGCCGTCGAGAACGCTCAAGTTCAGGACTCCGTTCAGGGCCGCCTTCATGCCGCTCGTTCCCGACGCCTCAAGCGGCGGTTGCGGCGTGTTCAGCCACACGTCCGTTCCGGCGACCAGGGTCTTGGCAAGGGCTATGTCGTAGTTCGGCAGGAACGCCATGCGGATGCCGGGGGCGAGCGCGCGCATCCAGTCGTGGATCTCCCGGATGAGCTGCTTGCCCTCTTCATCCCGCGGATGAGCCTTGCCTGCCATGACCACCTGGAAGGGAAACCGGCCGTTGATCGAACGAATCCGCTGCAGATCTGAGAACAGGAGGTCGGGACGCTTGTAGCCTGTCATGCGGCGGGCGAAGCCCAGCAGAGGCACATCCGGATCCATGGCCACGCCCGTGCTTCGCCGGATCGCCTCCAGGAGGTCGTGCTTGGCCGCCTTGTGCGCGGCCCAGACATCCTCGTCCCGAAGGTGCTCGGCCCGGATCAGCACCTCCGGCTCGTGACCCCAGTTCGGCAGGATCTGTTGATAAAGCCGGGCGAAGGCTTCATGAGTCCAGGTTACTGGATGCACGCCGTTCGTGACGGCCGCGATCCTGTAGCCGGGGAACATCCGCTTGGTCGTCTCCGCATGGCGGCGCGCGACGCCGTTCACATAGCCGCTGAGGTTCAGGGCCAGCCGTGTCATGTTGAGCCGGTCTTCGCCCGCCAAGGGCTTGAGTTCGTCGAGAGGGACGAAATCCGCCCCCAGGACACGTCTGACGTCGTCATAGGAGAAGCGGTCATGTCCGGCCTCGACGGGCGTGTGGGTGGTGAACACGCACATGTCGCGGACGTGGTCGACCTCATGGGCCAGCCGATTGGCGCCAGGATCGGAACGTTGCCTCCGCCGCAGCAGCTCCAGGGTCAGGAAGGCCGCATGCCCCTCGTTGAGGTGGTAGGTCCCGATGCTGAACCCGAGGGCCTGGAGCAGGCGGACGCCGCCGATGCCGAGCACGATCTCCTGCTTGAGGCGGTAGACGTCATCGCCCCCGTACAGGCGATCCGTGATCCTGCGATCCTCGGGAGCGTTCTGGTCGAGGTCGGTGTCGAGCAGCAGCACCGGGATCTCATGGCCGATGGGACATGTGACGACGTAGAGCCAGGGCCGAATCCAGACGGACCGGCCCTCGATCCCGACGGCGATCATGGCGTCCAGCGGCGTGGCCCACTCCGCCGGGTTCCAGGGATCGTCGTGCGCCACTTGGGAGCCGTCGGCGGCGATCTCCTGGCGCAGGTAGCCGGCCCGGCTCGCCAGGGTCACGAACACGACCGGCAGTTCGAGATCCGCGCACGACCGGGCGGTGTCGCCGGCCAGAATGCCGAGGCCGCCGCTGTAGCTGTGGATCTCCGGCCGCAGGGCGATCTCCATCGAGAAGTACGCGATGCTCGTGCGCTGGAGAAACGGGAGGATGGCGGCCACGGTGATATTCCTGCTGATAGCTCGACCATGAGCTTGGACGAGGGAAAACTATCCATCATCCTCCAGGTTGCCTTGATGCGCGTCAACGCAACACTTGGCCCTGAGGAGTAGTCTCCGATCAAGACCGGACGGCACCGGCCGTGGCACATTCATGGTCAGGCAGGCTCCGATGGTCGCTGCGGCAACGAAGGACAGTCGATGGACCGCGCGTCATCGTTACACGGTATCCTGAACATACCGGCAGGCCCGATCCAGATGGGGCGCGGCGAGCCCCTGCCGCTCGGCTTGCACGACTGCCAGGACGGCACGAATCTCGCCGTCTTCAGCCGCCATGCCACCAGCATGGCGCTACTGCTGTACGACAGTGTTGATGCAGCCCTGCCATCCCTCAGGATCGATCTCGAACCGGATCGCCACCGGACCGGCGACGTCTGGCACGTCCGGCTCCATGGAGACCTCCAGGGGATGCTGTACGCCCTGCAGGCTGACGGACCCGGGGAGCCCGATCAAGGGCTCCGGTTTCAGCCGGATCGGCCGCTGCTGGAGCCCTATGCGGCCTCGGTCGTGGGCAATGGCTGGAGCCTACCTGCCACATCACCCTCGGAGCCTGCAGCATGGACGCACCGATGCGTCATCCCCGACCATTGGTTCGACTGGCAGGACGAGGTCCGCCCCCGTCACCTGTGGAACGAGACGATCATCTATGAGACCCACGTGCGCGGGTTGACGGTGCATCCCTCGTCGGGCGCCAGGCACCCCGGCCAATACCTGGGCCTCGTCGAGAAGATCCCTTACCTCAAGCGTCTCGGCATCACGGCGGTCGAACTGATGCCGGTTCAGGCCTTCGATCCTCATGCAAGGCAGAAACGCGATCCGCGCACCGGGGCGCCGATGCCGGACTACTGGGGCTACGATCCTATGGCCCTGTTCGCACCGATGCCAGGCTATGCATCGGGCTCATCGCCCCAAGCGGCGGTGACGGAATTCAAGACGATGGTCCGCGAACTCCACAGGGCCGGCATCGAGGTCATCCTCGACGTCGTGTTCAACCACACGGCCGAAGGCGGCGAGGACGGTCGAACCTACAGCTTCCGCGGCCTCGACAACGCGATCTACTATATCCTCTCGCCGGATCGCCGCCGCTATCTCGACTTCACCGGCTGCGGCAACACACTGAACTGCAACCACCCGGTCGTGCGCAGCATGATCATCGACTGCCTCCGGCACTGGGTGGTGCAGATGCACGTGGACGGGTTCAGATTCGATCTCGCCTCGATCCTGGGCCGGGACGCCGAGGGAAACATCCTGCCGAACCCGCCTCTGCTGGAGCAGATTGCCGAGGACCCGCTGCTGCGGGACGTGAAACTCATTGCCGAGGCATGGGACGCCGGGGGCGCATTCCAGGTGGGTGAGTTCCCCGGCACGCGCTGGGCGGAATGGAACTGCCATTACCGCGACGACGTCCGGCGGTTCTGGCGCGGCGATCCCGGCATGTCCGGCCGCTTCGCCACCCGCCTCTGCGGTAGCGCCGACCTCTACCACCAGAGTGGCAACGGCTCCCCTATCAAGAGCATCAATTTCGTCACGTGCCATGACGGCTTCACGCTGAACGACCTCGTCTCCTATGCGGCGAAGCACAACCAAGCCAACGGCGAGGGCAACCTCGATGGTCTGACCGAGAATTACAGTGAAAACAATGGCATCGAGGGGCCCACGGAGGATCCCGCAGCCGAGGCGATGCGTCTGCGCCAGATCAAGAACATGCTCGCGTCCCTGTTCCTCTCGCGGGGTGTGCCGATGCTGCTTGGCGGTGACGAGTTCCGGCGGACGCAGGCCGGCAACAACAATGCCTATTGCCAGGATAATGAGACCTCCTGGTATGACTGGACGCTTGCCGATCGGAACGCACATCTGGTGGATTTCGTCAGCGATCTGATCGCACTCCGGAAGGCGCATCCGGTTCTCGGCGCGGATCGCTTCTACAGGTCTGAGGAGATCGAGTGGTTTGGTGCGAATGGCGGGCCGGTGGATTGGGACGGTCCCGACAACCAGGTCGGCTGTGTGGTTCATGAGCACGAGGGTGGAGCCCTGTGCCTTCTCTTCAACGCGGCACGTGCTCCCTGTCGGTTCATAATCCCGTCATCAACCCGACGCTGGCATATCGCAATCGATACGGCTGATCCTGCTCTGCGGGTCAAGGAGGTTGTCAGCGGCGCGATTGCGCTTGAGGCCCGTGCCACGGTGGTCCTGATATCCAGGAGCAAGGGCCAGGATGGTCCTGCAGGCATGATCGACGAGACCAGCACCTGGAGAAGGAGTTGCACGAGCCTGCAGGTTGCGCGACGGGTGGTTTAGAAAGGCGTCACCATGCTGGATCCGAATCCCAATAGGGGCTCACCATCGTCTCGGGGTTTCCTCTCCGTGCTCGGCCTCAAAATCTCCACAGGACGGGCACTGATGCGACTGGAAAGGCGGCAGATTCGATGGAGGCGCCGGCGGCAAACCGATCCTGACCGGCGAACCGGTTGAAAAGGCTGATGCATCTCGCAACCGCTGGCCGTGTGCCCTAGAACGGTCAAGTCATGCCAAGAATCGCCACCGGAGGGACCGCCCCTGTACCAGCCTCTCAGATTTCGCTTGACGGACAGGTCCTCGGCTACCCGGTCGAGACGCACACCCCTTGGTGGTCTGGCCGCCATCGGCATGTCTGCCATCCTCGCGGGCTGCGGGGCCTTGCCCCGCAACCACTTCACTGCCGCGGACCAAGCGGAGGCGAACGTGCCTGGCATGCCGGACGTCCGGTTCTGGGCAACTGCCGGGAGTTCCGCCCGCCAGGCGGCGCAGTTCAACCCGCGGTCTTTGAGAGACTTGAACTATCTCGCCCTTTCCGGCGGCGGAGGCGACGGTGCGTTCGGGGCGGGGTTGCTGAACGGATGGACGCGGACCGGCACCCGTCCGGAATTCGCGATTGTCTCGGGCGTCAGCACCGGAGCCCTGATCGCACCCTTCGCCTTCCTGGGAAGTGCATACGACGACACCCTGCGCGAGATTTACACGGGCGGCTACGGCAGTACCCTTCTGGAGTCACCCAGCCTCATCAACGCCATCTTCGGATCCGGGGTGTTTGACAACAACCGCCTGAGATCCCTGGTCCAGCGGTTCGTGACGCCGGAGGTGGTCGCGGAGGTTGCGCGCGAGTACCTCAAGGGCCGTCGTCTTCTCATCGTCACGACAAACCTGGATGCCCAACGTCCCGTGATCTGGAACATGGGAGCGATCGCCGCGAGCGGGTCGCCCGATGCCGTCGAGCTGTTCCGTTCCGTGATGACGGCCTCGGCCAGCATCCCGGGCGTGTTCACGCCGACCCTGATCACTGCGCTGGCTGATGGACGCCTGTTCCAGGAGATGCATGTCGACGGAGGTGTGACGGCAAACGTTTTCATCCTGCCGCAAGACATCGTCACGCAAAACGTCCGCCCTGGGCCTGGCATGCGGGTCAGCTTCTACGTTGTCATGAACGGAAAGATCGAGCCGTCCTTCACTGTCGTGGGCAACAGGGCGACAGAGATCGTCGGCCGTGCCGTGACGACAATGACCCAGGTCCAGAGCTGGTCGACATTGCAGGCGACCCATGATTTCGCACGCCGCAACGGCTTCGGGTTCAACCTCGCTTACATCGAGGCGGACATGCCCGAAGGTGGATCGATGGGCTTCGACAGGGAGTACATGCGGCGGATCTACGCTTATGGCTACGATCAGGCTTTGTCGCAGACGGTGTGGAAGCGGAACCTGCCTGGGAAAGAAGCTTCCATGACGAGGCCTGTGCGAGGGCGCTCAGCCCTTCCGGAGTAAGGGCGTAGCGAACGGGTCCCCCC
>Ga0182742_1003589_pt1 | contig 14979 bp, 13 predicted proteins | sample eDN5th37CBELigMG_FD_128880 | JGI IMG/M metagenome (GOLD analysis project Ga0182742, IMG submission 128880) | Enriched Miracle-Growth compost microbial communities from Emeryville, California, USA - eDNA 5th pass 37_C BE-Lig MG (version 2)... ...
GTACCAATAACAGGACGAGTGTCAGGCTCACATTCGTTCCTCCTCCGAATCTCATATTATCATTCAGTATTACCTTCCAATGCTTCCTTCATCCGATGTTTTTGGGATAGAATCGGCTTTTTTCAGGTGTTTCCCGTAATAAATCCCTGCTCCTACGCCGCATGTTGGCTATGCCCACCACTTTCTGGTCACTCCACAGCCACGTTGCCGCTCAGGTCCCCATTCAGATGTTGCACAATGCGACTCTTTCGTTGCAAAGTGAAATGATTCCGAAGCATTCTGCAACTTCTGCAGCTCACGGCGATGATATACCACCGGCAACGCGAGAATTTGTTGCACAATGCCTCTCATTCGTCGCGGCATGCAACGATTCTGAATCACTGTGCAACGAACGGGGGAGGCATAAAGGGCGGCGGTGTACATTGGAGTGATCAAGAGGCGCAACGGGGAGCATGGAGCTTGAAGCATATGTGAGGCCAGACATACAGGGAGCAAGACATTCAGAGAGCTTGGCATGCATGGGGACTAGCATACATCGGGCTAGACATACACGACCGGCCTTGCAACGTGCGCACAGGTGCAGCGAACGGCAGGCCACAAGCGACCCGCCGAGTGCCGCACAGCAACAAAAAAGCCGCCCCGCACAGGTGATGACACCTGCGCAGAACGGCCTGTCTGCCTATTGTTATTGTTTCACATGGTGCTTGCGGCCGGGGATTTCCCCTGTTCGTTCATACTCCGCCGCAAGCGCGTCGATTTCCTTCTTCAGCTCCTCAACGAGCTGATCTTCAGGCACCTTGCGCACTACCTCGCCGTGCCGGAACAGCAGCCCTTCCCCGCGGGCGCCGGCAATGCCGATGTCCGCTTCGCGCGCTTCCCCAGGTCCGTTCACGGCGCAGCCGAGCACGGATACCTTAATCGGCGCCTTTACATTGGCCAAGTACGCCTCGACTTCGTTAGCTACGGAGATCAGATCGATATCAATCCGGCCGCAGGTCGGACAAGACACGAGCGTCGCCGCATTGGTGATCAATCCGAACGTCTTCAACAGCTCGCGCGCAACCTTAATCTCTTCAACCGGGTCTGCGCTCAAAGAGATCCGCATCGTCGAGCCGATGCCCATATGGAGCAGCACGCCGAGCCCCGCGGAGCTCTTGATCGTGCCGGAATGCAGCGTCCCGGATTCGGTAATCCCCAAGTGCAGCGGATACGGAATCACTTGAGCCGCCTTCATGTACGCCTCAATCGCCATCGGCACATCGGAAGCCTTCAATGACACGATAATATCGTGGAAATCCAACTCTTCAAGGATGCCGATGTGGAACAAGGCGCTCTCGACCATGGCATCCGGCGTCGGATAACCGTATTTATCGAGCAGATGCTTCTCCAGCGAGCCCGCATTCACGCCGATCCGAATCGGAATGCCCCGTTCCTTGCAGGCTTTCACAACTTCTTCGACCTTCTCGCGGCGCCCGATATTACCGGGATTAATCCGGACCTTATCGATCCCGTTCTCAATCGCCTTCAGCGCCAAACGGTAATCGAAGTGGATGTCGGCAACAAGCGGAATCGAAATCAGACGTTTGATTTCTTTGATCGCTTCGGCCGCTTCCTCGTTGTTCACCGTTACGCGCACCAGCTGGCAGCCCGCCTCTTCCAGACGATGAATCTCGGCAACGGTTGCTTCCACATTCGCCGTCTTCGTTGTGCACATGCTCTGGATGATAACCTCGTCGCTTCCGCCAATCGTAAGATTGCCGACTTTGACGGGGCGCGTGTCCCTACGATGGTACATGCTTGTTTCCCCTCCCAAGGATAAACGGAAAGCCGTCCTCGAAGGACGGCACCCGGGTCTTACGCGCTTTCTTCCTTCTTATTCTTCTTATCCTGCTCAATGAGCGTCAACGCAGGCTTAATCTTATCCTGAACGACTTCTTTCGTGATCAGGCAATGGTTCACGTCGGTTCTCGAAGGCACATCGAACATCACATCGAGCATAATGCTCTCGATAATCGCCCGCAGTCCCCGAGCGCCGGTGTTGCGCTTGATCGCCTCGGTCGCGATGGCTTCCAGCGCCTCTTGCGTAAATTCAAGCTGCACGTTATCCATCTCAAGCAGCTTCTGATACTGCTTCACGAGCGCGTTCTTCGGCTCGGTCAAGATGCGCACAAGCGCCGCTTCATCCAGCGGTTCAAGAGACGTAATAACCGGCAAACGGCCGACGAACTCCGGAATCAAGCCGAATTTCAGCAAATCCTCCGGCAGCACCAACGACAAGTATTCCCCTTGTTTCAAGTCGGCTTTATGGCCGTCCGCGCCGAAGCCGATCACTTTCTTGCCGATCCGGCGTTTAATAATTTGCTCCAGTCCGTCGAACGCACCGCCGCAGATGAACAGGATGTTTGTCGTATCGATCTGGATAAACTCCTGATGCGGATGCTTGCGTCCGCCTTGCGGAGGCACAGATGCAACGGTGCCTTCCAAAATCTTAAGCAAAGCTTGCTGCACGCCTTCGCCCGATACGTCGCGCGTAATGGACGGATTCTCCGACTTCCGCGCAACCTTGTCGATCTCGTCGATGTAGATGATGCCGCGTTCCGCTTTTTCCACATCGTAGTCCGCCGCTTGAATCAGCTTCAGCAAAATATTCTCGACGTCTTCGCCGACATAACCGGCTTCCGTGAGCGATGTCGCGTCCGCGATGGCGAACGGCACGTTCAATATTTTCGCAAGGGTTTGCGCAAGCAGCGTCTTCCCGCTTCCTGTCGGGCCCACAAGCAAAATATTACTCTTCGCCAATTCCACATCATCGTTCTTGCCGGTGGTGTTGATACGCTTATAGTGGTTATAAACGGCAACGGCGAGCGATTTTTTCGCTTGCTCTTGCCCGATGACATACTGCGCCAAAATTTCGCGAATTTCTTGAGGCTTCGGAAGCTCCTTCAAATCGAGCTCTTCCTCGTGCCCCAACTCCTCTTCCACAATCTCCGTGCAAAGCTCAATGCACTCGTCACAAATATACACACCCGGTCCGGCTACGAGCTTCCGAACCTGATCCTGCATTTTGCCGCAGAAGGAGCACTTCAGTTGTCCCTTCTCCTCATTGAATTTAAACATAGGCTTCCTTCCCTCCTTATTTCAGTTCACCCGGAGTGACGACTTTGTCAATCAGGCCGTACGCGAGCGCCTCCTCAGCCGTCATGAAGAAGTCGCGGTCTGTGTCACGGTCAATCTTCTCATAAGGTTGACCCGTATGATGAACGTAGATTTCGTTCAGCTTCTTCTTCGTCTTTAAGATCCAATCCGCGTGAATCTTAATATCCGCAGCCTGGCCGCGAACGCCGCCCAGCGGTTGATGAATCATCACTTCGCTGTTCGGCAGCGCCATCCGCTTGCCCTTCGCGCCGGCCGTGAGCAGCACGGAGCCCATACTTGCCGCCATGCCGACGCAAATCGTCGCCACATCGGGCTTAATGTATTGCATTGTATCGTAAATGCCCATCCCCGCCGTCACGGAACCGCCTGGAGAGTTAATATACAAGTAAATATCCTTCTCCGGATCCTCCGCCGCCAAAAACAGCAGCTGAGCGATGACGAGATTTGCAACGTCATCGTCGATGGCGCTGCCGAGGAAGATGATCCGATCCTTCAGCAGGCGAGAGTAAATATCGTAAGAGCGCTCCCCGCGATTCGTCTGTTCAACAACGATTGGGACTAAATTCATGGCATTCAACCTCACTTTCACTGCATCAGCAAATTGTGATTACCGTCATTGTAACATGTTCCGAAAGCTGTGTCATTTTTGGAAATGGATTGCGATCATGGGTAAAAAAAAGGCACGCTTCTCAAATATACGTGCCTTTCTCTTGTATAGTTGCAGATCAATTTATGTTTATGCTTTGATCTTGCTGTTGTCAACTAAGAAATCAACGGCTTTTTTCACAGTAAGTCCTTCGCGCACGTCGTCGATGCGTCCGTTCGCTTCGAGAATCGAACGAATTTCTTCTACGCTGCGTTGGTACTGCTCCGCCATCGTCTCGAGTTCCTTGTCAAGCTCTTCATCCGTCGCTTGGAGGCCTTCAGCCTTCGCGATCGCCTCGAGCACGAGATTGTTGCGCACCCGCTTCTCTGCGTCGCCCTTCATTTGGTCTCTCAGCGCGGATTCGCTTTGATTCGTGAACTGCGTGTACAGCTCAAGCGATAACCCTTGAGAACGAAGGTTCGCTTTGAACTCTTCCATCATGTTCTCGACTTCGTTCTCCACCATGACATCCGGCACGTCGAACGTCGCGTTCGCTACCGCTTGATCAATGACGGATTGTTCTTGATGAATGCGGAATTCACGCTCCTTGCGGGACTTCAGCTGCGCTTCGAGATCGTTCTTGAACTCCTCCAACGTCTCGAAATCGCTGACGTCTTGCGCGAATTCATCGTCAAGCTCCGGCAGCACCTTGCGCTTAATGTCATGGAGCTTCACCTTGAACACAGCCGCCTTGCCCTTCAGCTCTTCGGCATGATATTCCTCAGGGAATGTCACTTCAATATCCTTCTCTTCCCCTTTGGCCATGCCGACAACGCCGTCTTCGAAGCCAGGGATGAAGCTGCCCGATCCGAGCTCAAGGGAGTGCTTCTCGGCTTTGCCGCCTTCGAACGGCACGCCGTCAACGAAGCCCTCGTAATCGATGACCGCGATATCTCCCTCTTGGGCTGTGCCTTCCTCCAGCGTTACGAGCTCCGCGTGGCGGTTTTGCAGACGCTTCAGTTCCGCCTCGATGTCCTCCGGCTTCACTTCGGTATCTTGCGCTTCCACTTCAAGTCCCTTATATTCGCCGAGCGTAACCTCAGGCTTCACTTGCACCTTGGCGGTAACTTTCATCGGTTGGTTTTTCGCGAAGGATTCAATATCCACTTCCGGACGGTCGATCGGTTCGATCCCGGTCTCCTTGAGTGCATATGTATATGCTTCCGGTAAAATGATATCGATTGCGTCCTGATATAAGCTTTCCACACCAAACTTCGCTTCAAAGATTTGGCGCGGCACCTTGCCCTTGCGGAAGCCCGGTACGTTCACCTTGTTGACGACTTTCTTAAATGCTTTATCTAAGGCCTCATTTACTTTCTCGGGCTCCACTTCAATGGTCAGCGTCCCGATATTGCCCTCTTGCTTTTCCCAACTTGCCTTCATTCTATGCATCCTCCAAACTTTTCGCCCATTATAACCATGCCATTATATCATAATACCCGTCCATTTCAAATGCGGCCGTTCGCGTTGAAGCGGAAAAATCCCGATAAGCTTTCATAGGCCTTGTCCCAAGATGCCTTCATCATTTCTGTAATGCCGTACCGCTCTTTCCATTCCGCCGCGTCATAATTGCCGAATACGGACACTCCAACCGCAACATGAAGCGCCGAGGCCCAAACGTCAATTTCTTGCTCATCCATTTCTAGCATGTCTCGATATACCGAAGTTCCATACGCGTACACCAGAAATTCATTCCACGTCTCCTTCGCGAAATAAGAGATCGTCGGATCTTCAATTTCGGCCATCTGATGCACACGGTCGCTGACGAAGGGTAACGGTTCGGGAAAATGTTCCTGCGAAAGCGGCGTTCTCTCCACCTCAACCGTAATAATTTCACCCAGTTTTCCGAACGTTACCTCTCCCGTTGTTCCCAGTTTTGCCAGCGTCTGCAGCAGCTTAAACGAAACAAACGGATGAAGCGTGTTTTCCCGCAAATATTCCAGCAGTTCCGGAACGACCGAATCATCCTCCAGATGCCCCAGCTGATCCAATGCCAGAAGCTGTTTATCCATTGCCGAAATCTTAAAGGCGCCGAGCAGCTTCTTCGCGTACTGGCCGTCCTGCGATGCTTTCGCCGCGACATGGCGCTTGAGCATCTCTTCTTCGCCGGCGTCATCCGGATCGTTCTCGCCTTCGAGACCCGCATCCGGAAACTCCGCGCGCAGCCAGGCGAGAATTTGCGCCCACTCGCTGTTTAAGCGCTCATCCTCCGTTTTGCATTCCACCAGCATTTCGAGCATCCGGACCGCTTTCCCGTATGCTTCCGTTTCTAGCAGTTTAGTCAATTCAATCTGATAATAATCAACCGATTTTGGAAAAAGGATGAGCTCACCCCGACTTTTCCCGTTCATTGCATCCCGCCGTCCTCCGAAAAGATTTTTCCATTGTAACAGGTTTGATAAAAGATTACGAATCAGTGGCAATTTCTGCAGTCGGGCAAAAACCACTTGCACATACGATTTTCCCATGATATAATTTCTCGTGTTCTGTGTCCCAGTAGCTCAGTTGGATAGAGCATACGCCTTCTAAGCGTACGGTCGGGGGTTCGAATCCCTCCTGGGACGCTCTTACATAAGCACAGAGACAAAGCAACGTCGCGGCGACGTTGCTTTTTTTGCATATTTTTTGCACATATGTATCAGTTAACGGAACGGGCTTTTCCGTTATTTTCAACGAACTTTTGGTGTTGATACAAATAGCTGAAGCCAATGTCCGTTATTTCCTGCAAAACCGCCCATAATGGCCGATTTAACGAAAATAACGGACACGTGATAGCTTTATTTCGCAAGTTTCAAGCATTTCGATCAAAATAACGGACACCGAATGACGTTATTGAGTATGCCCGAAACTCACCCTCACATCCGCTCCGGCGTCGGGAGACCGAGTACCTGCAGCGCGTCCCCTAGTGTCTCGCGAAACTTGGCGGTAAGCCAAATTCTCAGCTCGCGTTGGCCGTCCTCCGCCTTCAGGATCGGGCAAGACGCATAGAAGTTGTTGAATAACGTCGACAACTCATAGGCGTAGGTGCAGATGGCGTTCGGCGTCAGCTCCCTGCATGCGGTGTACAGCGTATCTTCCCACAGGCTGATATGCCTTAGAAGCGCGTATTCCGCTTTGGCAAGTGTACCTATAGACTCAGGCGCCGGCACCTGCTGAGCCTTCTGCAGCACACTGGATGCGCGGACGCAGGAATACAACAAGTACACACCGGTATTCCCGGAAAGCTCGGTCGCCTGCTGTAGATCGAACACAACCTCCGTATGCATGTTAAAGCGGAGCAAATAATAACGTATGGACGCCGCGGCAATCTCACGGCTCGACAGCCCTTCATGGTCGGAGCGGGCTTGCTCGATGCGCCGCTCCATCAAGTCCAGCAGCTCGGAGATTTTAATTCCGATTCCCTGACGGCCGGACATCGCATAGGAACCCTTCCCGTCGGAGGTGTCCACCCCAAGCTCCCGCGCAGATGCCGGGCTTAAGGATACTACACCGTAATTCACATGATGAAGCTGTTCCGCTTGAGCTTCGAAGCCGAGCGCCCGCAATGCCTGCTTAACCATGGCCTGCGGATATTCCTGCCTTACGTCGATCACATTGATGACTCGATCCGCTTTGCCGAATTCCGCCTTGGTCCCGTTCCCGCTCGTCGTCCATAATGACCCGAACATTTTCCGATATGAAAAATCATTGTCGAACAACCCGAACTTCCACAGATGGTATGCGATATCCTTCGCTGTATAAGTCAGAATGCCGTTCGAGCGCACCAACACTTTATCGGCGTGATGCTCTGTTTCGCCCGTTTCCTCCGCGGTCTGCTTTAACACCCAGCATCCCGCAAGCTTGCCTTCCGTCACACGGACAAAAAGAGGCGAGCGCTGCAGCAGCTCAAAGGCCGTCGCCCAAAACCCTTCCCTGACGATATTGCTTTCCCAAACAAGAAGATCGTACGCTATGCCGAACTGCTGCATCTCCTCCACATGCTCGCGGACGATTCGCTCGGCTGCCAGCAAACCGATCCACGACACCGCCGAATTGCCTTCCTCCAACGCATGAAGCACGTCCGCCCGCTTGGCCGCAAGCTCCGGGTTCGACTCATACTGCTTATTTGTGAGTGAATAAAGCTCCCAACAATAATCCCCGAATCGATCATGGCTTGCGGTTAACGGAACATGCAGCAATCCCACGACCGTATCCGCCAATTGATTTCCCAGGTCGTCTATATAATTGTGAACCTCTGCTTGTGAACCCATTCTTCTCAGCATTCTTACAATCGTGTCTCCGATGCAGGAATTCCGCAGATGGCCGATATGCGCCGACTTGTTCGGATTGATTGAGGTGTGTTCGACGACCGTTTTGCCCGGGGCGGCCGGGGGCAGAGAGAAGGATCGTTTCGCCCACTCGCCCCAATCAAGGAATAAATTCATGAAACCGGGCGGCACAACCTCAATGCGCCGGATCAAACCGCCGGCCAGCCCCTCTTCCTCCAATGCCGCTTTCAACTGCTCGGCAATCCGGATCGGCGGCTGCCGGAGCGTCTTGGCCAGCTTCATCGCCGCATTCGTGGAATAGTCGCCATGTTCCACGCTCGCGGGCTGCTCAATGGCCACATCCTCTCTCGCGTACGGTTCCCCCGTCAAACGCTGGAGCGCTTTCGCCACACCCTCTGCCATGACCTGACTTAACATCACTGCTCAAACCTCCTGAAATAAAAGTAAGCCCCCGTCTCCGAAGAGACGAGGGCTTGTATGCGCTCGCGGTACCACTCTCATTGTTAAGCCGGAATTTCGGCCTAACCTCCTTAACATGGATAACGGCTATCGCCGGGTTCTCCTACGACTTCCCAACGGAAGGTTCAAAGATCCATCTCCTGGGCCCGTTTCACGAAGTTCTCTGTACCGGCTTTCACCGACCCGGCTCGCTGACGACTAGAGCACGTCCGCTACTTTCCCAATCATCGATTGCTTATAATTTTGGATTATTATATCTGACAATTGTGAAAAGTCAAGAGGGGGATTCGCCTAACGCGGTTATCGCCTTCCATACCCATTCAACCGGAACGGCAAGCCCAACCCGTACTTCTTCCCCATTGCGCTCCGTATAGCTTGTCGCAAAGACGACACCAATCACCTCGCCGGAACGGGTGATGACCGGGCTGCCGCTGTTCCCGCGGTACACGGGCGCCTGCAGCAGCATCATCGGCGGCTCGCGGCCCGGCTGGTACCCCCATGTTTCCCCAACGTTGGCAATGCCGCTGAACACGAGCGGATTTCCGATAATATAGATCGGCGCCCCTTCCGCACCGTCATACTGTTTCGCTAACGCGAACGTCGGCGTATGGGTCCCGTCAATATCGAGCAGTGCGAGATCCACTTCATCGTCCGTGTACAGCACGCTTGCCGGATAGATTGTTCCATCGGGGAAGTGCACGCGCGGGACTGCGGCGCCTTCGATGACGTGGCGGTTTGTCACAACAAGACCGTCCTCGCGGATGAGAAAACCTGTTCCCTTGCTGTCTTCCGTGCGAATAACGACGACGGATTGCTTATACAGCTGAATCTCTTCGGATTGCGAAAGCTCCGCGGAAACCTTCAAGAACCGAATGGCCGCAAGGGAGAACAGCTGCGGAAAGAACGCGAACATCTGCGCGGCAAGCATGACCGAGAGCACACCCGCTACCGTTCGGTGGAACCACGGCCTCTGAAAGAACGGCGGAGGCGGGTTCTCTTCGTCCGCCGCCTGAAAGAGCGCTTCCAATTCCTCTTCGGTGAATTCTTTGCCGTATTCTTCATCTTTGTGTTCTTCATCTTTGTATTCTTTATCAAGCTGCTCCCCCATCGCGCGCCCCCCTATTTCCCATAAATACCTGACTTTACTATAACACGCATGGGGGAGATTGTCGTTTCATCGTTACTTGCAGCTTACTCACAAGCTAGGGGCTTCCGTAATAAAAGGCATCTTCAATTGCTTCCCTTAGGTCTTCGAACGCAAGCACTTCTTCCGCGAACTTCTCCCGCTTCGCTTCTGCGGACCGGCCGACGCCAAACAGCTGCTCCGCAACGCTGACATACGCGCTGTGCAGCGAATTATCGTACCAGTCCAGTTCAAAATCTTCGCGTTTTTCCGACACGTTCACAAGCTCCAATGTTCCGTCCGGCCCGCTCTGGAACGTGACAATGAGAGGAGTGTCCGCTCCTTCCATCATCACTTCCGCTTCCGCGAACTTCTCCTCGCCGCTGTATCCCAACCGCGTGAATGACGCATGCCGAATGTTCATTTAGGAACATGCCTCCATTACCATCAGATTTCGCCTGAGCGAAGCTTCTCCACGAACGCCCTCAGCGCGCGGCCGCGATGACTGATCTGATTCTTCTCCTCCCGGGTCAATTCGGAGAAGGTTTTGCCAAGCTCCGGCACATAGAACAGCGGATCATAACCGAACCCGCCTTCGCCGCGGGGTTCCGGAATAATAACGCCTTCACATTCCCCTTCGGCGAAGATCGTTCGTCCGCCGCCATCTTTAGAAGGAATATATAGCGCTAATACGCAGACGAATCTTGCCGTGCTGAGTACGGTTACACCGTTCAACTCCGCAGGCTGCGGCACCTTCTCCGCAAGCTCGCGAAGCAGCTTGGCATTATTTCTTGCGTCGTCAGACGGTTCGCCCGCGTATCGGGCAGAATACACCCCGGGAGCACCGTCAAGCGCATCGACGCAAATTCCGGAATCATCCGCGAGGGCAGGGCGGCCGAGCGCAAGCGCCGCGGCGCGCGCCTTCTTCTCCGCGTTCGCCGCGAACGTCTCGCCGTCTTCCTCCACTTCCGGAACCGCCGATGCGCTCAGATCGAGCAGCGACAGCACTTCAATGCCCAGAGGCGCGAGCAGAGAACGGAATTCTTGCGCTTTCCCTTTGTTGCGGGTGGCAATAACAATAGAATCGGGATAAGGGCTGTTATTCAACAGAGCTCACCCCTCTGCCGATGTACTCGCCGGCCTCGCCCAACACTTCACGCTGAAGCGCCGCCAAACGCAGGATGCCGCTTTCCGCCACATCCAGCATCCGGTTCAACTCCTGCCGGGTAAACGGCGCTTCTTCTCCGGTACCTTGTACCTCCACCAGCTTCCCGGCGCCGGTCATGACGACATTCATATCGACGATCGCCTTGCTGTCTTCCTCATAGTTCAAATCCAGCAGCACTTCGCCGCCAACAACGCCGACGCTGAGCGAAGCGAGATAATCCTGCAGCGGATAACGGTTCGCATTCGGCAGCAGGCCCGCTTTCCTCAGCTTATGAACCGCCAGCGCGAGAGCGACGAACGAGCCGGTAATCGATGTCGTCCGCGTGCCGCCGTCCGCTTGAATCACATCGCAATCCAGGGTAATCGTTCTTTCGCCCAGCGCCTCCAGATCGACAACAGAGCGCAGCGCCCGCCCGATCAAGCGTTGAATCTCCATGGTGCGTCCGCTGAGCTTCCCTCTGGCCGATTCCCGCTGATTCCGCACTTGCGTCGCTCGCGGCAGCATCGAGTACTCCGCTGTGACCCAGCCTTTCCCTTGCCCCTTCATGAACGGCGGCACCTTCTCATCCACCGTCGCCGTGCAAATCACCTTTGTGTTGCCGACGGCAATGAGCACCGAACCTTCCGCATATAAATTCACATCTGCATTGACTTCCACATTCCGTATTTCATCCCAAGAACGACCGTCCGTCCGCATCGCGCGAGCCCCTCCTCTTTCTCAACAAAAAACCGAAAATTCGTCAACCACTAGTGTTCACCGTACCGCGGAACTCATCCGCCGCATAGGTATTCCTCATCTTACCAAACGGCACCCAAAAAATCACCTTTCCGATCTCCCACCGACATGTAACGGACATGTGAGACGTTCAGAAGACGAATTTCGACAATTTTAGATTCTAACGGACATGGCAGCACCTTAGCGTCATCAATACTTGTGATGCAGGTGGATTTGGAGCTCTAAGCGTCACCTGTGTCCGTTGCCATGCGAGAACCGTTCATTTTGCCCTCTAAGCGTCCTCTGTGTCCGTCAGCCAGTCAAGCCAGCCTACCAGCCAACGCCAATAACGGCAAAAACGGCAAAAAGGACCGCCCCCAAGTCAATGGAATGACTTCGGGACAGTCCTGGTACCTGCAAGATGTTAGAGTTCGAGTTCATTAATGACTTTCGGACGCAGCACCGGGGCGGCGCCGTAATTTTGGTCATCCGTGCCGATCACTGTCGTTTCGCCGCCGACCGTGATCACGACTTGAGCCGCGGCGGTGAGATCCGTCAACGACAGCACCGCAGCTTGAATCGCTTCTGCCGGCAGCTTCTCGGCCGCTCCCAGCAAGTCGGCGTCAAAATCCACATGCACCTGATCTCCGTTCAAGGCTACGGTATTGCTCACTTCTCCGTCCGGCGGAAGGAATACCGCATCAAGCTTACTGGAATCGAGCGGTCCCTTCACCAGCTCGGCGATCGTTGCCGCGGCGACGTCGTTCGTCAGATGAACAAGGCGGGTAACAGGCACGTAATATGTAAAATTATCCGCCGTCTGATTTAAGAAATACAACGTAACCGGCGTAGCGCGGCTAAACTCGACACCGGAAGCCCGTTCCACATTAATACCGAATTTCCGGCTCAACGGATGGTCCAGCGGCGTACCCGCCACCGGCATTTCCTTCAACGCCTTTCCTTCCACCCATAATTGTACATACTCTATAGAGTCAAAGCTCGTCATCGCCCATGTAATCGCCTCTAAGATTTGCCGTTCCTCATTCTCTTCGTAGTTCGTGAACGCTTTATTGAAATCAATCGTCGCGGTCTTCGTCGCCGTATTAATGTCCATGGACACGACCTGCGTTCCTTCCGGCAGCACCGCTGTGAAGCCTTCCGGCAGCAGCTCCTCCACCGGACCGCCTTTCACCATGTACTCCAACGTCCGCTGCGCAAAGTTAGGCGTCTCATAAGGCAGCCTTACTCCGAGCGGTACCGTATAGCCGTCCCCGTCGCGGACATAGAGCGTTGCTTTGAAAGCATTTTGCGCATCCGCGATCCCGCTGGTACTTCCCGTTCTCAATTGCCCCCCCGTCGGCACGGCTTGCGGCGGATCGATCGGCATTGAGCCGCTTCCCGCCGCGCATCCTGTCATTAAAGCTGTGGAAGCGATAATGCTAATCCAGCCAATTTTCCGATTGCGATTCATAGTTCATGAGCCTCCCCACTGGTTTTGATTTATATATACGAGCCTGCCAAGCTTTCATGACTACTTTTTGTCCAACTTTTTTACAAACATAAAGGACATAATACGAAACAGACTTGTGTGAAAAAGGAGTTCTCGCTATGGAATACAAAATGAATTCTAACGAGGTTACGGCGGCAACCCAATATTGGCTGGAAAAGCGGAACGTGCGGATCGAGGACATTGCGGAGCTGACTTATGCGCTTCAGAAGGATTACATTGACGGGCTGACGTTGGAGGAATGCGCCAAAAGCGTGGAACGCGTGCTCTTGAAGAGGGAAGTGCAGAACGCGGTGCTGACCGGCATTCAGCTGGATATTTTATGCGAGCAAGGCGCCTTGTTTGCGCCGCTGCAGGACATCATTAAACATGACGAAGGACTGTATGGCGTCGACGAAATTTTGGCGTTGTCCGTCGTGAACATCTATGGAAGCATCGGGCTGACCAACTTCGGATATATCGATAAAATGAAACTGGGCGTGCTGAAACGGCTAAACGACAAAACCGACGGCTGCATCCACACCTTCCTCGACGATCTTGTGGCGGCCATTGCGGCGGCCGCATCGAGCCGGCTTGCGCATACGCATCAATCCGGCTCGAAGGTGGACGAGAATTAAACGGACACAAACGTTGTCGAATCCGCAGATTCGACTCGCTTCACGATGCCGCGGAGCTCCAGATACACAAGATGCGCCAGCGTCTCCGATAGCGCGAAGCGCAGCTGATGCATCGACAGCTGATCGCCGAACAGCGCCAGACAAACTTCGTATCCCGTCCGCGGCTCGGCCATGAGCGTTCGAATCTGCTCGAGGCGTTCTTGATGATGCTCGAGAATCGCGCCGACCCGCTCGTTGTAATGCGGGAACGGGTCCCGATGGCCGGGGAACGCCAGCTTCACCGGGAGCCGCTGTGCTTGGCGAAGCGAATCCAGGTATGTTCCAAGCGGGTCCTCATCGCCGAAAGGCAGCAGTGACACATTCGGCGAGATGCGGGGAAGCACATGATCGCCGCAGAAGAGCCTGCCGGATTCGGCATGATAGAAGCTAAGATGTCCCGAAGCATGTCCCGGGGTATGAATAGCTTCATAGATGGTATCGCCCAGCAGCACTCGCTCGCCGTACGAAACGGCCCGGATACCGGCCGGCTGCGGGGAAACAAGCGGAATGAAGCTGTCCAGATGCTCCCGCATCGCCGCATGCTTGTCCCGCGGCAGGCCGTGTGCCGCGAACATGGCAAGCAGCGCCGAAGAGGTCGATGCCGTCATCTCCTCACTCCACAGCATTCGCGCTTGATGCCAAGCTTCATCCGACATCAGCACGGGTGCGCCGGTCCGCTCCTGCATCCACCCCGCCAAACCGTAGTGATCAGGATGGTGATGCGTCAGAACGATCGAGACGACGTCGCTCCATTGAAAGCCGATCTTCCGCCGGGCTTCCTCCCACCGATCCACTCCGGCGGAGGTATGCAGGCCGGGATCGATCAATGTGATGCCGCCTTCACCGCCGATGATGACATAAGCGTTCACCCACTGCAGCGGGAACGGGAGCGGAACCTTCACCTGCCATATGCCGTCCTCATATTTCGTTATCGTATCGTGCATCAGGAAATCTCCTTTTTTTTCAACAATCGGTTGCGGCAATCTTATTCATTATACTTCAAAACTCAAAAACCTTCTTATCAGGCAAGTTATGCCGAAAGAAGGTCTATAGAGGTTCCGTATGGAAAGAAGCAGAGCGTCAAATATTCAATTCCCCGAGCCTGATTAGCTCCACAACGGCTTGAGAACGGCCTTTGACGTTTAACTTCTGCATCACGTTGGATATGTGATTGCGTACGGTTTTCTCGCTGATAAACAGCTGTTGGGCGATATCTCTGGTTGTTTTGTCTTGCACCAAAAGCTCGAACACTTCCCGTTCGCGGTTTGTCAGCAAGAACTTA
>Ga0182742_1003590_pt1 | contig 14976 bp, 13 predicted proteins | sample eDN5th37CBELigMG_FD_128880 | JGI IMG/M metagenome (GOLD analysis project Ga0182742, IMG submission 128880) | Enriched Miracle-Growth compost microbial communities from Emeryville, California, USA - eDNA 5th pass 37_C BE-Lig MG (version 2)... ...
CCGTTTCTCCTTTTGAGCTGATTCATTTATTTCTCTCATTTCAAGAGGAAAATCCACGTGACCACCTACAGAATAACCTTGAAGACTCTCACCTAAAATAAATAATTCAATTCCATCTTCGGTAACAAAAAAGGTGTCTTCATTCAACATATACCGATGATGACATCTGCTTTTCGTTTGCATGAATTTCCCTCCACTTTTTGTTCTCAAACCCATTATATATTAAATGTTCTGAATATTCATATAGTAAATTTTAGGAAATTGCGAAGAATATTGTCGGAAATTTGTAAAAAAGATTGACACTTAGCAATTTACTGTAGTAAAGTTAGAAAAAATTAAATGTTTTGATTTCTTATCAAGAGAGGTCGAGGGTCTGGCCCTATGAAGCCTCAGCAACCATCAATTTTTTGAAAAGGTGCTAATTCCAGCAAGTATTTTACTTGGAAGATAAGAAGAATGGCTCATGTTGATAACAAAGTCTTCTTCTTAGAGAGAAGACTTTTTTTTATTATTAGGATGTTGGGAGAGACTAGAATGTACAAAAATGAAACTAAGGTAGCGCAGATCGGGAACAGAAGTGAAACTCAAACGGGAACAGTAAATCCACCTGTTTACTTTTCGACAGCTTATCGACACGAAGGAATTGGCCAATCCACAGGCTTTGATTATATTCGCACAGGCAATCCAACAAGAAAACTTGTAGAGGCGGCAATTGCTGATTTAGAAGGCGGTGATCAAGGATTTGCCTGTAGTTCTGGAATGGCTGCTATCACTACGATTCTTGCGATCTTTGAATCTGGTGATGAATGGATCGTATCAAGGGACTTATACGGTGGAACCTATCGAATCTTAGAACAAGGCTTTAAAAAATGGGGACTTTCGAGTACGTATGTACAAACTCATGACGTAAGCATCATCGAACAAGCCATTACTGAGAAAACAAAAGCTATCTTCATTGAAACACCAACCAATCCATTGATGGAAGAAACGGATATTCAAGCGGTTGCTGAGCTAGCGAAAAAATATAATATTTTATTAATTGTCGACAATACATTTTATACTCCATTACTTCAAAGACCGATCGAGCTTGGAGCTGACATTGTCATTCATAGCGCTACCAAATACTTAGGTGGGCATAATGATGTGCTAGCTGGCTTGATCGTTGGAAAAGGAAAAGAGGTTTGTGAACAGCTTGGATTCCACCACAACTCTATTGGAGCAGTTTTAAGTCCGTTTGACTCTTGGCTCCTTATTCGCGGGATGAAGACTTTAGCGCTTAGAATGAAACAGCATGAAACAAATGCAAGAGAGCTTGCAAGCTTTTTAAAGACTCATGAAAACGTGGTAGATGTTCTTTACCCTGGCCGTGGCGGAATGCTTTCCTTCCGAATTAAAAAAGAAGAGTGGGTTAATTCATTCTTACAAAATCTCAACCTTATTACGTTTGCTGAAAGCCTTGGGGGTGTAGAAAGCTTCATTACATACCCAGCTACACAGACACATGCGGATATTCCGGAAGAAGTTCGTTTTTCAATTGGCGTTTGTAATCGCCTGCTTCGTTTCTCTGTTGGAATCGAGGACGTGGAGGATTTAATTAAAGATATTGACCAAGCTCTTACTCGTTTAAGTTCGGAGGCATAAAAAATGACAAGAGAACACAATTTTTCATTTGAAACAAAACTACTTCATAATGAACATAAATATGATCCTACTAACGGTGCTGTATCCGTTCCTATTCAACATGCATCCACCTTTCATCAGCACAGCGTCGATGAGTTTGGAAAATACGACTATGGTCGAAGCGCGAATCCAACACGTGAAGCATTTGAAACAGTCATTGCTAACCTTGAAGAAGGTACAAACGGATATGCCTTTTCATCAGGTATGGCAGCCATTTCGACTGCTTTTCTTCTTCTCTCTCAAGGAGACCATGTAGTGATTACGGAAGACGTGTATGGTGGGACCTACAGAATGGTAACGGAAGTCCTTTCACGGTTTGGAATTGAGCACACTTTTGTTGATATGACAGATCTTACAGCCGTAAAACAAGCGATTCGTCCGAATACGAAGGTTTTTTATGTAGAAACTCCTTCCAATCCCCTTTTAAAGGTGACAGATATTCGAGCCATCAGTGACCTTGCGAAAAGTGTTGGAGCTTTAACCTTTGTTGACAATACATTTTTAACACCTGCTCTACAAAAGCCATTACTTCTTGGTGCGGATGTAGTGCTTCATAGTGCCACGAAGTTTCTTTCTGGACATAGTGATGTAGTTGCTGGTGCGATTGTTGTAAACGATCCTGACCTTGCTAAACAGATTGGATTTTTGCAAAATTCTTTTGGCGCTGTTTTAGGTGTTCAAGATGCTTGGTTAGTTTTACGAGGAATTAAGACACTATCGGTTAGAATGGATTTTTCCATAAAATCTGCCTTACAAATAGCCAACTTCCTACAGAACCATCCTTCTGTGAAAAAAGTGTACTACCCTGGACTTACTGACCATCCACAGTACAAAATACAAAAAGAACAATCAGAAGGTGCCGGAGCCGTTCTTTCGTTTGAACTTGAAAGTGAAGAAGCCGTAAAACAATTCGTTGAATTAACAGAGATTCCCGTATTTGCTGTTAGTTTAGGCGCTGTTGAATCAATCCTCTCTTACCCAGCGAAAATGTCACATGCGGCAATGCCGATTGAGCACCGCTTAAAAAGAGGAATCAGTCAAAGTCTCCTTCGCCTTTCTGTTGGATTGGAACATCCAGATGATATCATCAAGGATTTTTCTGCGGCACTTGAAACAATAGCAGCCAAAAATCAAGGAGAGATAGTAAGATGAACCTCTTAAATAAACTGAAAAAAGACATTGTCATTGGTGATGGTGCAATGGGTACCCTTCTCTACTCTTATGGAACGGACAGTTGTTTTGAAGAGTTAAACTTGTCGCATCCGGATGATATTTTAAACATTCATAAAGCCTACCTGCGTGCAGGAGCGGATGTTATTCAAACAAATACCTATGCTGCCAACTCCTTAAAACTGCAAAGATATGGACTGGAAGATTCTGTTGATAAAATTAATCGAGCTGCTGTAAAAATTGCAAAACAAGCCATTACAAATGAGAGCTTTGTTGTAGGTACGATTGGTGGGAACCGCGGAATCCGCCCCAACTCCTTCTCTATAGAGGAAATTGTCCAAAGCTTCTCACAGCAGTTACATTACCTATTGGACGAAGACATTGATGGTCTGTTACTTGAAACCTACTACGACTTTGATGAAATGGAAGCGGTCCTTTCATATGCAAGAAAGGAAACAAATTTACCTATAATTGCTCAAGTTTCCATGCAGGTCCCTGGTATTATGCAAAACCGAATGCCCATTAATGAAGCCCTCTTACGTTTAGAGAGTCTTGGTGCGGATGTAGTGGGTGTGAACTGTCGACTTGGTCCCCATCATATGCTTGAAAGCTTGGAACAAGTTGAATTACCTAAAACAGCACTTTTATCCGCTTACCCAAATGCTAGTCTTCCTACGTATACTGATGGAAAATTCCATTATGAAGGAGATGCAGATTATTTCCGAAAAAGCGCACTGGAATTCAGAGCTCAAGGTGTTCGTCTTTTAGGAGGATGCTGTGGTACGACTCCAGCCCATATTGCGGCCTTTGCTTCAGAGCTAAAAGGGACTTTACCGGTGACGGAAAAGCAAGTGGAAGTAAAAAAAGAAGTGGTTCAAGTGAAACCTGTACAACCAAAGCGTACAGAACGTCCTCTTCAGGATATTGTTAAAGAAAGATCATCCGTCATTGTAGAATTGGACCCACCTCGTAAGCTGAACACAAAGAAATTTTTTGAAGGAGCACAAGCACTTAAGGAAGCTGGTGTTGATGCTATTACATTAGCTGATAATTCCCTAGCATCTCCAAGAATCTGTAATACTAGCTTGGCTCAATTGACAAAAACAAATATTGGCTTACGACCACTTGTTCACATTACTTGTCGTGATCGAAATATTATTGGTCTTCAATCTCATCTTATGGGCCTTCATACCCTAGGATTACATGATATATTAGCTATTACAGGCGACCCTGCCCGTGTCGGTGATTTTCCTGGCGCGTCATCTGTATATGATGTATCTTCATTTGAACTCATTAGCATGATTAAGCAGTTTAATGAAGGTCTGTCCCCTACTGGCAAAGATTTAGGGGAAAAAGGTGTATTTTCAGTTGCTGCCGCATTTAATCCAAATGTAAAATATATTGATAAAGCTGTTTTACGACTGGAAAAGAAAGCAAAGTACGGAGCAGATTACTTCATCACTCAACCAGTGTATTCAGAGGAAAAACTGATAGAGATTTACAATGCAACTAGGCATATTTCTCAACCTATTTACATTGGGTTAATGCCACTAACATCGAGTAAAAATGCGGAGTTTCTTCATAACGAGGTACCTGGAATAAAAATTTCTGATTCTATTAGAGAGCTAATGGCTTCTTTAAAAGATGATCCTGTTCAGTCAGCTAAGGAAGGAATTTCAATTACTAAGTCATTGATTGACGCAGCTTCTGAATTGTTTAATGGAATTTATTTAATTACTCCTTTTATGCGCTATGAAATGACCGCACAGCTCGCTACCTATACAAATACGATAAACAGCCAAGTGTTAAGGAGGAAGCTGAATGCAAACAGCATCGTTAAATGAACAACTAAATAAACGAATTCTCATCATGGATGGTGCGATGGGTACGATGCTCCAACAAGAAGCATTAACAGCTAAGGATTTTGGTGGAGAGGAGTATGAGGGTTGTAATGAAATTTTGAACCTCACCGCTCCAAATGTGATTGAAAAAATTCACCTAGAGTACCTACGTGCAGGAGCCGATATTATAGAAACCAATACATTCGGTGCAACTAGTCTAGTATTGGATGAATACGATTTAGGTTCTAAAGCGTATGAAATAAATGTGGTCGCTGCCAAGCTAGCCAAAAAAGCAAAGGATCAAATTTCTACACCTGAGTGGCCACGCTTTGTCGCAGGTTCCCTTGGTCCTACAACCAAAACATTAAGTGTAACAGGCGGAACAACCTTTTCTGCTTTAGTTGAAACATATGAGGAGCAGGTACTCGGTCTTCTTGATGGGGATGTTGATTTACTACTTCTAGAAACTAGTCAGGACTTGTTAAATGTAAAAGCTGGATTTTTAGGAATACAGAGAGCCTTTGACCTTCGAAACAAAAAACTCCCTATTATGATTTCTGGGACGATAGAACCGATGGGAACAACGCTTGCTGGTCAATCCATTGAAGCCTTTTATATTTCCATTCAACATATGAACCCTATAGCAGTTGGACTAAATTGTGCAACAGGACCAGAGTTCATGCAGGATCATATTCGTTCCCTTTCCTCCCTATCAAACTCTGCAATCAGTTGTTATCCTAACGCTGGTTTACCTGATGAAGAAGGTCATTATCATGAAACACCTGATTTGCTAGCAAAAAAGCTTGGTAACTTTGCTGCTGAAGGCTGGATTAATATTGTTGGTGGTTGCTGTGGAACAACGCCTGAACATATTAAAGCTATTTCTGATGAGATGAAGAAATACAAGCCTCGTCAACGAATTGAGAACCATGCCCACATGGTTTCAGGCATTGAGCCATTTGTATACGATGATCCAACTTTACGACCAATCATGGTTGGGGAACGAACAAATGTTATCGGGTCAAGAAAGTTTAAAAGATTGATTAGCGAAGGAAAGATTGAGGAAGCTTCAGAAATTGCACGTGCTCAAGTGAAAAACGGTGCTCACGTTATCGACATCTGCTTGGCAGATCCCGACCGAGACGAAATCGTTGATATGGAGAACTTTATTCAGGAAGTTGTTAAAAAGGTAAAGGTTCCTTTAGTTATCGATTCAACGGATGATAACGTTCTAGAGAAGGCACTTAGTTATTCTCAAGGAAAGGCCATTATCAACTCCATTAACCTTGAAGATGGAGAAGAAAAATTTGAATCGGTTTCTAAGCTCATTCACAAATACGGTGCCGCAATTGTTGTCGGGACCATTGACGAAAAAGGAATGGGTGTCACTGCCGAGAAAAAACTAGAGGTAGCGAAAAGATCTTATGATCTACTAGTGAATAAATATGGTGTTCCTCCTCAGGATATTATTTTTGATCCACTTGTCTTTCCTGTTGGTACTGGAGATGAACAATATATTGGATCTGCAAAAGCAACCGTTGACGGAATTCGAATGATTAAAGAGACGATGCCTGAAACTCAAACAATATTGGGGATCAGTAATGTATCCTTCGGTCTTCCACCTGTCGGACGTGAAGTGTTGAACTCTGTTTTCCTGTATCACTGTACGGTTGCTGGATTGGATTACGCGATCGTAAATACAGAAAAACTCGAACGTTTTGCAAGTATTCCACCTGAGGAAGTAAAATTGGCAGAAGATCTTCTTTTCCATACTAACGATGAAACATTAGCTGTTTTCACAGATTTTTACCGAGAAAAGAAAAAAGAAGCCAAGAGCACACTACCTGATATGACATTAGAGGAGCGACTCGCTTACTATATTGTTGAGGGTACAAAAGAAGGGTTAATCCCTGACTTAGAACTTGCTTTATCCACCTACCCTACCCCACTTGACATCATTAACGGTCCATTAATGGATGGTATGAAAGAAGTAGGTCGTCTATTCAATGACAATCAATTGATCGTAGCAGAGGTACTCCAAAGTGCAGAAGTAATGAAAGCCTCCGTTTCCTTCTTAGAACCACATATGGAAGCAGGAGATACCTCTTCATCAAAAGGAAAAGTAATTCTTGCTACTGTAAAAGGCGATGTTCATGATATCGGTAAAAACTTGGTGGATATTATATTAAGCAATAACGGATATGATGTGGTTGATTTAGGTATAAAGGTTACCCCAACTACATTAATCGAATCCATTAAAAAGGAAAATCCCGACATTGTTGGATTATCAGGGTTATTAGTAAAGTCCGCTCAACAAATGGTTCTAACTGCTCAGGACATGAAACAAGCAGGAATAGATATTCCGATTTTAGTTGGTGGTGCAGCATTATCAAGAAAATTCACTGACACAAAAATTTCTAAAGAGTACGATGGTTTAGTATTGTACGCTAAAGATGCAATGAATGGTTTAAGTCTTGCCAACCAGCTTCAAGATGAAGAAGAGCTGAAAAAGTTAGAGATCGAACATGCAGAAAAACAAGAGCGTTTAGCTAGTACAATCACTGATACTAGTTCTTCAAAAGCGACAGCTACTGCCGTTAAGGTTCGCTCAAAAACCAAACAAGATTTTATCATTCAAGTTCCAAAGGACGTTAAAAGACATATTTTACGACAATATTCCCTTGCCCATATTGAGCCATATATTAATGAACAAATGCTTATTGGTCATCATTTAGGGGTTAAAGGAACAATCGAAAAACTATTAGCAGCTCAAGATGAAAAAGCTTGGAAAGTAAAAAATGTAGTTGATGAGCTTAAAGCAGAAGCCAAGCAAAAAGGTTGGATTAAACCCCAAGCAGTTTATCAATTTTATCCTGCTCAATCAAAAGATGAGAGTATTTATATCTATAATCCTGAAAATTATTCAGAAATTATTGAAACCTTTACATTCCCTCGTCAGGAATCAGAACCACATTTGTGCTTAGCAGATTATGTTAAATCTGTTGACTCTGGTGAAATGGATTATGTCGGTTTCTTTGCAGTAACTGCTGGCACAGGGATTCGTCAGGCTGCTGAAGAATTAAAAAAGGCTGGTAAGTTCTTGGAAAACCACGCTCTTCAAGCTTTAGCGTTAGAAACTGCTGAAGGATTTGCAGAGTTTATTCATCGCCTCATGCGTGACCAATGGGGATTCCCAGATCCGGTTAGCATGACGATGAAAGATCGATTCTCGGCTAAATATACAGGTCAACGTTTTTCCTTTGGATACCCAGCTTGTCCAGATCTTGAAGATCAAGCAAGGCTATTCTCGCTTCTGAAGCCTGAGGAAATAGGCATTCAATTAACAGAAGGTTTTATGATGGAGCCTGAAGCTTCTGTTACAGCCATGGTATTTTCACATCCGGAAGCCCGTTACTTCAATGTTTTAAGGTAATCGCAAAAAGTGTTTAGCCTAACAAGCTAAACACTTTTTTATGTTTTTTTTCCTATTTTTCTACTACAATAAAAGTAATGACGAAAAGAATAGGTGATTCGATGGATTTTTCAATTACTCCTTTAGGTGATACGGCACTAATGATCGAATTCCATGCAACAGGGTTAAGTGATAGCGCAAATGAATTCGTCCACTCCGCGTATCATTTACTCTTAAAACAGACAGTACCAGGAATTATCGCTTTAGTTCCTGCGTACACAAACTTAACGCTTCATTATGAACCTTCTTTCATAAAATCAGATTATCCATATCAACACATGAAAATGATTATTCAAGAATTACTGAGAAAAGGTATTAAAACCGACACTAGACATGGAAATTGTTTTCTTATCCCAGTATGCTATGAACCTCCTTTTTCTTTGGATTTAACAGAGGTTGCGCAAGTTCACCAGCTAACCGAGGAAGAAGTCATACATTTTCATACAAAGCAAATCTATCAAGTGAGCTTTCTCGGCTTTTCTCCAGGATTCCCTTTTTTAAGTGGACTATCTAAAGCAATCGCTACGCCGAGAAAAGAAAATCCAAGAACACTAGTGAAAGCTGGCTCTGTTGGAATTGCTGGTGAACAAACAGGAATTTACCCGACCGATAGTCCTGGGGGTTGGCAAATTATTGGTCAGACTCCGATTCGAATTTATGATCCTGAAAAGAAGGAGCCCACATTATTTGCTCCAGGAGATATGATCCGTTTTTATCCGATAACAGCTAAGCAGTATGACCAACTGGAGGTATCACATGAGTATAACTGTCCTTAAGCCTGGTCTCCTCACAACCATTCAAGATCTTGGTCGGTTCCACTATCAAGCCAAGGGGATTGGCACTTCAGGAGCGCTAGACCTCTACTCTCATCGGCTTGCTAATTGGCTTGTAGGCAATGAAGAAAACGAAGCAACGATTGAAATCACCCTTATTGGTCCTACTCTACTGTTCCAATGTACAGCAGTCATTTCGATATGTGGTGCAGACCTATCCCCTACTTTAAATGGTATTAAAATAGATAACGGAAGAACTCTTCAGGTTTCAAATGGAGATATTCTCTCATTTTCTACTATTCGGAACGGTAGTCGGGCGTATCTTGCTGTAAGTGGAGGTATCCATTCACCTTCCAAATTCGGGAGTAGAAGTACAGATATCAGGTCAAAAATAGGAGGACAATATGGGAGACCCTTAAAAGCTAAAGATCGATTATTGATTTCATCAAGTTATTTATTACATCGTATCCAATGGAAGCTCTCCCCTGAATTACATAATCATGTGACGGAAAATAGAAAAGTACGATTTACAAAAGGAAAGCAATTCGACCTATTTACTAACAGTAGTCACCAAGCGTTTATCTCGTCTGACTATCAAATCAATAAAGATTCAAATCGAATGGGAATCCGACTAAATGGACCTCCTCTTCAATTACAAACAAAGAAGGAGCTTATTACTGAAGGAGTGGCACACGGATCTGTTCAAGTTCCTCCAAACGGGCAACCTATCATCCTTCTATCTGATAGACAAACAACTGGAGGGTACCCGAAAATAGCACAAATCGCATCCGTAGACCTCCCTTACCTAGCACAAAAAAAACCAGGAGAAATGGTAAGTTTTGAAGAGATCACCTTACAAGAATCCCAAAAATTATATGGTAGGATGAATCATCTTATGCGGGTTCAAAAGACCATCATTAAAGAAGGATTAAAAGGAGTGATTCAACATGGAAGTTGATCTGAATTGTGATTTAGGCGAAAGCTTTGGTGTTTATAAGCTTGGAAATGACCAAGAAATGATGAAATATATCACTTCAGCTAATATCGCTTGCGGTTTTCATGCAGGCGACCCAATTACTATGAGAGAAGCTGTTTTATTATCCTTAACGAATGGGGTATCTATAGGAGCGCACCCTGGCTTAGCTGATTTAAGAGGATTTGGTCGGAGAAATATACACATCTCTCCAAAGGATGCCTATCATGATGTTATATATCAAATCGGTGCATTAGATGCATTTGTCAAATCCGAGGGTGGTGTATTACGACATGTAAAACCTCATGGGGCCTTATATAATTTATGCGCTGAGGATGCGACACTCTCTGAGGCTGTTGCAGAAGCTGTCTACCGGGTGAATCCTGACTTATACTTGTATGGATTAAGCGGAAGTAAATTAATTGAAGCAGGAAGAAAATTGGGTCTTAAAACCGTGAATGAGGTGTTTGCCGACCGAGCATACTTGGAAAACGGTACACTTGCTCCAAGGCATATGGAAGGTGCCGTCATTAGTGACGAAAATACATCCATACATCAAGTGCTTCAGCTTGTTCTTGAAAAGAGGGTAAAAACCATTACAGGGAGTGAGATTCCACTACAGGCAGACTCTATTTGCTTACATGGTGACGGGAACAAAGCCGTTGAAATGGCAAAAATAATCTCTTCCACGCTTAAAAACAAAGGAGTAATTTTAAAACCCTTCTTATAACAAAAAAGAAGCGCAATTTATCCGTGCGCTTCCTTATTCTCCAAGTGATTCCTTTAGGAAAAGCATCTCTTCCTCCGTTTTAGCGATCTTCAACAATTGTGTGTTTAGTGTTTCGGATACTTTCCAACAACGTGAATGGCTGAGATAATTTTTTTATTAATCCATTTTCGATTCTCTATTGTGTTAAGTGTTTCATATACCATTTTTCTACCTTCCTCTGTTGTTACATAGTGACTAGGGAGGTTGTTTAAACTAAGTGCGATAACATCATTTCTACATTTATCACATTTACAAAATGTTTGATAATCAGGTCCAACCATACACATGGTGACTAAGGCGATTACAATTTCCTCCATAACATTAACATAATTTTTCATTCGTCCACTCCGCCTTATTAAAGAAAAATTGCCAAACTGAATGTATTTCGATACTCTATAGGTACTTATTGTAACAGGAGATTCCTATGATTCGTATGATTGGCATTACAAAAGATTTTACCATAAAAGATATTAGTTTCCGTCATTTTAATCCTAACGAATGGATTTGGTATTGGATTGATTTCAATCAGCCAAGTGAGGAAGAAACGATTTATTTACAGGACCCTTTGCAATTTCATCCCCTCGCTATTGAAGATTGTGTTAATAAGCTTCAGCGACCTAAGCTGGACTATTATGATCAGCATACCTTTTATGTTACCCATCGCTTAGGTGAGGGAAGCCTAGAAAAGGAAGAAATTAATTTTTTTGTTGAAAAGCAATATATAGTTACCTATCACCATTTACCGTCACCAGAGATTGATCAGGTTTGGGAGCAATTAATTCATTCACGCAAGATCAAGGACTGGAATCCTTATTTAGTGTTCTACTATGTGCTCGATAAGATTGTTGACAATTATTTCCCCTTTTTATATGAGATTGAAGATACTTTAAATGACATAGAAGACAATTCGAATCATTTATCAATGGAGAAACTGCTTGATCAGTTGTTTGAGACAAGACACGATTTATTAAGCCTACGACATACGATTATTCCCATGCGAGATCTTCTTTACCGAATGTTAAACTCGCACAGACTAGAAACCATTCAAGGGAAAAAAGAGTATTTTGCAGATATATATGATCACTTGCTGAAACTATCTGAAATGATTGATGCAAACCGGGAAATCACTGCTGATATACGCGATAGCTATATTTCATATAACTCCCACCAAACCAATCGAGTAATGAAGGTACTTACAGTTATTACAACTATTTTCATGCCACTTACCTTTATCGCAGGGATATATGGAATGAATTTTGAACATATGCCAGAACTCAGGTGGGAATACGGATACTTTCTTATACTTTTCATTATGCTTATCATTGGGGGAGGTATGTATATTTGGTTTAAACGGAAGGGTTGGTTTCGATAAATGGTAAATTCCCCAGTTGTAGCTGGGGAATTTGTTTTAGATGATTTTTTTATCATTTAGATTGTATTTTTCTTGTAACCATGGAGGAGCCGTTTTGACTAGTCTTTGTAGGATGAAGGTTGTGAATAATAAATCATCCGTAAACCCAAAAATGGCAAATATATCTGGAATCACATCCATTGGCAATAAGAGATAACCAATAATAAGTGCTATTGGCCAGGCCTTATGTTTGAATGATATATCTCGTGAAAAATAAAACTCTCTAATGAAGGGTAAGAATCTCCAAAATTTGACCACAAATGCTACTCTTCTCCAAGCTTTTTTCATACTCGATTCCCCTTCCTAAACCTCTTACTGGATATGAATTAGATCTTGATCCTCACTTTTTACTCCTGCATCAAATATCATCTTAGTTTTAAATCGATACTTGATCGTTGAAGAAGATTTTTCAAGTTTATCTGGTAAGGTAAATCTGAAATTTAATAGATTTTGTTCTTGAGATTCAATCATTTGTGTAGTATAAATCGTTGAGCTCTCAATGATTACCTCTTGGTTTTCCTCTTCATTCTTCATCACTAAATCACATTTAATTCTTTTTAACTGCTGCTCAATCGTTCCTCCTTGAATATGAAAATGTCCAGTGACACACTCCCCTGGTTGAAACTTTGTATGATCCAGCTTTAAGTCTATCGTAGCTGATCCAATTCCTAATAATGACATATACTTTCTCAAAATCATCGTTTTCCAATCCCCTCAATATTTTTTAGTTACCCTTATCCTTATCCTATTATCAATAAAATAAAAATGGTCCTTACCTTGTAGGTAAAGACCATAAATAAAGACCTTTACCATTTGGTAAAGGTCTTGCTAACAACAGAAATATGTGTTGCCAACAAAGCCGAGAGTTTCCTCTGAAGTGACGACTCTGCTGTAAAAGCTACTCCCCTTTAGGAGATATTATAAAATTTATATACTAATTTTATGTTATTTTCCTTAATTTTGTCAATCTTTTTATAATGGAATTTCTAAAACAATCTTTGTCCCTTTACCAGGAGAGGAATGAATATGAACTTCCCCTTTTACCCCACGGGCACGTTCCTCCATACTAAATAATCCAACTCCCCTAGTAACGTTTGAAGGATCAAATCCTTGTCCATTATCTTCAATAATCACTCGAACCTCTTGCTCTATCTCCCGAATAATAATGGAAACTTGCTCCGCATTTGCATATTTTTGAATATTGATCAATGCTTCCTGAAGAATACGATAAATAGTAATTTCCTTATTCGATGAAAGCCGCTGTTGTAAAAAACAATCAAATTGAACATCAATCTGGTAATTCTCTGAAAAACGAGTTAAATAGGAACGAATGGCAGGTAATAGACCAAGGTCATCGAGCACAGACGGTCTTAATTCTTGGGATATTTTTCTGACTTCTTCAATAAGTTCTGTTGCTTCTTTTTGAAGTATATCAAGTAAGGGGTGCTCTAGTTGCGATTGTAAAATATTTATTGAAATTAAATGACTATACAGATTTTGCCCGATCCCATCATGAAGATTTCTTGAGAGCCTTTTTCTTTCGTCTTCTTGTACCTCGATGATCTTTGTCATCATACTTTGTAACTCTTCTTCTACTTTTTTTCTTTCTGTGACCTCATGACGGATTGCTAAATACTGATACGGCTTTCCATTTGCACCTAGAAATGGAACAATGGTCGTGTCTACCCAATAATATGTACCATCTTTTGCACGATTTTTTATTTCTCCATTCCATACTTCACCAGATGATATGGTTTTCCATAGGTCTTTAAAGAAGGACTTCGGATGAAAGCCTGAATTAATAATTCGATGATCTGAACCGATCAGTTCTTCCCTAGAGTACTTAGAAATTAGAGAAAACTTATCATTTACATACGTAATACGACCTTTAGCATCTGTAATTGCTACGATAGATGAGGAGTCTAGTGCAAATTTGAAATCCGTTAATTCTTGAACAGATTTTTGTAGTTCTTCAGATAGTTCATTAAGAGGATTAGGTGAGTGATGATTTTCGGTGATGATCCTCGATTGATCCTTCAACTCTATAGCCTCCCTCTAGAATTCTTTCACAACTTTTCCATTGTTAGAAATTTTATAAGATCGTTTGCAGCTTTTTCAACTAACTTTTTTTCATCGTCACTGATGCATGTTTCCGACCTAAATCCTACAAGCAATACACCTTTAGGTATGCCATTGATTAGTATAGGTACAGCATAGGCATAAATCAGTTTTTCTGCTAACAGGATAGGATACTCTAAAGCTTTTCCTAGTATATTCTGTGGAAAATATTTTATCTCCATGGGTCTTCCGGTAGATAGCACCCTACCGGCAATTCCTTTCCCATACCTTAAGGTGATTCTTTCATATTTATCATTGCTATTCCCGGAAGCAAATTTCCAGCCAATATTCGGTCCTTTGCTCTCTTGAAAAGCTAAACCGACAAAGTCACATTCAATCGTTTCTTGAAGCTGTTCGCAAGCCTGTTTCATGTATGTCTGATTGTACAAGTTATCCATAACCATTGAATACATCCTTTACATTCCATAGCCTAGCAAGCCTTTTTTAAGTGCAAATGCAACTAGTTCAGGTCTAGTTTTCATCTGGAGCTTTTCCATAAGATTTCCTTTATGGGTTTCAACTGTTTTAACAGAAATGGTCAATTTTTCTGCAATTTCTTTATTGGCATAACCCTTTGCAATTAAAGTTAATACTTCTCTTTCTCTATCAGAAAGAAGACTAAATGTATCATGATTCCCTTGTTTTGCGCTGTCGATATACTCTTCCATTAGCCTTTTCGTGGCCGATGGATGTAAGTACGCATCACCTTTTGCAACCATTTTTATGGCTCCTAACAATTCATCATGTGGTGCGCTTTTCAAAATACATC
>Ga0182742_1003592_pt1 | contig 14974 bp, 13 predicted proteins | sample eDN5th37CBELigMG_FD_128880 | JGI IMG/M metagenome (GOLD analysis project Ga0182742, IMG submission 128880) | Enriched Miracle-Growth compost microbial communities from Emeryville, California, USA - eDNA 5th pass 37_C BE-Lig MG (version 2)... ...
GTACATCACCGTCATATGTTCCACCTACATAAGTAACTTTAACAAGTTTATTAGGTTCCCCTGTACCGGCAATATCATAATTATTAGTATCATCTACAACACGCTCAGAATCCTTATTAACTTTTAAAACAGAAAGCGATACTTTATCAGTGATATTAAATACATTTTGTTCACCTTCAACATAATCAACACTGATCTTAGCGAATTTCTTTAATTCCTTTTTAAACTGTTCATAGCTAGCATTATTACCTTCAATTTGGAATAAATCGGATTTACTGAAATTATACTTAACATAATCACTTGTGAAATAATCTTGGTTTAAATCAACATAATCAATAACATCGTTGTCTAGAGGAGCAGTATCATCACCGTCTTCTAGCGTAGCCACAACAATAGTTGCGCCGCCTTTTGCATTTTCATCTGTTAAAGAATTCTTAACAGTTGGAACAACTTTACCAGGACCCTTTGCTTTAATAACTAAAGTCACTTCACCATTTTCATTTGATTTGAAATTAGCTGGATCTGTTTTTCCGTTTACAGAATAAACTTCAGCAACAGTTTTAGCAACAGCATCTTCTCCGTCAACGTCTGTCTCTTTTAAAGAAACTGTAACTGGACCTTCATAATCACGCTTATCAAAATCTTTTAATTTGAAGGTATAAGTTCTAAATTGACCTGCCTCTAAAGTTACTTCATCAGTAGTACCCGCAGTAACTGGTTTGTATTCATTTGATTTAGGAACTGTGAATGACTTTGTAGCTTCACCTTTATAAGATAGTGTATAAGTTTCGTCTTCTTTTTGTCCTGTTACTGTTAAGGTAACTACTTTGTTATCATTACTTAATTTATATGAAGTTGCATATAGTCCATTGTTAAAAGTAAAATGTGTTAATGCAACTGCATCAGCATCTAGTGCCTTTGAGAATTTCACTTGTACAGTATTATCATCAACACGAGTTACTTCTGTTACAGCTAAAGGAATAGCCTTAATAACATCTTCTAGGCTGCTCTTTAATTCAGATTTAAAATTATTAGCATCATCTAAATACTTTTCAGCTTCTGCAACATAAGCAGCTGCCTTGTCATAATCCTTAGCTTTGATAAGTTCAGAAGCTTTATCTAAAGCCATTTTTACAGTTACATCATGTTTTAAATCAGCAACAGCTTTTTCAAGAGCTGGCTTAACTGCGTTACGGATTCCGTCACGAGTTGTTTGACCATATACGCGGTCTAGTAATTTAGCTTGCTTACGGTACTCAGCAGTTGCTTTGTGGTAAGCAGTTTCTACTTTATCAAGATCTTCAGAGTTAACTGCAGATTTTAAACCGCTAGTTAGGTCTTGGATCTTTTCGCTTGAAGTGATCGCATCGATATAAGCTTGAGCGCGTTTCACCTGGATTTTTGGTTCAACTAATTTAGCTTCATATTTAACTTTTTCTGAAGTGCTTAGGCCTTTAATTGCATTTTCAACTTTAGCAATTGTAGACTTAGCTGCATTGTATGCGTCATATGGACGAGTTGTGAAATCAGCAGAACCCTCTACTGAAATAGCCCATTTTAGGACAGTACCTGCATTTTGTGCATCTAGTGCTAATTGATCAACATTTACTGCTGCATCAGCTTGTTGAGCTGGTGCTGCTGCTGCGAATGCTGAAGCTGCTACTGCTGCAGAAGCAGCGATTTTGATAGCTTTCTTCTTCATAAACTTGTATTCTCCCTTCATACTATGTAGTGCATTTATTTTTAGCAATGAATAAACCAATGGTTATGTTTGCCTCTATATCCACTGCTTACCTAACTAGTAAAAAAGTATACCAAACTATTTTTTTAAATGCAATAGTTTACCAATATATATTTTTACTAGCAAACAGTGCAAGGTTTACCAGCTGGCTTATACTTCATATCATAATATAAAGCTCGCTAAATTTCTACACGAAATATCATTTTTTTATATATTTTGTAATATATTTACTGCTACTTAAGAAATGCACACCCTTTTAATCTATTCACCATTTTAAAAAAGATGACAGCTTTTTAAAACTTTTTTACTTCCATTGAAAACCGGCTTTTATCCTAAGGATGTTGCTGTTTTTTCCAATTCGGGACAAAAACCAAAATAATTTTCCTATATCGGTAAATTTTTCATGTATTTTTCCGATTTATTTGGTACACTATGGGTAAGAAGGTTTTCTCCCAATTGATTGCTTTCTTTAACTTGTATTAGTACGAACGTACTAACCTTCGCTTCAGGATCGGGAAAAGTCGCCAGAAATGGCGGCTTTTCCCTATTTTTTTATAGAGTAATGTCGAAATTCGTTGTATATTATGACTAAAGGATTATTTTGTCGAAGGTGGTCATATCATGAAAAGACTTATCGGGACTCTGGGAATGGTTCTTATTCTCCTCCTATCTATAGCAGTCCCTTTCTTTAATCAGCAGGCCAAAGCGTCTAGCTACCCGCAAATTATTAAAATGAGCCCTGACTCCCGTGATCAGTTTGTTCCTGTTGATACGGATATACAAATTCAGTTTAATAGCCCGATTCGGAGCATAAACTCACAAAATATTAAACTGCAAGTTAAAACAAATAGCGGTTATTTTTACAATGTTCCTATAAAAAGCTTACGCAAAGATGGGGATACGCTGCGGATTATCCCTGATGGGAATTTCCAATTTAACAAAGAATACCGTGTTGAATTTAACGGTTCAGCGGCCGAGCTGCAAAATGGGACATATAATACGTATCTATCTTACAGTTTTCAAACGAATTACATAGACTTTTACGAACTGATGGTTGTCAATGAAAGACGTCTTTCAAATATGCTTAACAGCTACGCACCAAGACAGATTAAAGTGTTCCCTCCTGAAAGATATATTAATGAACTGACTGTCATGCACAAGAAGCCAGGCGCGCTTGCCGATGATCAAACCGCTTTTAGCGGGGTCACTAATATTGATATTGTGACGAAAGACTATGATGTTAAATATGTTCATGTAGATCTTATGAAGAACGGAAAAATTCTGCAAAAAGGGTTTGCAAGCAAGGTAACAGAGCAGACAAAGAATACAAAAAAGAATTCGTTTATATTCGATATCGGATTTACAAAAGTGCCAGATTTCTTTGATGTACGTGTAACCGTTCAAAATGCGAACCAAGAAACCATCGATACCAAAGTGATTAAATTTGCTGCTGAAGAAGGGAAGGTCCTTAACTCGTTTAAAGAAACCTATAAATATGTCACAGCCGGGAATGTCTATTCGCTTCATGACCTGCTTTCTGATGAAAAGCTGTTTACTAGTTTGCTAGCTGAGAGCCAGATGCAGGATATTAAAGTACAGGTAGTGGATCGTTAACATGGGGAGAAGGTTTATTTTAATACTGCTATTCTCTTTGTTAATTTCCTTCCCTGGTGTGCTTCAGGGGCAAGCATCCGTAGAAAAGGTTCTCATGGAACAGCGTGAAATTCAGGACCCCATGAAAACTTGGTCCATTTCTTTTACACAACCAGTACAAATCGGGACAGTAAAAAAGCAAAACTTCTATATTATTGATGAAAAACAAAAAGAAATAGATACAAAGCTTCGTTTAACGGATAACGGGAAGAAGGTTACCATTAGCCCAGAACAAGGTTATAAAGAAGGGGTCACCTATTATTTGTATATTAAAGGTAATGTGAAATCAAAGTCTGATGCTTTTTTAAATGAACATATGGTATTACCCTTTAAGTTACAGACAAACACAAGTACTGAGCACGCTAATAGCACAGCATCTGTCAGCAAAGTAGCATCATCAACAGATAAATTGAGCAAAAAGGCTGAACATTTGCTAAGCATCGGGACTAAGCAGCACGCCCATTTTACTGAAATTAATGTAAATACCAGTGAAAATGTAACTACGGTTAAGCTAGGCAGAGATGAGTTCGAATATAAAGGCAATAGCCAATTCGTCCTCTATAAGCCAGGTCTTGAATCAGGAGACAGTCTCACCATCAAAGGATACGGTCTATCCAACAAGGTGCTTGAAACAAAGGAGATCGTGATTCCATAATGCTGAAAAAGTCCTTTATCAATACATGTATCTTTACACTCATTATTGTTAATCTAATCGTCTGGCCTTATTTATTTTTAGAAATGGGCGATAAGCCCGGAAAGGCAAGCAGTGATCCTGAGATTGAGGATCATGCAACTGAAACAAAGACCAATTCGATTAAGGAAGACAACGCTGTTGCTCCCGATAATCAAGAAGCAGATACATCATCCGAAATTGCAGAGAAAGAAATTTTTAAAATTCTAAAAATAGAATGAAACCTTTTCAGGGGTTCAAACGTCTAGTATATGGAGACTAGCAAGGAATGAATCCATGGCTAGGCTTACCTAACTAGGCGGTATGTCCGTCACTTTTGTCAGTGCCTATGAGGTACTGGCTTTTTTTATGCCCATAGTGTGCTTTAGTCTCACTAAAAACAGGGAGGCTAGAACCCCGCCGCTATTAGCTACTATATATAAAAAAGGAACCTGACATACGTCAGATCCCCCTACTTTTAATCTATTTAACTGTCACTTCCAAATAAATACCTGTTTGCATCTTTTTCGTGCTTTGGCTTGTCCATTTTGGATGAATGACGAGCATATATTTACCCTTGGACTGAAGTTTGTTCTTTGGTACGACTGTCATTTTATACTCATCGGCCACTTTTACCTCAACAGGCACTTCGTTGCCGCCTAATTGGATCAGCTGTACATTGTCTGGTTTCAAGTCAGACCAATTCATTTTCATATTCATTTCGACTGTGAATATTTTGTCTGTTGACACATCCTTTAATGCTGGCATCTTCTGATAGCCATTGAATTCAGCAATCAGCTGGTCGCGATGAGAAGCAGTTAATTCTCCTCCCTCGGGTGTTTCGACATTCGGCGTAACTCCAAGCTTATGAACAGGCATGCCCTTCGGCGAGAAAAAATGCGCCGTTGTTAATTTTAATAGACTGTTGTCACTTAATGGGAACAATGTCTGCATGGAGCCCTTTCCAAAAGAGTTTTGTCCGTATAGAGTAGCTCCCTTTTGCTCTTTGACAGAAGCTGAAACCATTTCTGATGCACTGGCACTATAGCCATTGATCAAGATATGAGTTGGCTCTGTGAAATGCACTTTTTGCGGGATCGCTTTATAAACTTCCGGCTGTTTAGTCTTGTCTCTTAGCTGAAATGCGTATTCCGTTTTAGGGAATAGTCCGGCAATCTCTTGTGCTGCTGACACATACCCGCCGCCATTATTGCGAAGATCAAAAATCCAGCCCTTTGCCCCTTGCAGCTTTTGAATCGCATTGATAATTTCTTTGCTGGAATCCAGGGCAAAACTGTTTAAGCGGACATAGCCTATGTCGCCGCCAAGCATTTTGTATTCCACATTCGGCAGCTTAATAAGCTCCCGTTTAATTGTTTTTGTCATCGTTTGATTACTATCCGCTGATATGTAGGTTAAGGTAACCGTTGTATCTTTTTCACCGCTAATGACCGATACGGCCGTTTGCGTGGACTGGCCGACAAGACTTGTGCCATTGGCGCTAACAATGATATCTCCTGCTTTTAATCCAGCGCGGTCTGCCGGACCATCCTGAATGACAGAGATAATTTTTATCCCCTTTACATCTTCATCAAGCACAATCCCGACGCCAACCAGCTGCTGGTCAATTGAATTGGAGAACTGCGCGAATTCTTCAGGAGACATATAGACAGAATATGGATCCAGCTGCTCCGTAATCTCTTTTGCCGTAGGTTTAGCCAAAACTGAATCTGGCACATCCTCAACGTAGTAATTTTTCACTAGATCCCGAATCTCGTCCATCGGTTCTGCTGCCGAAACTGCCGGCACATCTGATAGAAATGCCAGAACGACTAATAGACTAATAATTTTTTTTAGATGATGCAATGGTGTAAGCCTCCCTGTGTATAAACCGCCCAACGAAGGACAGTCCTAATATGACTATTTTAGTATATTTTAAGGGAAGGAAGTAGAATTTTTCTGGTTCTTTCGTTCTTATTTTTAAAAATAACACAAAAAAGCACAATCACTCTTTTTGAATGACCGTGCTTTTGCATAGATTTTACTATTTAAGCTGTTGAACCTTGTTAATAAACTCCTCTTTACTATCGATAATGCCATTGCCATCCGTGTCCTTTTTTGTCGGATCCAATTCCTTCGGGGCATATTCCATATCTGTTAATGCATCCGTTAGCTGCTGGCCGCTTAGGTGAATGTAATGAAAGTACTGTGTTTTTGATAAGTCGTGATAAACAATTTCATAAAGGTCTGTCAAGCCGTCCCCATCTGTATCTGAAGATGAAGGGTCGGTTTTAAATTTTGTGACTTCAAGAAAGTCGCTAATACCATCGTCATCCATATCCCTTGATACATCAATCTCTTCTTCTTCGTCGTTTGAACGATTCTTTCGTACAGCTTCAAGAATAAACTTTAATTCAATTTTGCTTAGCATTTGGGCACCTACATTCCCATTCTCTAATTGGCTTAGGATTGCTTCGTTTGAGATATCCAATGTTCCCCATTGATAGGATTTTGAGATACCCTGCACCTGATTAATGCCATCTTGAGTTAATACATAGTCTTTTTCAATTTTATCGACTTCCTTATCATTGATAAAGATTTTTTGAATGACCTTGATGATTTTACCAATATCACCTTTTGTAATTTCAATAAAGTTAAGAGCGGCTGCTTTTATGGAAAAGGATTTCCCGCTCTTATCGGCTAACTGTATATTTCCCTTTGCCTCCACAGATTGGGTTTGTTCCATTGTTCCTGTCCCAGCTGTACTGGCATTCTGATCCTGCTGAACTTTTACATCTGCTTCCTGTTTTAACTGTTCGCTGTCTGGTTTTATCTGACCCTCTTGGGTTGTTTTTATATCGGCCGTTTGGGACTGTGTAGCTTCACTCGTCTGTCCTTCATTAAGCGACATTGTTTGATCTTGATCTGTTTTAATTTCCGTTTGCTGGTTTTGGTTTTTCAGGCTGTCAGGTGTGGCAACCTGCTGCGATTGATTAGATTCAAGGTTAATGTCCTGATTTTGATCTGAATTTACGCTATCTGTAACAGGTATGTCCTTTTCCTGGTGAGCCTTTACTTCATCAGTTTGGGTTTGTTTTGCCCCCTCCTCATCCTGTTCCTCGTCAGCCTGCACGCTTTCATTCGTATCAGCATTCTGTTCTTGGCCAACTGTTAAGTCCGATTGCTGATTTTGCGGGTTCGCAGAAATTTCCTCCGCAAAGACCGACGCTCCTCCAAAAATAAATAGTTGAATGGCAACAATTGACGTTATTAATCTTCTTAACAACCTATCTCTCCCCTTCTGTTATTTAAAAGAAATCATTCATTCCCTTTAAAGAACAATTTAAGTAAAAAAATATTCAGCTATATATTTTATGCTTGTTTACATTATGGAATAACCGTTAGGAGATTAAACATTCAAATTACTGTAATTTTCTAAGTAGTGGGTATTTTTTGTCGAAAACATTTATGTTCGTTATTAGGGATAATTTGTTCTTTGTACAAGCGATCCGGGAATATACTTTTTTCGTGTTACGATTTTATCATTTTTCAAATTGGAGGAATGTGGGTTGAAAAACATGGAAAACTTTAAGAATGTCAAAAATGTGCTTAACATGAAGAAAATTGTGGGGTCTGTTATTATCGCCGGGACGATGTTCGGCTCAACAACAGCGTTTGGAGCACAAAATAGCAGTGTTGTAGGAGATGAGGTTCAAAACAGCCAGGCTGTGTGGACATATGGATCAGACCAGAACCAGACTTTTAATGGAGCATTCAGCCAAAGACAGCGTGAAAATGGGATATTTAATTCACAAAATCAAGTAGCAGGTGACTGGACTGTTCAAAATCAGCTGGACAAATTTAGCTTATTTAATGATCAGGACCAAGAAGCCTATATAGGTACAAGTCAAAAGCAAAAAGCCAATGGCGCACTCATTGGCCAGATTCAGGCTTCCGGAAGCCTTAACGGCCAAGATCAGGTAGCTAGGTTTGGGTTTGCTAACGATCAGTTCCAGGGTACTGCTAATCTTACTAACCAAAAACAAAAAGGGACTGGTATCCTCATTGGTCAAGTGCAAGCAAGCGGAAATCTCAATTTTTCCGGACAATCAGCATCTGGAGTTAAAAACGACCAATATCAGGGAACCGTTAACTATTCTGAGCAAGAGCAAAAAGCCTTTGGCGGACTCATTGGCCAGGTGCAAGCTAATGGAAATGCTAATACATCTGATCAATCTACGTCAGGATATAAAAATGACCAAGCGCAAGATACTTACAATGGAACAGATCAAAGCCAAAAGGCTGCTGGCGGCTTGATTGGACAGCTGCAAGGAGCTGGAAACATTAATAATCAAAGCCAAACTTCCGGCGGGGCATTCAATGATCAGGTATCAGCCATTGATAATGATACAGATCAAAGCCAAAAGGCTATTGGAATTGGAATTCTCCAAGGACAGGGTTCTATTAATAACTCTGGGCAAATTTCAGAAGCCGGCGGAATTGGTAACGATGTTGATCAATCCATTGATAATGACACCGATCAAGACCAGATCGCGATTGGCGGTGGGGTTATCCAAGGCCAAGGATCTGCTAACAATGTAGGTCAAGGTGGTGGAGCTTATGGAATCGGAAACGATGTTGGGCAAGGTGCCGATAATGATACAGATCAAACTCAGGTAGGTGCCATTGGCGCCATCCAAACACAAGGCTCCTCCAATAATACTGAACAATCTGGTGTGGCAGCAGGATTGGGTAATGGTGTCGATCAAGATGCCGATAACGTTACAGACCAGACTCAAATTGGCGGACTCGGCGCAGACCAGAGTCAAGGAGCCACGAATGCATCAGGTCAAGGGGCCGAAGCTGATGGTGCCTTTAATAATGTTGATCAGTATTCTGATAACGATATTGATCAAATTCAAGCGGGCGGGGCTGGTGTTTCTCAAGACCAAGATGCACTTAATGTTTCAGAGCAAGTAGCCATCGCCGATGGTTTAGGCAATGATATTGACCAAGCTAATACTACCGATACAACCCAAGTCCAGGTTGGAGTATTAGGAGCAGATCAAAGTCAATCCTCTGCAAACGGTACTGCCCAAGGTGCAATTGCTGATGGTATTGGAAATGATACAGATCAGGATGTTGCAAATGATTCCGTGCAGGTTCAAGTGGGCGGGCTAGGTGCTGAACAAGATCAATCTGCTTCCAATGAGTCAGGCCAGGTAGCTGTTGCAGATGGAGATTGCAACGAACAGGATCAGTCTATTGAAAACGATACAACACAGGTTCAAGTGGGGGGACTTGGTGCAGATCAAAGCCAATCTTCTTCCAATACAGCGGACCAAACAGCGGTGGCTATCGGTGATGGAAATAGCCAAGACCAGAGTGTAAGCAATGATGTTACACAGGTTCAGGTTGGTTCCGGCGGTGCTAGCCAAACTCAGAGTACATCTGGCAGCACTTCTCAATCATCCTTTGCCTTTGGAAGCAATATCAACCAAAGCCAATCTTCTGGAAGAACGGTAAACCAAAGTCAGTCTTCCAATTAATAGAACGACAACTGGGCTCCATCTAGTTTTCTAGCTGGATGGGGCTTTATTTTTCAAAAAAGGTTCCTGGGGTACATAATCAGCCATTTGCAGTAGCTTTTTAAAAATATGAGCCCCTACGATTTTACGATAAAAGGAGACAACATATGATCAAAAAGACCATTGGCAGTTTTGTAACGGCGTCTGCTCTTTGTATTAGTCTTGGCGGGATGAGTTCCCAAGCAAGTACACAAAATCAGTGGAATGACTTCAATCTTGATCAAGAGCAGCACGTGGAAACAAGCAGCCCTGCTTCCATTCAAACGATTCAAAAAAGCTTAGATACTACTCAGCAGATTCAAATTGGCCATTCGTCTGGAGTAACCCAAGGGCAGATGCTGTCCCTCACAGGCTATCAATTTCAGCAGGTAAAAACGTCAGGACCGGCCACTGTGTCCCAATCGGAGGATCGTGACATCGATATGGGTGACAGTCAATCAAATGGGCAAACCGACCAAGACCAAACAACCCAAATTGAAGATTCTAAGGGACAGGAAACAACCGTTTCGGGACCATCTACGATTACACAATCCCAGAGAAATACAGACGTCGTTTTCCATTTCCAAGCGTCGATTAAAAATGGGCCATCCCTACAGCATCAATTTGTCCATAATCATTCTTACCAATTCCAAAACGTTTATCAGAGCCCATTTCTCAAATAAACACAACCACATAAATGAAGGCAGCCGTTCAAATTGAATAGCTGCTTTTTGAGCATGGAAAAGCAGCTCAATACTAGATATATGCCGCCTTGGCTTAAATATTCGGGAGTGTTCAGATTATACCGGTTGTTTGCCTCCTATTGGGAATTTTCCTTTGGGCACTTTTTAATTACCTATTAAGGTCAATTTTGATTTATTTTTGTGGTTAACATATCATGGGTTTAAAGATGCCTCTCAACAGGAATAAACAGCCAGAAATGGCTGTTTTTAAATAACGTCTTTATCCTCTATCTGTTTAATTCCTAAACGCTGTTTTAATGCATACTGTAAAAGCTGGGAAAAGTTCACCTTTTCTTTTTCCGCCGCATCATTTAGCCATTTCGGAATGGTTAATGTCTTTTTAATTGCCTTATTTTCCATTTCATCTCGTACAATGTCTGTCCACGCCTCAATAATAGCAATGCATCCACCGGCTGGCACTGAAAATTGATGTGGTGATGAAGGTGAAGGAATATTCTCGCCATCCTCTTCCATTCCATACAAAAATCCTTCAAGCGCATCCTTAGCCATTAACATCGCCTCAGAAAAATCACTTCCTTCTGTAATGCATCCTAGAAGATCCGGGAATGTTACGGTGTAGCCTTTGCTCCCATCTGGACCTGGGTCAAACACTGCAGGAAACAGATACTTTGCCACGAAAAAAACCTCCTTTTTGGGTTGAGCTATTTTAGCCCTGCCTGCTTTAATATTGAATTTAATGTTCCAGGCTTAATGTCTTTTCTTGGATGGGGCACTGTAACTGTACCAAATTTATTTGGGTGTTTAAAATGATGATGGCTGCCGACAACCCTTGTTAAGAACCATCCGTCATTTTCAAGTATTTTAATAACTTCTTTAGAGGACTTCATTTTCCCATCCTTCCATATCTTATTATAATACGTGTTTATCATACGTGCAATTGATAATTGGAAGAGATTTTCCAACCTCATTCATATTGTTTGAAAGGGAGCTAGCGAGTAGTGGTACTATCTCAAATTGATAAATTTCCATCTATCCCCTTAGCTATTTAAGAAGGTAGACCATATTCCCCCTCAAAATAATTTTTTGATCGAGTTCTAAGTCCATTAACAGGTCGATTAGATCAGATTTTTCGAGCTTAAGCTGCTGGATGAGTTGTATTATTGTTTTTGGTGATTCGGATAGGGTTTGCAGGATTGGGCTTTTGGATGAGGTTGTTTTTGAAGGCAGGCTTGTCTTAATTTTCCCATTAGCTGATATTAAGCTTTGGATTCCAAGATATGGTGGAATGCCCCGTGATAGAAGATAATTGGTCCCCGCTCCCTCTTGAACATCAATCTGGTTGGGGACGGCTAGTATTCTTCGGTTATTTTTCTTAGCAAAGTCAGCTGTCATCAGCGCCCCGCTCTTTTCCCCAGCTTCTACGATGACAAGCTCGGTTGACCATGCGCTGATAAGTGCATTTCTTGCCGGAAAAAACCTTGGGTTCGGTGGTGTACCGGGTGGGTATTGGGAGATAAATGCTCCACAGCTGTTAAGGATTTTTTTGGAGAGTTGTTCCTGTTCCTGCGGATAGCAAATATCAGGGCCATTGCCAAGAAAGCCGATGGTGTAGCCGTTATTTTTCACACACGAAGCTTGGGCATAGCTGTCGATTCCTTTGGCGAATCCACTGATAAGCGGGATATTTAAATCTGCTAGTTCCTCTCCTATTTTTTCTGCTGTTCTTTTTCCATAGGCAGTACATCTTCTCGCACCGACAACTCCGACTGTGGTTTCCAGTGGCTGGAGGTTTCCTTTATAGAAGAGCAGGATAGGAGATTCTTTGCACTCACTTGCAAAATGCGGATAAAGTTTATCTTCAAATGTCAGCATGTCTACGCCGGCTTTTCGTGTGGATTTCAACAATGCTTCAGCCTCTTTTAAGCTGCGGCTTGATTGTATAGATTGGATTGCTTTTTTAGATATGCGAGGAATGATTAAAAGCTCCTCTTCCGTAGCGTCATAGACTGCTTTTGATGTTCGGAAATGGTCTAAAAGTTTCTTTTGCAAAACAGGGCAGACGTATTTTAAATGGCTAAGCCAGATCCAATAAATGATCATTGTTATTCTCCTAATATCGTTACTTCTTTTACCAATAGCAGATAAGTAAACTTTTTTTCGAATGATGTATATGGATGTTATTGATTAGTGACTTTAGATAATGTAGGTGGTAGTGCAGGAAATTTTGCGCGGAGTTGATCTTCCCGTTAATAACTTTTATTTTGGCGTTGGTGTTGAAAGGGGGATTAGCCTTGAAGGAAATTATATAAGGTTTGACCTTTATATAATATCTGTTCTTGTAATTTCGTGAAGGAAACAAGCATCCTGTTTCAGTGATTGTTTTCCCTATTTCCAATACAAGTCGTTCTTTATATTCAGCAGTTTCTTCTTCACTAAAATGTTCACTTTTAATTTCAGACAGTTTATTTAAGGCCGTTTTTAGTCCATTCCACATTCATTAAATTTCACCGCGCCTAATTTTAGCGATTACTTCTTTTGTGGAAAGTGCCTTACCTTGTTCAAGATCCTTGCTAGAATCCTCAACCATTTTCTTCATTCTAGGATCCTGTTCAAACTGTTCGATTTCTTCTTCACTTACTGAAGAATGACTCCCCTTCTTTTCTTCTAATAAATTAATATTGACTCGAGATCATAATTTACACCCTTATACTCTATCATTGCCTTTTCATCCTTTCCCTTATATATCTTAACTACATTTCCGCCCTTAATCTCTAATTCAAACATGATTAACACCTCCTTTTTCTAATTATAATCCATTTATTCAGCTTTATCGCTAATTCCTGTATTGCCTTTATAACATAAACCATATAAGCCATTTTTATGCTAATAATCATGTACTTAACCTCCTAGTACCGCTGCTTCCTTTTCCACATCACGGCTTAATAGACTCTTTTTCAAATGACGGACTTGTATTTTCCCCTCGCCCTCAAGGTCAGCAATGGTCCGTGCTATTTTAATAAATTTATCCAAGGATCTGCCGCTGTAACGGAAACGATGATAGGCCTGCTGCAGTAGATGTGTACAATCACTGTCGAGGGTGCAGAATTTTTTCATAAGCGATGGGGTGAGCTGGGCATTGCAGTGAACATCAGGGTAGTCTTTGTATCTCTCCCGCTGGGTGGCTCTTGCCTTTTCTACCTGGGAGCGGATTTCCGCTGAGCTTGGGCCGAAATCCTCCTTATTGAAAAAGTCAACCACCCCGACATACTTTTGAATATCCATTCGGTCTAAAATCGGACCAGATAGCTTTTGACGATATTTCATAATTTCATATTCTGTGCATCGGCACTTCGGCTGGCCGTGGTATCCGCATGGGCAAGGGTTCATTGCACCGACCAGCATAAATTTAGCCGGATAGGTGTTGGACCCCCAAACTCTTGAAATCGTAACTGAGTGGTCCTCAAGCGGCTGCCGCAATGAATCTAGCGTTTTTTTGCTAAACTCCGCTATTTCGTCTAAAAACAAAACACCATGGTGAGCAAGGGAGATTTCGCCAGGCATCGCATAGGTGCCGCCTCCAATAAGGGAGTTTGTTGATGCGTTATGATGCGGGGCTCTGAAGGAGCACTCAGTGATCAGGCTGCCTTTATCCTTGAGGAGGCCTGCTACACTGTATATTTTCATCACTTCAAGCGATTCTTCTTCAGACATTTGCGGCAAGATGGTGGGAATGCGTTTGGCAATCATGGATTTCCCGCAGCCAGGCGGACCAATCATAAGAAGATTATGGCCACCTGCCGCGGCGATGGTGATATAGTCAATGAGGTTGTTGAGTCCTTTGACGTCCTTGAAATCTACATAGTGGTCATTGGGTTTTGGTGATCGGGGCTGCGGTGCTGGGATGATACGAAGGCTTCGTCTACCCTCAATGACAGTGATGGCTTCTCTTAAAGTCTCACAGCCAATGATTTCGATTCCCTTCACAAGCTGGGCTTCTTGAACATTTTCTTTTGCGATGATGAGCTTTGTTAAACTAAGCTCTTTTGCTTTTATAACCATTGGGAGGATACCTGAGACTGGACGGATATACGAATTGAGGGATAGCTCGCCGATGAGGGCTGTTTTTCGCAGATTGCTAGGTTTGATTTGGCTGGTTTTGATGAGCAGTCCGATAGCCATAGCTAGGTCGTAGTGGGTGCCTGTTTTTTTCATATCCGATGGGGCCAAGTTGAAGACAATTTTTTGCGGGGGGAAAATGAAGTTTGCATTCTTGATTGCCGCTTCTAACCTCTCCTTCGCCTCTTTAACGGCTTTATCACCGAGGCCAATGATGGATACGGACGGCGGACCAATAAGCGTGTCAGTTTCAACCTCGACTAAATCGCCTTGAATGCCTGATATAGAAAAACTGTATACGGTTGATGCCATGTTTTTGGATCTCCTTTTTTTGATGGGATTTTTATTGTTGGATTCAATTTGGTGTTTTCATACTATCGGGATTACCTCTAATATTTTTTAGAATATTATAATAGTTTATTTTACTTTATTCTAGGTGAGAAAATTGACTTTTCTGGTATGTTGGAAATCGAATTTTACTTTTTCTGACTAACCTCCCTTGGAATCCAGCGAACCTGTTGAA
>Ga0182742_1003593_pt1 | contig 14970 bp, 16 predicted proteins | sample eDN5th37CBELigMG_FD_128880 | JGI IMG/M metagenome (GOLD analysis project Ga0182742, IMG submission 128880) | Enriched Miracle-Growth compost microbial communities from Emeryville, California, USA - eDNA 5th pass 37_C BE-Lig MG (version 2)... ...
AGATCGAGGTCGTTGGTCGGCTCGTCCAGCACCAGCAGGTTGGAGGGCTTCGCCAGGGCGCGGGCCAGCATCAGCCGCCCCCGCTCCCCGCCCGAGAGCGCGCCGACCGGGGTGCGCGCCTGGTCCGGGATGAACAGGAAATCCTTCATGTAGCCGATGACATGCCGCGGCGTCCCGCCGACATAGACCGTATCGCCGCGCCCGCCGGTCAGCGCCTCGGCCAGGCTGGTGTTCGGATCCAGGCTTTCCCGCTTCTGGTCCAGCGTCACCATGGACAGCCCGGTGCCGAGCCGCACCTCGCCGGAATCGGGCGGTAGCATGCCGGTCAGCAGGTTCAGCAGCGTGGTCTTGCCCGCACCGTTCGGCCCGACGATGCCCACACGGTCGCGCCGCAGGATGCGGGTGGAGAAGTCGCGCACCACCGGCGGCGTATCGCCATAAGCCTTGGTGACATGCTCCGCCTGAACCACCAGCGTGCCGGAGCCTGCCCCCTCCGCCACTGTCATGCGCACGCTGCCGGTGGGGCGCAGCGCCTCCCGCCGCCGCTGGCGCAGCGCGGCGAGTTCGGCGACGCGACGCATGTTGCGCTTGCGCCGGGCGGTCACGCCGTAGCGCATCCAGTCCTCCTCGCGGAGGATCTGGCGGTCCAGCTTGTGGCGTTCGCGCTCCTCCTGTTCGAGGACGCTGTCGCGCCATTCCTCGAAATGGGCGAAGCCGCGCTCCAGCCGCCGGGTCACGCCGCGGTCAAGCCACACCATGGCGCGGGAAAGGGTTTCCAGGAAGCGCCGGTCATGGCTGATGAGGACCAGCGCCGTCCGCATGGATTTCAGCTCCTCCTCCAGCCAGGCGATGGCGGGAAGGTCGAGATGGTTGGTCGGCTCGTCCAGCAGCAGGATGTCGGGGGAGGGGGCGAGCGCGCGGGCCAGGGCTGCGCGCCGGGCCTCGCCGCCGGAGAGACGCGCCGGATCCTCCGCCCCGCCCAGGCCGAGCTGTTCCAACAAGAAGCGCGCCCGGTGCGGGTCATCACCGGGGCCGAGCCCGGCCTCCACATAGGCAAGGGTGGTGGGGAAGCCGCCCAGATCGGGCTCCTGCGGCAGGTAGCGGAGCGTGGTTCCTGGTTGCAGGAAGCGGGTGCCGGCCTCCGGCTCCAGCATCCCGGCAGCGATGCGCAGCAGGGTGGACTTGCCGGAGCCATTGCGGCCGACCAACGCCAGCCGCTCCCCCGGCGCGACGGAGAGCGTTGCCCCTTGCAGCAGCGGCGTGGTGCCCAGGGTGAAGCGGATGTCCTGAAGGAGAAGAAGAGGCGGAGCCATGGCTGGAGCGCAAAGGGGGCGGAACCACTGGCCGCGTCAAGCGCCTGCCGCCCTCCGCCCCCTTGCTGTGCAGCCGGCCTCCGCGCCGGCCCTGCCTGGCCGGCTCATGCCGCCTGCGGCACGGCCTGCCTAGCGCGTGGGATTCTTGCTGCCGCTGCCGGTGCCGTCCTGTTGCCGGAAGGCGTCCTCGACGTCCTTGTGGGAGATGCGAGCATCGGGGTTGCCGGGCTGGTTGAGGTTCTGCTCCTCCGTCTCGTCGCCCAGGACGCCGGGCTGCGAGCCGCCGCCCGCCCGTCCCTGCTCCTTCGCGCGGCCGCGGTCGCGATTCGGCTGGTTCTGCCCAGACATTTTGTCTCGGTCGCTGTCCGTCGCCATCTTTTGTCCTCCGCGGGGGCGGGTGGCTTCACCCGCCGGCCGGACAGAACGCGTCGCTCCCAGGCAGGATGCGCGAGTGCAGGCGGAACGGTCCGACCGGTCCTATTCGGCGTCGATTACCGGCGGGCGCCGCACCGCGTTCCAGAAGCGCCGGTAGACGTCGAGCGGCAGCAGGACGAAGGCGTCGGCGCCATTCCGGGTGAGTACCACTGGGCCGCGGACGGCCTGGTCCACCAGGCTCGGCTGCGATTCCTCCAGCGCGCCCATATCCATGCGCGGGATGCCTTCAAGGCCCGGTGCGGCCTCGCCTTCGGGGGTCGGACGAATCGCCTCGTCCTCATTGCGCGGCATGCGTAGAGCCATCCCAGGGTGCCGGCCGGAAGATGCACGCAAGTGGGTGGGGCGCCTAGCCCCGAGTCGATCGACGGCGCCGGATCCTGCCGCCGCGGAAGGGGGCGGAAGCGACGGAGATTTGACCCGATGCGGAACCTCCCCGATCCTATCCGCTCCCGGGAGGATCTCTCATCATGACCGAACGCCCCTTCACCCGTGCCGATCTGGAGCTGCTGCGGCGCTGGGACACCCCGACCATCTGCAACGCCCTGGAGCTGGTGGTGCCGGCGCGGCGCGGCCGCGGCTTCACCCTGCGCCCCTTCGTCGCTGCCGATCCCAGCCTGCCGCCGATTTGCGGCCTGGCGCGCACCGGCCAGATTCGCGCTGCCGCCCCCTCCGGGCGCACGCGGGAGGAGGACAGGGCGGCGCGGATCGGCTGGTACGAATATGTTGCCGATGCCGACCTGCCGACCATCGTGGTGATCGAGGATTTGGACGACTCCCCCGGCTTCGGCGCCTTCTGGGGGGAGGTGAATTCCAATGTCCACAAGGGCCTGGGCGTGCTGGGCTGCGTCACCAACGGCTCCTTCCGCGACGTCGACATGCTGGCGCCGGGCTTCCAGATCCTGGGCGGCATGCTGAATCCGTCGCACGCGCATGTGCATGTCGTGGATTTCGGGCGGGACGTGATCGTGCACGGCATGCCCTGCACGCATGACGATGTGGTGCATGCCGACCGCCATGGCGCCGTGGTCATTCCGGCCGAGGCGGTGCGCCAGCTGCCGGCGGCGATCGATCTTTGCGCCCGGCGGGAGAAGGTGATCCTCGATATGGCGAAACGCGACGACTTCAACATCGACCGGCTGCGCGAGGCGCTGTCGGCGGCGGACGAGATCCACTGAGGGCCTGGCCCTTCATCCTGCCGCTGCTGCCCCTGGCGGCAGCGGCAGCGGACTGGACCGCGATGCTGCCGGCCCTGGCGCCCGCACTCCAGGCTTGCCTGGCCGGGGATCCGGCCGCCTTCGCCACCGGAGCCGAGCCGCTGCCCGGCGATCTGGTCGCCGTCCGCCTCCAGCGCGGTGCCGCGGTGGAGGATTGCCTGGCCCATGCCTCCGGCGGGGTGGTACGGCGGCAGGCGCGGCCGGATCTGCCGGCGGCGGATGCCATGGCAGCGGCGTTCTTCCTCGACCGGCGCTGCGTGGATGCGCGGCGGGTGGATGGTCCGGACGGGCAGGTCCTCGGCTGGCTGGCCTATCCGGGCTGCTGAGCCAAGGCTGCGCGCCGGCGGACGCCATGCTAGACCCGGCGCAGGGCAGCAACCGACGACAGGGCAGGGTGCCTATGCGTGACGATGCCGGCGGGGGATCCGCGGTGGCTGCGGCGCCGCCGCTTGCGGTCGTCCGCCCCGAATGGGTGGACCACTACGGCCATATGAACATGGCCTTCTACCTGGCCGTGTTCGACATGGCGACCGACCAGCTCTGGCCACGCCTCGGCCTTGGCCCCGCCTTCCGCGCGCGGGGCCTCGGCACCTTCGCGGCCGAGACCTGGGTGAACTATGTGCGCGAGGTGCGGGAGGGCATGCCGCTCAACTGCACGAGCGAGGTCCTGGCCTATGATGCCAAGCGCCTGATCGCGGTCCACCGCATGTACCATGCGGAGGAAGGCTGGCTCGCGGCGGAGAACGAGGTTCTCTACCTTTGCGTGGACCTCTCGGTGCGCCGGGTGACGGGCTGGCCGCAGGACGTGCTGGACCGCTTCGCCGCGCTCTGCACCGGCAACCCGCCGCGGCGCCTGGCGCTGAAGCGGCCCTGACCCCGGTCCAGGCCGGGGGCGCCCGATCCTGCCTCCGGCCGGGCCTCCCCTGAATTCGCCGTTGCCGGCCGGGTGATCCTGTCGGGGCGCTTGACGGCGGCCGGAGCCGGGGCGACCTTTCCACCGATACGCGGCCGTCCGGCCGCTGCAACTCTTGGGGAGGCGCGGAATGCCGCAGGTGACACTGACCGTGAACGGCAAGTCGCACACGGTGGAGGTTGAGGGCCGCACGCTGCTGGTCGAGCTGCTGCGGGAAAAGCTGCGCCTGACCGGCACGCATGTCGGCTGCGACACCAGCCAGTGCGGTGCCTGCGTGGTGCATGTGAACGGCGACAGCGTGAAGTCCTGCACCATGCTGGCGGTGCAGGCGGATGGCGCCGAGGTCACGACGATCGAGGGACTCGCCGCTCCGGACGGCACCCTGCACCCGATGCAGGAAGCCTTCCGCGAATACCATGCCCTGCAATGCGGCTTCTGCACGCCCGGCATGGTCATGTCTGCCATCGACCTAGTGAAGAAGAACCCGCAGGGCCTCTCCGAGAAGGAGATTCGGGAGGGGCTGGAGGGCAATCTCTGCCGCTGCACCGGCTACCACAACATCGTCAAGGCGATCGCCGCCGCGCAGGAGGTGATGCACGGCCGGCGCTCCGAACTGGCGCCCGCGGCCGAATAGGCCGGCCCGGCGCGCCTCCTCCGCGGGGCGCGCCCCATGCGAAACGGCCGCAAAGGCTGGGCAGGATGCATAGGGAGGCAGGACGATGAATGTGGTGACGCCGTTCGAGGGCATAGGCGCCAGTGTGAAGCGCAAGGAGGATCTGCGCTTCCTTTCCGGCCGCGGGCAGTACACGGACGACATTGCCCGGCCTGGCCAAGCCTATGCCTATATCCTGCGGAGCCCGCATGCGCATGCACGCATCCGCGGGATCGATGCTGCGGCGGCGAAGGCGATGCCCGGCGTGGTCGCTATCTTCACCGGTGCGGACATGACCGGCGTCGGCAGCCTGCCCTGCGGCTGGCAGATCCACAACAAGGACGGCTCCCCGATGGCGGAGCCGCCGCATCCCGTCATCGCCGTGGACAAGGTGCGCCATGTCGGCGATCCCGTCGCCGTGGTGGTGGCGGAGAGCAAGGCCCAGGCCAAGGACGCCGCCGAGGCGATCAATGTGGACTATGAGGTGCTGCCGGCGGTCGCGACCATGGAGGCCGCGCTCGCCCCCGGCGCGCCACAGATCCATGAGGGCGCGCCCGGCAACCTCTGCTATGACTGGCATATCGGCGACAAGGCGGTGAACGATGCCGCCTTTGCGAATGCCTACAAGGTGGTGAAGTTCGAGACGACGAACAACCGCCTGGTACCGAACGCCATGGAGCCGCGTGCCGCCATCGGCGATTTCGATCCGGCCACGGGCGAATACACGCTCTACACCACCAGCCAGAACCCGCATGTCATCCGGCTGCTGATGGGCGCCTTCGTCCTGCAGATCCCGGAGGCGAAATTGCGCGTGGTGGCGCCGGATGTGGGCGGCGGTTTCGGCAGCAAGATCTTCCACTATGCCGAGGAGGCGATCGTCACCTGGGCCGCCGGCAAGCTGCACCGTCCGGTGAAATGGACGGCGGAGCGCACGGAAAGCTTCATGTCCGACGCGCATGGCCGCGACCATGTCACGACGGCGGAACTGGCGCTGGACAAGGATGGCAAATTCCTTGGCCTGCGGGTGCACACCCTGGCCAATATGGGTGCCTATCTCTCCACCTTCGCGCCCAGCGTGCCGACCTACCTGTATGCGACGCTGCTCGCCGGCGTTTACACCACGCCGACCATCTATGCGGAGGTGAAGGCGGTCTTCACCAATACCGTGCCGGTGGATGCCTATCGCGGCGCCGGGCGGCCGGAGGCGACCTACCTGCTGGAGCGGCTGGTGGATGTGGCCGCGGCGGAGATGGGCATGGACCGCGTCGAGATCCGCCGCCGCAATTTCATCCCGGCTGACGCCTTCCCCTATCAGACGCCGGTGGCGCTGCAATACGACAGCGGCAATTACCATGCGACGCTGGACCAGGCGCTGGAGGTTGCCGACTGGAAGGGCTTCGAGGCCCGGCGGGCGGAGGCCAGGGCACGCGGCAAGCTGCGCGGCATCGGCATCTCCACCTATCTGGAAGCCTGCGGCATCGCGCCTTCCGCCGTGGTGGGCTCGCTCGGCGCACGGGCCGGGCTGTATGAGGTCGGCACCATCCGCGTGCACCCGACCGGCAGCGTAACCGTGCTGACTGGCGCGCACAGCCATGGTCAGGGGCACGAGACGACCTTCGCCCAGCTTGTCGCGGACCGGCTCGGCGTGCCGGTGGCACAGGTGGATGTGGTGCATGGCGACACCGCCAAGGTGCCCTTCGGCATGGGCACCTACGGTTCCCGCAGCCTGGCGGTCGGCGGTTCCGCCATGTTCAAGGCGATGGACAAGATCATCGCCAAGGGCAAGAAGATCGCCGCGCATCTGATGGAAGCCTCGGTCGAGGACATCGAATTCGACCGCGGCAATTTCCGTGTCGCCGGCACGGACCGCAGCAAGTCGCTGGCCGAGATCGCCCTGGCTGCCTATGTCCCGCACAACTACCCGATCGAGGAGTTGGAGCCGGGGCTGGAGGAGACCGCCTTCTACGATCCGAAGAACTTCACTTATCCCGGCGGCTGCCACATTGCGGAGGTGGAGATCGACCCGGAGACAGGGAAGGTCGAGATGGTGAATTTCACCGCCGTGGACGATGTGGGACGCGTCATCAACCCGATGATCGTCGAAGGCCAGGTGCAGGGCGGCGTGGCGCAGGGCATCGGCCAGGCCTTGCTGGAGCAGGCGGTCTATGACGAGAACGGCCAGCTCCTTTCCGCCAGCATGATGGACTACACCATGCCGCGAGCGGATGACCTGCCCTCGGTCGGCGTGGCGACGCATGCGACGCTCTGCACCCATAACCCGCTTGGGGTGAAGGGCTGCGGCGAGGTGGGCGCCATCGGCTCCCCGCCCGCGGTCATCAATGCGGTTGTGGACGCCTTGCGGGACTATGGCGTGCGGCATATCGAGATGCCGGCGACACCCGCGAAGATCTGGAGCATCATCAACGCCGGCCGCCCGAAGATGGCGGCAGAGTAGGGGACGCGCAGCGATGTATGATTTCGCCTATCACAAGCCGACCTCCATCGCGGATGCGGTGAAGATCCTCTCGGCCGATCCGGATGCGCGGCCCATCTCCGGCGGGCAGACCCTGCTGCCGGCGCTGAAGCACCGCCTGAACAAGCCTTCCGCCCTGGTGGATCTTTCCGCCATTGCCGAGCTGCGGGGGATCAAGCGGGATGGCAACAAGATCACCATCGGCGCCATGACCCGGCATGCCGATGTGGCGAGCAATCCCGAGGTGAAGGCCGCCATTCCAGCCCTGGCACGGATGGCCGAGAGCATCGGCGACCCCCAGGTGCGCAATCGCGGCACCATGGGCGGCAGCGTTTCCAACAATGATCCGGCGGCGGACTACCCGGCGGCGGTGCTGGCGCTGAACGCTACCCTGGTCACCGACAAGCGCCGGATCGCGGCAGATGACTTCTTCCAGGGCATGTTCACCACGGCGCTGGAGCCGGGCGAGTTGCTGGTGGCGATCGAGATCCCGGTCCCCGAGAAGGCCGGCTACGCCAAGATGCGCAACCCGGCCAGCCGCTATGTCATGACCGGCGTTTTCGTGGCCAGGACCGGCGGCAATGTGCGGGTGGCGGTGAATGGCGCCGGCCCCTGCGTCTTCCGCCAGACCGAGATGGAGAAGGCGCTGACTGCCAATTGGTCGCCGGATGCGGTCGCCAATATCAAGCAGTCGCCCGAGGGGCTGAATGGCGACATCCATGGCAGCGCCGAATACCGGGCCCATCTGGTGACGGTGATGGCGAAGCGTGCGGTGGCCGACGCCGGCTGATCCGGACCGAGAGGCGGGGCGGCATCGCCGCCCCGTCCTGAACACCTTCACGCACCCTTTCCGGCCCGGCCGCGGCGCGCCATGCTGTGGCGGGCAGCGGAACAGGGGCCATGCAGATCGACGATCCGGAAGTCATCGCCGAGGCGCGGGCGGTGTTCGATCGCTATGAGCGCGCCATCGCGGAGAACGACACCGCGACGCTGGATGCGACCTTCTGGGCGGATCCGCGCACCGTCCGCTTCGGCGTGACGGAGATCCTCTATGGCATCGAGGCCATCCGCGCCTTCCGCAGCACCGTCGCCCGCTATGCGCCGCGTGCGGCGCGCAAGGTGCAGATCACCAGCTTCGGCCGCGACTTCGCCTGCACGCATCTGGAGTACCGGCGCCTGGACAGCGGCCTGATCGGGCGGGAAACCAAGATCATGGTCCGCCTGCCGGAGGTCGGCTGGCGAGTCGTCTCGGCGCATGTCTCGCTGCTTGCGGAGCAGGATCCGGGCCGGGTGCTGAAGGGGTAAAGGGGTGATGGCGGATTCGGCTCTGCATGTCGTGGTGATTGGCGCCGGCATCGTCGGCGTCTGCAGCGCGCTGGAATTGCAGCGGGACGGGCACCGGGTGACGATCCTCGATCCCGGCCCGCCCGGCGGCGAGCAGGCGGCGAGCTACGGCAATGGCTGCTGGCTCAGCCCGATGTCGGTCATCCCGCCGGCCGTTCCTGGCCTCTGGAAGAAGGTGCCGGGCTTCATCGCCGACCCCCTCGGGCCGCTCGCCATCCGCTGGACCTATCTGCCGAAGGTGGCGCCCTGGCTGCTGCGCTATCTGCTCTCCGGCTGGACGGAGGAGAAGGTTGCCCGCACCGCGCAGGCGCTGCGGGCCATGCTGAAGGGCGCGCCCGCCCTGCATGCTGCCTTGGCCGAGGAGGCCGGGGTCGGCCACCTGATCCAGCGCCGTGGGCTGATGTACATCTATCCTTCTCGTGCGGAATTCGAGGGCGAGGCCATGGCCTGGCGCATCCGCCGCCAGGTTGGCATCGACTGGATCGAGCTGTCAGCCGAGGAACTGCATCAGCGCGAACCGCAGCTCAGCCGGCGCTACGGCTTCGGCGTGCTGGTGGAGGAAGGCGGACATTGCCTCGATCCCGGTGCCTATGTCGCGGCGCTGGCCGATCTGGCGCAGTCCCAGGGCGCCACGCTGCTGCGCCGCCGCGCCACCGGCTTCCGCATCGAGGGCGGGCGTCTGCGCGCGGTGCTGACCGATGCCGGGGAGATCGCCGCCGACCGCGCCGTGATCTGCGCCGGCGCACATTCCAAAGCGCTCGCCGCCGCCGCCGGGGACCGCGTGCCCCTGGAGACGGAGCGCGGCTACCACGCGATGATCGACGATCCGGAAGCCGGACCGCGCACGCCGATGATGCCCTGGGATGGCAAGATGTCCATCACCAACACTGCCAGGGGCCTGCGCGTCTCCGGCCAGGTGGAGATCGCCGGGCTGGAGGCGGCGCCGAACTGGAAGCGCGCAGAGATCCTGCGCGACCACCTGCTGCGCGCCTTCCCGGATCTGCCACAGGACATGCCGGCGGAACGGGTGCGCTTCTGGATGGGCCATCGGCCGAGCATGCCGGATGGCCTGCCCTGTCTCGGCCCGGCCAGCGGCACGGCGGATATCCTGCACGCCTTCGGTCACGGTCATGTCGGGCTGGTGGCGGGGCCGCGCAGCGGCAGGCTGGTGGCTCAGATGCTTGGCAGCCGCCCACCTGAGATTGATCCGGCGCCGTACAATCCGCGTCGCTTCCGGTGATTTCCTGCTCGCTTTGCGGACGCGGCGGTGCCATTCTGTCCTGCGGCAGCCCTGCATCCCGTCGGGTTGCGCGACACTAGATACGGATTAAACACAAGTGCCTTCCGATAACGAAATGCAGGGCGGCGCCGGGCCGATCGAAGCCCAGGTGAAGTGGTATAACGCCCGCAAGGGGTTCGGCTTCGTGCTGGGGCCGGATGGCCAGGACGTCTTCTTCCATGCCTCGGCCCTGACCGAGGCAGGGATCGAGCCGCCCGAGACGGGCGACACCCTGGTCTGTGAGATCGGCACGGACCGGCAGGGGCGCCGCCTGGTCACCCGCATCAGCGAACTGAAGCGGGGCGAGGGGGGCGCCGCTGCGGCCGGTGCAGCACGGCGTCCGTTCCGGGAAGGCGGCTTTGGTGACCGTCCGCCCCGGCGCGACTTTGGCGGCTTCGGGGATCGCCCGCCCCGGCGCGACTTCGGCGGCTTCGGCGACCGCCCGCCGCGGCGGGATTTCGGCACCGGCGGCTTCGGGGATCGCCCGCCCCGGCGCGACTTCGGCGCCGGCGGCTTCGGTGACCGCCCGCCGCGTGCTTTCGGCGACCGTCCGCCGCGGCGGGATTTCGACCGCGACGCGGGCGGCCCGACCTATAGCCTGAGCGGCACGGTCAAGTGGTTCGACCAGGTACGCGGCTTCGGCTTCGTCACCCCGGATGACGGCGGGCAGGATGTGTTCCTGCACTCCTCCGTCCTGCAGCGCGCTGGCCGGGCCGATGTGCAGCAGGGCGAAAAGGTGGCGCTTGAGGTTCGTGACGGACAGCGGGGCCGCCAGGCGGTCACGCTGAAGTAGTCCGCGCCGCAAGGCGGATCCTTCGGGGGCTCCGGCCGCAGGGTCGGAGCCCCTTTCGCGTTTCGGCTTTGTTGACGCGCCGCTGTCAGGCTGTGGCACATGCCCGTGATGCTGCTGCTCCTCCTGCTGCTTGGCCCTGGGATGGCTGCGGCCCAGGCCCCGCCCGCCTGCGCCGCAGGGCGAGAGGGCATGGTTGCCTGCTTCGGGGAGAAGCTCTGCGAATGCCGCTGGCAGCCAGGTGGGGCGCTGAACGGCCGCCCCGCCGGCCATCGCTGGGATTGCGGCGTGCTCCGCCCCTCCTGCGGGGTGGTGCCGCCGGGACCACCGGCCGCGGCCTCGCCCGAGCTGCTGGCCCTTCCTCCGGGATGGCGCCCGCCGGCCGGGAGGTGATGGCGCGCATTAGGCGAAGACGATGCCCGCGGTCGCCTGGGCGTAGGCATGCGCCAGTGCCTCCGGCGAGGAGACGAAACCGAAATAGACCTCCTCACGCGAAGTGCCGGAATTGAGGAGCGAGACCCAGGCATCCACCTCCGCTTGGGCCGGCGTCCGCCCCAGCCCCTCCTGGTAGAGTTGCGTCACATAGCCGGCATTGTCCTGGCTGCTGTGGCGGTTGTCGAATTCCGGCAGGGCGGCGATGGCATCGGTCAGGTCGTGCTCATCGATGCCGCCGATATCGAGGAAGGCAGCCCAGGCACGCGCGCCGTCCAGGTCGGGCGCGCGGCCGAGGCCGGTGTGATAGGCGATCGAGATGGTGATGATGTCCCGGTCATTATCCCAAAGTCCGGCCTGCACCGCGCTGGCAGTCAGGTTGACGTGCTCCTGGCTTTCGGAGAAGCCGAGCAGCACGTCGCCGCGGGTCGCGCTATTCGCCAGCACCCCGAGCCAGTGTTCGATCTCCTCGGGGCTGCCGCTGCGCCCCAGGGTGCCCTGGTAGAGTGTCGTCACGAAGGCGGTATCGTCGAGCGAGTCGAAGCGCGCGGCGCCTTCCGGCGAGGCAAGGAAGAAGTCCGCGACTTCCTGCAGGCTGAAGGTGCCGTCCAGCAGGTCGGTCCAGTTCTCGAAGCCGGGTTGGTCCGGCGTGCGGTCGAAGGCCGTGCCATAGAGTCGATAGATCTGCGCATCCCGGTCGGCGATGTCGAAGGTCAGGCGGCCGTCGAAGAAGCCGAGATTCTCGATATTGCTGAAGGTGCTGACATCGCTGCTGACCGTGACGGTGCCCGAGAGGGGGCCGGTCTTTGCCACCGTCGCCTGCTGGAACGGGATCCCGCCGAATTCCAGCGTGTCCGTGCCGCCGCCACCGTCATAGCTGTGCGAACCTGGGACAACGATCAGCGTGTCATTGCCGTCGCCTTCAGTGAAGCTGGTCATCAGGCATCCTCCTGCGCTGCGCCGTTCCGTGGGGCGGCGCCGTGATGGCGGAACAACGCCGGCCGGAAACGGCGGCGTCAGCGGTGCCAGTCACGTTTGGAGGATGGTCCTTGCTCCGGAACGGGCCAGGCTGCCGGCGCCTCAGACGAAGCGGCGGGGCCGGATCCCGGCCTGGAACCAGCGGATCATGGAATAGATATCATAGACCGGCAGGCCGACCGCCTCCCGCAGTGCCGCTGCATAGGGCGGCATGTTGGTGCATTCCAGGACGATGGCGCCGACCTCCGGATGCCGCGCGACCAGGGTGCGGCCGGCGTCCAGGATGTCCTGCTCGGCCAGGGCGATGTCCATGTCTTCCGCCTCGGCCCTGATGAGCACGCGGAAGAATTCCCGCCCGCCCTCGGTGCCGATGACGGGCGTGTCCAGCGGCACCCCGGCGGCTTCCAGATGCGCCGGGGTCAGCGACGCCTTGCAGACGGTGACGATGCCCACGCGCTTCCCCGGCGGCAGGGTCGCTTGCACCCAGGGCACCTGCATGAGGGAGGAGGTGGCGACCGGCACCTGCACTGCCGCCGCCAGTTCCCGCTGGAACAGGGCGAGGAAGCCGCAATTGGTAGTAATGGCCTCGGCGCCGAGATCGACCAATTCCTGCGCCGCGGCGATGAAGTCCGGCAACAGCCCGCGCGCCCCTTGCAGCACCACGCGCTCCGGGCTGGCGCCGCGCACCACGCGGTACAGCACCGGGAAGGGCCAGGTCTCCGCATTGCCCATATCGCCGGGGATGCGGGGGAAGCGCGCCTCCAGCATCAGGATGCCGAGGGGGGCGCCATAGATCGCCTTGCCGCCGCGGGCGATGCCGCGGGCGGGGGGCAGGTTCGGATTGCGGTTCATGCCGGCAGGCTAGACCAGTATGGTTGCGCGCGGAACGGTAAGGGGAGACTCCGGGATGCTTCGTCTTGCTGCGGCTGCCCTCGCGGCGCTGCTCTCATTGCCCGCCTGGGCGCAGGATCACTGGCCGGACCGGCCGATCGTCATCCTGGGCGGCTTTCCCAACGGGTCGGGCGTGGACATCTATGCCCGCAAGCTGGCCGAGCCGCTGACCAAGGCGCTGGGCGTCCCTGTGGTCGTGGACAACCGCTCCGGCGCCGGCGGCAACATCGCCAGCGACATGGTGGCGAAGGCGAAGCCGGACGGCTATCTGTTCCTGCTCGGTACTGCCGGCACGCATGCGATCAACGCGACGCTGTACCGCCGCCTGCCCTTCGATCCGCTGCGCGACGTGACGCATATCATCCTGCTCGGGGATGTGCCGAACGTGTTGCTGGTGAACCCGGAAAAGCGGCCGCAATACCGGACCTGCCAGGACGTGCTGGCGGCGGCGCGGGCGCGGCCGGGGCAGATCAATTACAGCTCCACCGGCAATGGCGCCTCCACGCATCTGGCGGCCGCGCAATTCGCGCATGCGGCGCGCATCGACATCATGCATGTCCCTTATCGCGGCCAGCCTGGCGCCATGCAGGCGCTGCTCTCCGGCGAAGTGGATCTGTTCTTCAACCAGAGCGGCCCTTCCATCGGCCCGGTGCAGCAGGGGCAGCTGCGAGCGCTGGCGGTCACCACCCGGCAGCCGGTGCAGGCGCTGCCCGGCGTGCCGACGGTGGAGCAGGCCTGCGGCCTGCCGGGCTTCGAGAGCAGCACCTGGTACGGGCTCTTCGCCCCGCCCGGCCTGCCGGCGGCGATCCAGCAGCGGATGAACCGGGAGGTGGCGAAGGTGCTGGAAACGCCCGAATTCCGGCAGTGGCTGATTGAGAGCCAGGGCATCACCCCGCCAGCCGACCTGACGCCCGAAGGCTTCCGCCGCATCCATGAGCAGGACATCGCCCGTTGGGGCGAGATCGTCCGCCGCTCCGGCGCGCAGGTCGATTGATGACGGCTGCCCGGCCGACAGGTCACCTGGGATCCGCCCTGGATTTCCTGCACGGCCGATGTGCCGCGACCATGCCGGCCGGGCGATAATGGTGCCGGCCTTCATGCTTCGGCGGCTCGCTGCACCCGATGCCGCGAGCTACCGGAACCTCCGTCTGGAAGGGCTTCGCAGCCATCCGGAGGCTTTCGGTGCGTCCTGGGAGGAGGAGGTGAGCAAGCCTCTCGGGTGGTTCGCGGAACGGCTGGAGAGCAACACGGTCTTCGGCGGCTGGCGGGAGGACGGGGTCCTCATGGGAGTGGCAGGGCTGTGGGTGCCGGACACCGCCAAGTCCAGGCACAAGGGGGTGCTATGGGGGATGTTCGTCCGCCCCGAAGCCCGCGGGACCGGCCTGGCGGCAGATCTGGTGCAGGAGGTGATCGACCATGCCCGGAACACCGTCGAGGAGCTTCGGCTCACGGTTGTGGCCTCCAATACGGCCGCGGTCCGGCTTTATGCCCGTCTCGGCTTCAGGCAGTACGGCCTGGAGCCAAGGGCGCTGAAGGTCGAAGGCAGATATTACGACGAAATGCTGATGGCGCTTTCCTTGGAAGAGGGCAGGCAGCTCTCCATTCCCCGGAAAGGGAACGCGACCGGACATCCGGCCCGGCACCGTGGTGCGGGCGCTGTCGGCCGGGGGGAGGGCAGGACTCTTGCGTCTCTCAGGGGCATTGGCATATCCTTCTGACATGTCAGGGAGCTGCTCAGTCCCATGTCGCTTCTGACCCCCGTTGAACCGCCCGCCTCCCTGACCGATCAGGCTGTCGCTGCGCTGCGGCGGGATATCCTGACCACCCGCCTCGCCCCTGGCGAGACACTGTCGGAGGCGGCGGCTGCGCAGCGCCTTTCGCTCGGCAAGGCCCCGATCCGCGCCGCCCTGGCAAGGCTGGCGGAAGAGGGACTGGTCCAGGCCGTGCCGCGCCGGGGCTGGGTCGTCTCCCTGGTGACGATCCGCGATATCCATGAGGTCTTCGACCTTCGCCTGCTGCTGGAGCCGGAGGCGGCCCGCCGCGCTGCCGGCCGCGTCTGCGCCGAGGCACTGCGCCGGCTGGATGCCGTCTGCGCCGCCGGCTACCGGCCGGAGGACGAGGAAAGCGCGCTCGCCTTCCTCGACGCCAACAAGGCCTTCCATGTCGCGGTTGCGGAATTGTCCGGCAATGCCCGGCTGGCCCGCCAGGTGGACCGGCTGCTGGACGAGAGCACGCGCATGCTGGTGCTGGGCCTGC
>Ga0182742_1003595_pt1 | contig 14959 bp, 16 predicted proteins | sample eDN5th37CBELigMG_FD_128880 | JGI IMG/M metagenome (GOLD analysis project Ga0182742, IMG submission 128880) | Enriched Miracle-Growth compost microbial communities from Emeryville, California, USA - eDNA 5th pass 37_C BE-Lig MG (version 2)... ...
GACGATCCGAACACCTATATGCGCGGCATGATGGTGCCGGTGGAATCGGAAACCGGCGTTTCATGGGGTGATCTGGACGAGCAATATCTGACCGCCCGGTTTTGCGTAACGCTGACGGAGGCGGAGTACCGCAAGGCCGTGGCCTATATCAAACACCTCCAGGCGACCAAAAAGACGTGGCACGCCACGACCTATAACTGCAACGCCTTCGCCGCGGACATCGCCCGCCATATCGGGCTCGATTCGCCGAACCCGAACATGTATCTGCCGCCGACCTTCATCAATCGCATGGCGGAGCTGAACCCGCGCGGCAAGCCGGCCAACCCGTTTGCGGCGGGCTTCTCCAACTTCGGTCAGGCGCCTGCGGCCCAGCAGCCGCAGCGGCGGGCTCCTGCGCAGCGGACGGCCCAGCCTGCATCGCAGCGTCAGCAATAGTAAGCACGGCGAAGCACGGAGACGAAAAAGGGCCCGTAAGACTGCGGGCCCTTTTGCTATTTCGGGGTCGGCGCAATGAGCGACCAGACCGGACCGCCGAGTGCGCCGTCCAGCTGGGCGGTAAACTCGCGTAGAAGCGCCGGTGCCTGATCGCTGTAACCGTAGATCATGACCAGAAACAGCAGCGGCGGAATCGCCGCAAGCCACAGGATCACGCGGATCATATAGGCGCGGTCTTCGGCGGCCTGCCTCGGGCTGCGATAGTTTGGACCAGGATATTGGCTCATCAGCCGTACCGGCGCCCGCTAGGCTTTATCGACCGGACCGCCACTCTCCACCCAGTCCTTGAAGCCGCCGAGATTGAGCACATTGGTGTAACCGAGATCCTTGAGCGTCTTGCCCGCAAGCGCGGAGCGGCCGCCCGAAGCGCAATACACGATCACCGTCTTGTTCGGATCAAGGTTTTGGTCACGGGTCGGGGCGTCCGGGTCGGCCTTGAACTCCAGGAGACCGCGGGGGATGTGAACCGCCCCCGCGACTTTGCCGCTCTGTTCGAGCTCCTTGGCGTCGCGGACGTCGACCACGACGACATCGTCGCGGCCGATCATCTCACGAGCTTGCGCAGGCGCGATGCGCGGCACGGCCGCATTCGCAGCTTCCATCATCGCCTTGAGGCTGGTCGCCATGTGCATTCTCCCGTTCGCATTGACGGCGGCTGAACCGCCAGCCGGCGCCGGTTCTATGACGCCGGCGGGCGTGAGCAAAGATCCCACAATCCGGGTTCCTTGCTCAAACGTCCGCTGCCTGTCGGCTCGCGTAAAAGCCGCGCTACTTGAAGCCTTAATACTTCGCCGAGATCGGCAGATCCTCCGCCGGGAACAGCGAGATCACCTTGCAGCCCTTGTCGGTGACCACGACCTCTTCCTCGATGCGCGCGCCGGAATAGCCGTCGGTCGCCGGGCAATAGGTCTCGATCGCGAACACCATGCCTTCCTTGATCTCGGTCGGATGATCCATCGAGACGACACGGGAGATGATGGGGCGCTCGTGCAGGGCGAGGCCGAGCCCGTGCGCGAATTGCAGGCCGAAGGCACTCATCTCGTCCGGAAAACCGAATTCGCCGGCCGTCGGGAAGGCCTCCGCGATATGGGCGGTCGAAGCGCCCGGCTTGATGCGGGCCATCGCATTGTCGAGCCATTCGCGCGCCTTCTTGTAGGCGTCGCGTTGACTGTCGGTCGCGCGCACCACATTGAATGTGCGGTAGTAGCAGGTCCGATAGCCCATGAAGCTCTGCAGGATGTCGAAGAAGGCCTGATCGCCCGGCCGGATCATGCGGTCGGTGAAGTTGTGTGGATGGGGATTGCAGCGCTCGCCGGAAATGGCGTTGACCGCTTCCACGTCGTCGGAACCGTGGGTGTAGAGGAACTTGTTGACCTCGGCGACGATGTCGTTCTCGCGCACGCCGGGCCGCAGCTTCTCATTGATCAGGTCATAGGCGCCGTCGACCATCGCCGCCGCGCGGTTGAGCAATGCGATTTCGTCGGCCGACTTGATCTCGCGCGCCTCCAGCATGACCTGCTGGCCGTCCTTCACCTTGATGCCGGCGCGCTCGAGTTCGAACATCATGGGCGGCTCGATCAGATCGACGCCAACCGGCATGTCGGCAACGCCGGCTTCCTTTAGCAGGGAAGCGATTTCCTCCGCATGGCGCCGCATCAGCCCGAAATCGGGATGCACAGTGCCGCGCAGGCCGACCAGCCCGGCCTTGCAGTTTTCCGGCTTGAGCCAGGGCGAATAGAGCTTGTGATGGACGGCCGCGGAACCGAAGTCCCACAGGATCGGGTCAGCCGAGCCGCGGGTCAGCAGCGTCCAGCGGGACAGCTTGTCGCGCGCCCACTCACCGATCTTGGTCGAGGTGACGTAGCGGGTGTTGTTGTCGTCGAACAGCAGCAGCGCGCCAAGATCGGACTTTTCAAGCGCGGCACGGGCGCGCGACAGCCGGTAATTGTGCAGGCGGCGATAGTCGACCCGCTCCTCGAAATCCACCCCCATGGTCCCGAGAACCGGCAGCGCACGCCCCCAATTGTGGCGGGGGTTGATGTCTTCGGCGCTGATTTTGCGGACGGTCTGATCCATGGGAATCCTCGCTTTTGTCGGAATTGGCGCGTTGGCGCGGGTCGCGTGTTAGTCTACACGGCTCGACCTGAAAGGGGGAGGGGCGGGAGCGATGGCAGCACCGCGTCTTTATCTGGAAGATTTTTCACCCGGCCAGACCTTCGCCTCGGCCCCCATGACCGTCGATGCGGCGGCGATCAAGGCCTATGCGCGTCAGTTCGACCCGCAGCCGTTCCATCTCGACGAAGCGGCTGCGACCCCGACCTTCTTCAAGGGCCTTGCCGCCAGTGGCTGGCACACGGTCTCCATGACCATGCGGATGCTGGTCGATGGCGGGCTGCCGATCGCGGGCGGCATTATCGGCGCCGGTGTTGACGAAATCCGCTGGCCGCGACCGACCCGCCCGGGCGACACGCTGCGGCTCGTATCGGAGGTGCTGGAGGTGCGACCGTCGAAATCGCGGCCCGACCAAGGACTGATGAAGGTCCGCACCACGACGATCAACCAGCGCGACGAGCCGGTGCAGGTGATGGTCTCAAATCTGGTGGTGATGCGTCGCCCCGGTTGAGGGAGCGCGCAGAACGATTGTCCGGCCGCGGATTCGGCGATATGCGGACGCGGGGCAAAACCGCAACGATGCCGATCGCAACGAATGTCAGACCGGACAAGCCCGCCCGATAGCAGGATCAGCACGAAAGAGTGGCTGGTCTTCGCCGTCATGATGATCCTGATGGCGACAGTGTTTGTCGCAGATATCCATACGACGCCGGACCATGTCACGATCTGCTTTATCTATACGGCGATCACCTTCCTTTCGATCTTCAGTTTCTATCGATCGGCCTATATCGCGGCGGGAATCGCGAGCCTGCTCTCGGTGGTCGGCTCCTTTGCAAATCCGCCCGCCGAGTCGCTCAGCATCGTGTTCTTTGCCAATCGCGCGATCGCAATCGCCTCGCAATGGCTGGTTGCGCTTCTGGTGACGACTCGAAAGGATGCCGACGCATTGGTCCGTGCCGACCTGGCGGAGCAGACGGCCAATGCCGAGACGCGACGTCGCTTCCTCGACGTGCTGTCGCACGAAATCGGCACCTCGCTAACCACCATCGACGGTCAGGCCTTCCTGTTGCGGCGGAGCCTCGACGAAGCCGATCGGGCGCGCGCCGAAAAGATTCGCGGCGCGGTCCGACACATTCAAGCGATTGTGCAACAGGTGCAGCTCGCGTCCGAGGTCGGCGAACGCGCGTCCGACATGCGGCGGGTTCCCGTCGATCTGCGGCGGCTGGTGGAAGACCTCTTCGTCGATATCGACGCCGGCAGCGTCTCGGTTACAGCCGAGCTGTCGGGCTTGCCCGACGCGATCCATGCCGACCCCGACATGCTGCGACAGATCATCGGCAATGTGCTGTCGAATGCGATCAAGTTCTCTCCGCCTGGCGGGGACGTACGGATCACCGGTGCAAACAGGGATGGACAGGCGGTGCTAACGGTAACCGATCGCGGGCGCGGCATTGCGCCGGATGAGCGCGACAGGATTTTCGAGCCGTATTATCGTGCCCGCAACAGCCGCGGCGTCCATGGCGCGGGCATCGGACTCTATGTGGCCCGAAAGTTCGTGGAACATCACCGCGGAACAATCGAGGTCGAGGACGCCGTCCATGTCGGCACGTCCGTGACGATCAGGTTGCCGGTTGCAGGGCCGGCCACCGCCCCGGACGGGAATGACGCCGATGCCGCATCTTCTTTGCATTGAGGACGATCCCGACACCTGCGAGCTGCTGGTCGAGGTGCTGACAGCCGAGGGCTTCACCGTGTCGACTGTCGCGTCGGGTGAAGCCGGCCTGTCGGCGCTCACGACGCGCCCCGATCTCGTGCTGTGCGATATCGACCTGCCGGATGTGTCAGGCCTTGAGATTTTGGCGAAGGTCCGTTCGGACGGCTTGCTGCCGCTCGGGGTGCCGTTCATCTTCCTGACGGCCTATTCGCAGCGAACGCACCAGCTCCAGGCGCGACAACTGGGCTGCGATGACTATGTGGTGAAGCCGATAGATTTCGAGCTGCTGATCGCCATTATTCGCCATCGGCTGGCCGCGGGAACCGACAAAAATGCGGACAAGTCTCGTGCGCTGCGGCTGACCGACCGCGAAATCGAGGTTTTGACCTGGGTCGCGCGCGGGAAGTCGTCGGCCGACATCGCGACGATTCTCGCCATCAGCGAGCGGACGGTGAATTTCCATCTCGATAATGCAATGCGCAAGGCCGGCGTCGTCACGCGCGTGCAGGCAGCGGTCAAATGCGCCATGCTGGGGCTGATCGAGCCCTAGCGGGCCGGCACGGCCAATCCTAGCCAAGCCATTGCTATTCCGGACGCTGGCCCTGTCAACGTTGACAGGTATTCGCGCCATCAGGCGACGCGCAGATTTGTGCCACTGGCTTACTCAGAGGCTCAGGCATGTCGTCGTCATCGTCGTTTCCACTTATGCTGGTCTATGCCGTGGTCGCATTGGCGCTCCAGGCGCTGTCGATTCTCGTCATCCTCATGATCGAGCCGCTGCTGGGAGGATGGAGCGGCGTCGTATTCATGGCCTGCTACCTGCTGGCATTCTGGGTAGCGTGGTCGATTTCAGTACGGCTGACGGAACCGAAGGCGGCAAACGCTCCCGCCGCACAGGCGAAAGAGGCGTAAACTGCTGGCTGCTTGACGCCTCTCGGGCCGGCGCCACGCGCTGCTCCGCGGCGCGCTCACGCCGCGCTTTTTCCCCATAACCGCTGCGAAGCGATATCCGCCCCCTCGCGCAGCGATTTCAGCTTCTTCCAGACCACCGGGCCGACGACCCATTCGCGGCCTGCAAAGGTACCGAAGCCGCAGTCGACTGAAGCGATGACGCGCTCGCGGTCGCCGACCGCGGCGACGGCTTCCGCGATCCGCCGCGCGACCAATTCCGGGTGCTCGACGAAATTCGAGGTGGACTCGATCACGCCCGGAATGAGGATCAGGTCCTTCGGCCAGCCGACACGCTTGATCGCGTCGTATTCATGCGCATGGCGGGGATTGGCGAATTCGACCGTCAACGCACCCGCCGACGTCTGATAGAGAATCGGCAGGATCGAGCCGAGCGGGACATCGTGCTCGTGCGGGCCTTCCCAGTTGCCCCAGCAGACATGCAGGCGCCACCCTTCGCGCGGAATGCCGGAGACCGCCTTGTTGATGGCGTGCAGATGCAACTCGCACATCTTCAGGAAGTCGGACTCCGGCAGATCCTGGAACATCATCGTGCGTTCCATCGCGAGATCGGGCGCGTCGATCTGCAGGATCAATCCGGCCTCGTATATCGCCCTGTATTCGTGTCGCAACTCGCCCGCCAGCGCATCGAGATAGCGTTCGTGACTGTCATAAAAGGCGTTCTGCAGCGTGGTTGCGACAATGCCGGGTGACGGCGCGGTTGTGAAATCCTGCAAGAACGTGCCGGCCGGAGCACACCGTCGGAAGCGCGCGATCTCATCCTTGATCTGCGTAAGGTCGTGGTACTTCACATCGGCTTGCGCCTGCGGGGCGTTGGAAATCTTTCCGCGACGCGGGAATCGCCGCAGAAACTGTTCGATCAGCTCGGGCGTGTCCGCGAAATCCCTCCCGACCTTGCGCTTCGACTCGCCGGCAAAGCCGGACATCCGCTCCGGCACATAAGTCTGGAAGCCGACCCGCTGCTGCTCGCCGTCATTGCCGATATCGATGCCGGCCGTCTTCTGCTTCGCCACCACATCGCTGACCGCCTTGTCCATCTCCGACCCGAGCAGCGCGGAGTCGATCGCCTCGCCCGCCTCGCGCCGGATCAGGAGGTCGGTCAGCTTGGCATTGCGCGGCAAGCTGCCGACATGCGTCGTCAGAATCCGGTCGCGGCTTGTCAGCATCGGTCCGCTCCTTGCCGAGGCATGCTGTGACGCCCGATTAGCACGGCGCGGGGTCGGGGGGCGAAAACATCATGACGGCGATGGCTTGCGACCGCCTGTTGACGGGCCAAACGCAACATGCATTATAGTTCATGTTTGGAATGGGTCGACCGCGACGCATTCTGCAAATAACAAGAAGCCGAAAAATCGGGATGAAAATGGCTCAGGCAGCGGCGTCTCTCGGGCGCAACGATACGGTTCAAGCACGCAATCCGCAGGAGATTCCGCGCGACTACAACTTCGCCGCCGATATCCTTGCGGCAAATCTCGCCGCCGGCCGGGCCGGCAAGCCCGCATTCATCGACGCGAATGGCAGCTGGACCTACGGCCAGCTTGCCGACCGCGCCGCGCGCTTCGGCGCCATGCTGCGAGCGAAAGGCGTCCGGCGCGAAGAGCGCATCCTGATCTGTCTGCTCGATACCATCGATTGGCCGACCGCCTTCCTCGGGGCGCTGAAAGCAGGCGTGGTCGCAATTCCGGTCAACACCCTGATGACCGAGAGCGACTACGAATTCATGCTGACAGACAGCCGCGCCCGCATGCTGGTCGTGTCGGAGGCGCTTTATCCGAAATTCGCCAGCCTGATCGAGAAAGCGCCCGACCTCGCCCATGTGGTGGTGTCGGGCGCGAATGGGCATGGTCACGATCGCTTCGACGACCTGATCGCCTCAGCGACTCCGGAAGACTACACTGCTCCAACGACGCGCGACGACATCGCGTTCTGGCTCTATACCTCAGGTTCGACCGGAAACCCGAAAGGCGCCGTGCATGTGCATGCGAGCCTGAAGCTCACCAATGACCTCTATGCCGCGCCGACGCTTGGCATTCGCGAGGACGACGTCTGCTATTCGGTGGCGAAGTTGTTTTTCGCCTATGGTCTCGGCAATGCCATGACCTTTCCGATGTCGGCGGGAGCCACCACGGTTCTGCTCGCCGACCGCCCGACTCCGGACAGTGTCGCCGCGCTGCTGCGCAAGCATCCCATCACGGTGTTCTATGGGGTGCCGACCTTCTATGCGGCGTTTCTTGCAAGCCAAGGCATGCCCTCGCGCACCGAGACCCGGTTCCGCCGTTGCGTATCCGCCGGAGAAGCATTGCCGGCCGATGTCGGCAAGCGCTGGAGCGAGACCTATGGCTGCGATATTCTCGATGGCATCGGCTCCACCGAGATGCTGCACATCTTCCTGTCGAATGCGCCCGGGGCAACGAAATACGGCACCACCGGCAGACCGGTGCCCGGCTACGAAATCAAGCTGATCGACGAAAACGGGCAGCCGGTGAAACCGGGCGAGATGGGAGAACTGCTCGTCAAAGGACCGAGCAGCGCGATCATGTACTGGAACAACCGCGAGCGCTCACGCCACACCTTCGTCGGCGAGTGGACGCGCTCCGGCGACAAGTACATGCAGGACGAGGACGGCTATTACGTCTATTGCGGGCGCAATGACGACATGCTGAAGGTGTCCGGACTCTATGTCTCGCCATTCGAGGTGGAAGGCGCGCTGCAGACGCATGCCGACGTGCTCGAATGCGCGGTCGTGGCGTGGCTGGACCGAGACGGCCTGATCAAGCCGAAGGCGTTCATCGTGCTGAAGGACCAGGGCAAGGTCTGCGACGAACTGGCGCGCGCGCTGCAGGATCACGTCAAGGCGATGCTGGCGCCGTTCAAATACCCACGCTGGATTGAGTTCCGCGCCGACCTGCCAAAGACTGCAACAGGGAAGATTCAGCGCTTCAAACTGCGCGCCGAAGCACCCGGCGGCTGATGGGCCGCGCAGCAGCGCCCGCCCTTAACCGCTGCGGCAATGTCGCGCAACACCGGGCTTCCGGCAAGTCGAACGGTACAATAGGATGAAAGCCGCGGCTCAAGCGGGCGGCCCAATAAGGAGGAACTGAAGGATGAAAAAAACGCTGATCGCAGCCGGCGCGGCTCTCGCGCTTGCTGCCGGGCCGGCTTTGGCCCAGAACAAGACAATCAAGATCGGCTTCGTGTCGACATTCAGCGGCCCGACCGCGGTGATCGGCAACGACATGCGCAACGCATTCGAGCTGGCGCTCGACCATATGGGCCGCAAGATGGGCGGCATTCCGGTCGAGGTCATCTACGAAGACGACATGCAGAAGCCGGATATCGGCAAGCAGAAGACCGAAAAGCTGCTGCAATCCGACAAGGTCGACTTCATCGCCGGCTATATCTGGTCGAACGTGCTGCTGGCTTCACTGAAGCCGGTGGTGGACTCGCAGACTTTCCTGATCAGCGCCAATGCGGGTCCCTCGCAGATCGCCGGCGAACTCTGCTCGCCGTTCTTCTTCTCGACCTCCTGGCAGAACGACCAGACGCCGCAGGCCGTCGGCGAATACATGAACCAGAAGGGCGTGAAATCGGTCTACCTGATCGGCCCGAACTACGCCGCCGGCAAGGACATGCTCTCGGGCCTTGCGTCGACCTTCAAGGGCAAGGTGCTCGGCCAGGATCTGACCAAGTGGCCGGATCAGCTCGACTTCTCCGCGGAGCTGTCGAAGGCGCGCGCGGCCAATCCCGACGCGGTGTTCGTGTTCTATCCGGGCGCTTCGGGCGTGCAGTTCCTGACCCAATACGCGCAGGCCGGCCTGAAGGATAAGATCCCGCTCTACACCGCGTTCACGGTCGACGAGCTCTCGCTCCCGCTGCAGAAGGAGCTGGCGCTCGGCGTACCCGGTGCGCAGCAATGGGTGCACGACCTGCCGAACGAGGCCAACAAGAAGTTCGTCGCCGACTATCGCAAGAAATATCCGGGCCTGCGTCCGACCTATTACGGCGCGCAAGCCTACGACGCCGCCCAGTTGATCAACAGCGCGGTGGTGGCCGTAAAGGGCGATATGTCCAAGAAGGATGAGATGCGCGCCGAGATGCGGAAGGCGAACTTCCCGTCGGTCCGCGGCAAGTACCGGTACGGGAACAATCACATCCCGATCCAGAACTTCTACCTGCAGGACGTGGTCAAGGGTGAGGACAAGGACTTCGCTCTCTCGCTCAAGACCGTGGCCACAATCGTGAAGGACAGCCAGGACCGCTTCCACGACAAGTGCCCCATGAAGTGGTGATGTGACGTCGGGGCCGGATGGCGGAGCGGAACCGCCATCCGGCCTTTTTATCGGTTGACTCCGCGTCCCTGGCGCGCAATTCCGGCATTTGCCGTGTGGGGGCGGCAGAATCCATGCTTCTCTTTGTCGAGCAATCTCTGAACGGACTTCAGTTTGGCCTGCTGCTGTTCCTGCTGGCGGCCGGGCTGACGCTGGTGTTCGGGATCATGGACCTCGTGAACCTCGCGCATGGTTCGCTGTACATGATCGGGGCCTATTTCGCGGCGACCTTCGCCGCGCTGACCGGCAGCTTCGTTCTCGCAGTCATCCTTGCGCTGGTCGCCACGCTGGTGGTCGGGATGGCGGTGGAGGTGATCGCGCTGCGCAGGCTTTACGGCCGCGATCACCTCGACCACGTGCTCGGCACCTTCGGACTGCTGCTGTTTTTCAATGAATTCGTCCGTCTGGTCTGGGGCCCCGCCGGCCTCAGCCTGCCGCTGCCGTCCTGGCTCAATACCAGTTTCCAGATCTTTCCCGGGGTCTATTACCCGACCTACCGCCTGATGATCATCGCGGTCGCGCTCTCGGTCGCAGTGCTGCTTTACTTCGTGGTGATGCGCACCCGGGTCGGCATGCTGATCCGCGCCGGCGCCTCCAACCGCGAAATGATCGGCGCGCTCGGCGTCAACATCAAGCTGCTCTACACCTTCGTGTTCGGCATGGGCGCGGCGCTTGCGGGTCTGGCCGGCATGATGCAGGCGCCGATCCTGACCGTGCAGATCGGCATGGGCGAGAACATCCTGATCCTCGCCTTCGTCGTCATCATCATTGGCGGCATCGGCTCGATCCGGGGCGCGTTCGTGGCGTCGATTTTGGTCGGCATGATCGACACCGTCGGCCGCGCCTTCCTGCCGGACGTATTGAAGCTGTTTCTGTCGAATGCCGCGGCCTCGACCGCCGGCCCTGCGCTGTCGTCGATGCTGATCTACCTGGTGATGGCGGTGATCCTGGTGTGGCGGCCGGAAGGACTGTTTCCGGCGGCGAGCAAATGACATCAATGCCCACACGACCTGTCTCCTTCCCTCCCTGCGCCGCGCGGCGGCCGGTCCACGCCCCGGGCGGACACATCGGCTCGCGAGGAGCGCCGTGCGGTAACGCTGCGCGCGGGGACGCGGCATGAAGCACGCCCTCACCGTCCGCAATATCGTCGTTGGCGCGCTGCTGATCTTTCTGGCGCTGGTCCCGATCTATGCGCAGACCACCGGTAACATCTTCCTGATGACGCTGTTCACGCGCATCGTCATCCTGGCCATCGCCGCGGTCAGCCTCAATCTTATCATGGGCTTCGGCGGCATGGTGAGTTTCGGACACGCCGCCTATCTCGGCATTGCCGGATATGCGGTCGGCATCCTCGCGCATGAGGGCATCGGCTCCGGCTTCATTCAGTGGCCGGTGGCGCTGATTGCCTGCGCGCTGTTCGCGCTTGTCACCGGCGCGCTGTCGCTGCGCACCCGCGGCGTCTATTTCATCATGATCACGCTCGCCTTCGCGCAGATGATCTATTATGTCGGCGTCAGTCTCGATCGCTACGGCGCCGACGACGGCCTCACCATCTATCGGCGCAGCGACTTCGCAGGCCTGATCAATCTCTCCAACAAGACGGTGTTCTACTACGTCTGCTTTGTCTGCCTGATGGGCACCTGCTATCTGGTCTGGCGCATCGTCAACTCGCGCTTCGGCCTCGTCATCCAGGGCGCGCGCTCCAACGAGCGCCGTATGCGCGCGATCGGTTTCCCGACCTATCGCTACCGGCTGACCTGTTACATCATCGCCGGCGTGCTGTGCGGCCTCTCCGGTATCCTGCTCGCCAACCATACCGATTTCATCAGCCCGGCGACCATGCACTGGACCCGCTCGGGCGATCTGATTGTGATGGCGGTGCTGGGCGGCATGGGCTCGGTGCTCGGCCCGGTGATCGGCGCGGTGGCGCTGCTGGTGCTGGAGGAATGGCTGCCGCACGCGATTTCGGTGGTCGGCGAGTTCGTCACCGGCAAGCCGGTGGTTGCGGCCAAGGAATATTGGGCGTTGATCCTCGGACCCATGCTGCTGCTGGTCGTGCTGTTTGCGCGCGGCGGCATCGACGGACTGCTGGAGAAAATTCGCCGTGGCTGACACGCTGCTCGCAGTCGAGGGGATCACCAAGCGCTTCGGCGGCGTGCTCGCGTCCGATGCGATCACGATGTCGGTTCCGAAGGGCGAACTGCACGCGATCATCGGGCCGAACGGCGCCGGCAAGACCACGCTGATCGGGCAACTGACCGGGGAAATCACGCCGAACAGCGGCCGCATCATGTTCACCGGCGAGGACATTACCGGGCTGCCGACGCATCAGCGCTCGATGATGGGGCTGGCGCGCTCGTTCCAGATCACCTCGCTGTTCCAGGACTTCACCGCGCTCGACAACGTCGCGCTCGCCGTACAGGCCCATGCCGGCCACTCGTTCCATTTCTGGCGCAACGCACGCAGGGAAGAAGCGTTGCGGGCGCCGGCGCGCGCGGCGCTTGAGCGGGTCGGCCTGTCGCACCGTGCCAACACCGTGATCGCAAGCATGAGCCATGGCGAGCAGCGCCAGCTCGAAATCGCAATGGCGCTCGCCACGGATCCGCACATGTTGCTGCTCGACGAGCCGATGGCCGGTATGGGTCCGGAGGAGTCGGCGCGCATGGTGAAGACGCTGCTGGACCTCAAGAAGCAATACACGATCCTGCTGATCGAGCATGATATGGAAGCGGTGTTCGCGCTGGCCGATCGCATTTCGGTGCTGGTCTATGGCCGCGTGATCGCAACCGGATTGCCCGATGAGATCCGCGCCAATGCCGATGTGCGACAAGCCTATCTCGGCGAGCAGGAAGCGGTGGCGATCAATGGCTGACACGCTGCTCGAGATCGACGGCATCGAAACGGCCTATGGACGCAGCCAGGTGCTGTTCGGCCTGTCGCTGTCCATCGCTGCGGGCGAGATGGTCACGCTGATGGGCCGCAACGGCATGGGCAAGACCACGACGGTGCGCTCGATCATGGGCCTCACCCCCGCGCGCGCCGGCGCCATCCGCTTTGGCGGCAAGGAAATTCGCGGGCTTGCCTCCTATCGCGTGGCGAAGCTTGGAGTCGGACTTGTGCCCGAAGGCCGGCAGATTTTTCCGAACCTGACTGTGCGGGAAAACCTGATCGCCACCGCGGCCAACACCTCCAACGCGGCCCGTCCTTGGACATACGAGACCGTGGTCGAGCTGTTCCCGCGGCTAGCGGAACGTGCGAACCAGATGGGCAATCTTCTCTCCGGCGGTGAACAGCAGATGCTCGCGATTGGTCGGGCGCTGATGACCAATCCGCGCCTGCTTATTCTCGACGAAGCCACCGAAGGGCTCGCACCGCTCATCCGTCAGGAAATCTGGCAATGCCTGACCCGGCTGAAACAGGCGGGCCAGTCGATCCTCGTGATCGACAAGAACGTGGCGGCGCTGATCGGGATCGCCGACCGGCATTATCTGATCGAACGCGGCCGCACGGTGTGGAGCGGCACCTCGAAGGAACTCGGCGCCGCGCCGGATATTCAGCACCGATATCTCGGCGTCTGACGCAGCGCCGATCCGGCCGGACAGCGAGCCCGGAAGTTCAGCACTTTCGTGCCTTACCGCCGCTCTGCGCTCATCGCGATGGATTTTGCCGGCAGGATCGATAATAATAAGAAACGGTCGGTTCCTACGTGGAGTGAATCGCAATGAAAACGATTCAGACGACCCTTCTTGCGTTGGCTATCATTGTCGCAACGGACAAGTGCGGTTCTGCGCAGACGACCGATGCTCCGTATGGCGTGGCGAAATTCGCTTCATACGCAGACATCGATGAAATAAAGCAGTTGAAGATGGTGTGGGACTTCAACTTCACGGATCCGAAATCCGTGGGCATTGTCTTCAATTATGTCAATGCGCTCGTCACGGCGACCTCTGAATTCGGTCCGCAGGAAATCGATCCAATCCGCATCGTCATTGTGTCGCATGGTCCCGAGCTCGTGGTCTTCGCGAGGAAGAACTATGAAAAATACAAGGAGATCGCTGACCGTGCCGCGGCGCTCTCAAAGCGCGGAGTCCGTTTAGAAATCTGTCAGAATGCCGCGAAATTTCTCGGGTTCGCGGCTGAAGACTTTCACGGCTTTGTGACGCTCAGTCCGCCCGCCCCTTATGCGCTCGCCTACTGGCAAGCAAAGGGATATGCGCTGAATGCGGTTGGCGCGACGATGCCGATCACGCCGCTGAGCGAATACAATAAGGACGATATCAACCGAAAGCTGAACTAGGCCCAAGACTGGCACTCAACCGCGTTGGCGTATCCGGGTGAGCACAATGAGGCGCCGCGATTTTGCCGTCGGACTTGCCGGCATGATGCTCGCCGGCTCGCGGAGCGTTCACGCACAACAAGGCCTGCCGCGGATCGGCGTGCTCGTCCCCGGCAGTGTGACAGAGCCCAAGCGCCTTTCGGTCGTGATGGAACTTGCCCGGCTGGGCCATGTCGAGGGACGCAATATCGCATTCGAAATCCGTGCTGCGGACGGCGATATCGGTCGCTTCCCTGCACTGGCGCGCGAGCTGGTCGCGGAAAAGCCGGTCGCGTTGGTGACGGCATCAACGGCGGCGGCCCTGGCCCTCGCGCAGGTCACCCCGGACATTCCGATCGTGGTGACTGTCACGATCGATCCGATTGCGAGCGGCTTGAGTGACAGCATCGCGCGGCCGAGCCGGAACATAACTGGCTTTACGTCCTCCAGTCCCACCCTCGCGGCCAAACGTGTCCAGCTGCTGCACCAACTCGTTACGGATTTGCGCCGCATCGGCTATCTGAGTGTCCCGCTCGGAGCGGCATACGAAATCTTCCGCGATCACATTCAGGCAGCCGCCGAGGCATTTGGCATTGTGACGGTGAACATGCCGGTAACGGCCCCTACTGCCGAAGGCGTGTCTGACGCTTTCCGGGTTGCGGACGGCGCTGAGTTGCAGGCGGTGCTTGTCGGCGTTCATCCCGCGGTGGTTCGCATGAGCGGATACATCATTGATGAGTGCCTCGTTCGCAACCTCCCATCGATCCATCCCTGGTCGTTTGAAACCCAGCTCGGCGCACTGATGTCCTATGGACCGGTCACCGTGGAGAATGTCAGTGGCGCCGCGCGTTACGTCGATCGCATTCTGAAGGGTGCCACGGTGGCGGAGCTTCCGTTCGAGGAGCCAACCGAAATCAGATTGGCGATCAATTTGCGCACCGCGCGCTCCATGAAGATCATCGTTCCACCGACGCTGCTCGCCAGCGCCGACGACGTGATTGAATAGACGGCGCTGATCGCGATCGC
>Ga0182742_1003596_pt1 | contig 14958 bp, 14 predicted proteins | sample eDN5th37CBELigMG_FD_128880 | JGI IMG/M metagenome (GOLD analysis project Ga0182742, IMG submission 128880) | Enriched Miracle-Growth compost microbial communities from Emeryville, California, USA - eDNA 5th pass 37_C BE-Lig MG (version 2)... ...
ACCATGTAGAAGCCCTGCGGCACCGAGAAGGACAGCCGCAGCTCCGGATGGATGAAGCTGTTGCCTTCAATCACACCCTGCGCCGGATCGTCATCGTAGAGCAGCCCGTTGATGCGGGTGAGGAAGGTGTCGCGATTCGTCAGGCCCGTCGCCTGCCCCGCGAGGCGCGCCGCATTGCTCACGCGGCTGGCCGGGTCGGGGTGCGTGGAGGCCCATTCGGGAATGGTCGCATCGTTGCCCTGCAGCTGGGCATCGAGCGCGTTCTGCGCGGCAAGGCTCTGCAGGACGGTGGCCATGGCGCGAGGATCATATCCCGCGCCCTGGAGATACCGGATCCCGAGTTGGTCCGCCTCCAGCTCCTGCTGGCGGGAATAGCTGAGCGTCGCCAGCTGCGGCGCGGTGGACGCCAGCTCATTGCCGAGCCGGCCGAGCGGCGTGTCGCCCAGGATCGCGCCGGACAGGACCTGCCCCAGCACGCCGAGGATCTGGTTGCGCTGCGCCGTCTGCTGACGCCGAGCCGAGTGGCGCGCCGCGACGTGGCCGACCTCGTGCCCCAGAACGCCGGCAAGCTCCGCCTCGTTGTTCATCAGGCCGACGAGCTGGCGGGTGACGTAGATATAGCCGCCCGGCACCGCGAAGGCATTGTTCACGGAGCTGTTCAGCAGCGTGACGTTGAAGGCGGATTGGCTGTTCGCCAGGCCGGACTGGACGGCGATGTTCTTGCCCACCTGCTCCACATAGGTCGCGTGGGGGCCGGTCATCGCGCCGCCGAATTCGGCCACGAATTGCGGGTGATATTGCGCGCCCTGCTGCGCCTCAGCCTGGGTGATGGGGGTGCCGGCTGCGAGGTTCGCTCCGGGAACGGATGCGCAGGCGGCGAGGGAGCAGGCGGCGGCACCGGACAGCAGGACGGTGCCGATCCGGCGAAAACGACTGGCAGGCATGTAAGCTCCTCATCAGGCCCGGCATTGCCCCGTCGAGTGGTCCTGGGGTGCCGGTGCTTGTGCCGGAGCAACCTGCCCGCGCGGCCAATGTTCCCGGGTGTTACTTACCCTTCGCCTTGCCGCGCTTGTCGCCATCGCCAATGGAGAGATAGCGATCCTCCCTCAGCCGCCGCAGCTGCTTGGCGCTCTTGCCGGAGAGCGCGTCCAGCTCCTCCCCGATGGCCTGGCCCAAGGTTTCGGCAGCAGCCTTCGGGTCGCGATGGGCGCCGCCGGTCGGTTCCGGCACGATGCGGTCGATCACGCCGAGGCCTTTGAGGTCCTGCGCCGTCAGCTTCATCGCCTCAGCCGCCTGGGGCGCCTTTTCCGCCGTGCGCCAGAGGATCGAGGCGCAGCCTTCCGGCGAAATGACGGAATAGACCGCGTGCTCGAACATCAGCACCCGCTCCGCACTGGCAAGCGCGACCGCGCCGCCGGAGCCGCCCTCGCCCACGATGGCGGACACCATCGGTACGGAGAGGCCGAGACAGGCTTCGGTGGAGCGGGCAATCGCTTCTGCCTGCCCGCGCTCCTCCGCCTCGATCCCGGGGAATGCGCCGGACGTGTCCACCAGCGTCACGACGGGCAGGCCGAAGCGGTCCGCCAGCTCCATCAGGCGCACCGCCTTGCGATAGCCCTCCGGCTTGCCCATGCCGAAATTGTGGGCGAGGCGGGTTTGCGTGTCGTGCCCCTTCTCGTGCCCGATCAGCATGACGCGCCGACCGTTCAAGCGAGCGAAACCGCCCATGATCGCGCGATCGTCGCCATACAGCCGATCACCGCCGAGCGGCATGAACTCCTCAAAAGCGTGTGCGACGTAATCGCGGAAATGCGGGCGTTGCGGATGCCGCGCCACCTGCGTCTTCTGCCAGGGCGTGAGGGAGGAATAGGTGGTGGCGAGCAGCTCCGCGCTCTTGCCCTCCAGCCGGCGAAGCTCGGCGGAAATGTCCACCTCATTGTTCTCGCCGGCGGCGGCGCGCAGTTCCGCAATGCGGGTTTCCAGCTCGGCGACCGGCTTTTCGAATTCGAGATACGAGATCATCGCGCGTCGCTAACCGCCCTGCCCGCGCCCGGCAAGAGGATGCCGTTCGTTCACCAGCGCCACCAGCCGTGCGGAATCGACATGGGTGTAGATCTGCGTGGTGGCGATGTCGGCATGGCCGAGCAGCGTTTGCAGCACGCGCAGGTCCGCCCCGCCCTCCAGCAAATGCGTGGCGAAGGCATGGCGCAGCACATGCGGGCTGACCCGCGCCGGATCGATATCGGCCCGGGCGGCCAGCTCCTTGATCATCTGGTACAGACGGATGCGGGTCAGGTGAGCGCTGCGCGAGGGGAACAGGAAGCGGCTGCCGGAAGGGCGCACCGCCAGCCAGCGATTGAGCGCGATGCGAGCGCGGGTGGAGACAGGCACCATCCGCGCCTTCGACCCCTTGCCGGTGAAGGTGAGGAACGGCGCATCGCGCGGCACCGCCGCCAGCGGCAGGGAGACGAGCTCGGTCGCGCGAAGGCCCGAGCCGTAGAGCAGCTCCAGCAGCGCGAGCATCCTCAGGGGGGCTGGCCGCTCGCTCTCCGCCTCCAGCTCGGCACGGGTGAACAGCGCCTCCACCTCCTCGTGCGACAGGATCTTCGGCAGCTTGCGGCGCGCGGCGGGGCGCGGCAGCGCGCTGGAGGGATCATCCGCCCGCAGCCCTTCCTCCACCAGGAAGCCGTAGAACTGGCGCAGCGCGGAGCCCTTGCGGGAGAGAGTCGCGGGCGCGAGATCGGACCAATGCTGCGCCAGCCGCTCCAATGCTGACCGATCAGCCGTGGCGAGCGGACCGATGGCTTCCTCGGCCCCGGTCAGGTCGCGGGAATAGGCGGCCAGCGTGTTGGCCGCCGCTCCCCGCTCTGCCGCCAGCATTGCGAGGAAGGTGTCGATTTCCGCCGACATGGTGCCGCTCCCCGCGAGGGCCGGAGCCGTCAGGCGCGGGCCACGGCTTCGGCGGCGATCATCCGCGCTTCCGCCTCAAGCCCCACCCGGCTCAACGCGCGAACGATGTGGAACAGGTGGCGCGCCGTCATCCGTTCCCAGCTCTCGCCCTGCATGCCGAGCCCGGCGAGAAGCGCCACAAGGGTCGGGTTGCCCAGCTCGCCCGCAAGATCGATCCGGCGGCTCCAGGCACTTTCACGAGTGAGGTTCACGCCAAGGGCCCGCACCCGGCTCTCCGCCGCGCCTTCGTCCAGCCGACCGAGCCCTGCGAGCCCCGCCACGAGGAAGCGGGACTTGCGCCGCCCCGCGCTGTCATCATCATCGATGAAGGTATCGAGTGCGCCGCCGCTGACCTCGCCCGCATTGCCGGGCTCCGCCAGCGCCAGCAGCGCCCAGGCGAGGCCGCCATTCGGGACGACGCCCGCCCAGCGCATGGCGTTCCGATCCAGCCCCGCAGCCAGCATGGAGCTGACGATGCGCGGCGCTTCTTCCGCCAGCGGCTCCGACACGGGCAGACGCGCGGCGGCATAGGCGGTCAGCACCTGCCGACCGTATGAGCCGCCATTGTCGCCGGCGCCCCACAGTTCCCGCATCGCATCCAGCCGCGCCGCGGCATTGGCGGCGACATAGGCTTCGCGCAGGGTAACGGCGCTCTCCTTCTCGCCCGCCGCCACGCCGCCATCGGCCCAGAGCTGGGAGTAAAGATCGACCATCGCCTCGGACGAGATGACCCCCCGTGCCGCCGCCCTGTCCGCCGCCGCGACCCGCTGCTGGAGCGGCACGGCGGGGATGAGCACGTCTGCGATGGCGTAGCGGGCGCCGCCCCGGTCAAGCAGCCCCTGCGGCACCTCGACGCCGAGAGCTCGGGCGAAAGCGTGGCGCCAGGGGGTCAGCTCGTCGACGCCATCCCACTCGATGGTGACAGCGCGCCGCCCTTCACCAGCAGCACCGGCGTAGCGCTGGGCCAACAGCACGTCGATGCGGGGAGCCTGCCCGCGCGACAGCGTGCGGCTGAGCTGGCGATCGGCCTCTCGCGCCTCACCCGTATGGGCATCGCAGATGGAGCGGATCATGTTCCACTCGGCATCATCCCGCAGCGTGGCCTGAAGCTCCACCACCGGGCAAATGCCGAGAATGTCGCCCGTCATCAGATAGGCATCCAGCGCCACCCCGGCGAGCGCGGGAGTATAGTTGGCCGAGTCGATATCCTGCACCAGGGCACGAGCCGCCGCCCCCTCCCCGATGCGGTTGAGCACGGAAGCGCGCAGGGTGGCGAAGGTGACCGGGTCCATGCCTTGCGGCGCGTCCAACCGGCTTGCCAAAGCGCGGCGCAGGAGGATGTGGCCCCAGCGCGATACGACGGGGCCGCGCATCCCGGCGAGGGCCGCCCGCACGAGCGCGGCCGGCTGCCCGGCCAGAGACCCGCTCGGCAACCCGCCCTCGCCCGAACCGATCACGCCGACACGGCTAAGGGCGCGCCGCGCACCGGGCGGAATGTCAGCGGACGGGGTGAGGCCGAAAAGCTGGTTCAGCTCATCCTCGTCCATCTGCTCCAGCTCGCTGAGCGAAGGGAGGCGCCGGCCCGCGAGTTCTGACGGCAGCGGCTCCACGGCAGCACCCACGTTGGGGAGCGGCTGGATGATCGGCGCGCTGGTCGGAACCGGAGTGGGCGCGGCACCCGGGGTCGCACCCGGCGTCACCCTCGACACAGGGCGCGGGGTTGCGGCTGGCGCGGGCGCCGGAGTCGGAGCCGCCGTGGGCGTCGGCGTCGGCGAGGGAGCGGGGGTGCGGAAGCTCGGCGGCAACAGCGATTCGGGCGCGGCCAGCGCCAGCGTGGAGCTGAGCGCGAGCGCCGCGCCGGCCAGCAGTCCGCTCCGGGTCAGAACGCGCCTCACCGCACTGCTCCGCCGCCGGCGACGTCCGCGGGAAGCTCCACCGTCTGCTCGATCATGCGCTGCGGCTCCCGCCCGCCGTCGATCCAGGCAACCACCAGGATCAGGACCAGCAGCACCAGCAACCCCAGCCGAACCTTACGCGACTTCATCATCTCTGGCTGTGTTGCCACCAATTGCGCATCCGTCCTCGCAAGCTTGCGCAGGCGGTTAGCGCAACTATAGCGCGGGCGGCAATGACCATCGCGCCAAGCACCCTCAGCGACGCACAGATCAAGAGCCTCGCCGCCCGGATCGACCGGCCGATCGTGCTGGTGGGGATGATGGGCGTCGGCAAGACGAGTGTCGGCCGCAAGCTGGCCCAATTGCTCTCCCTCCCCTTCGCCGACGCGGATGAAGCCATCGAGGAAGCCGCGCAGATGAGCGTGTCCGAGATCTTCGAGCGCTTTGGCGAGGATTATTTCCGCGACGGGGAGCGGCGGGTGATCGCCCGGCTGGTAGCCGAGGGGCCGAAAGTGATCGCCACCGGCGGCGGCGCCTTCGTGCAGGAGGAGACTCGCGAGCTGATCCTCGAGCGCGGCATCGCCGTGTGGATCGACGCCGCTGTCGAAACGCTGGTGGACCGGGTGAAGCGCAAGGACACACGCCCTCTGCTGAGGGGCGGCGACCCTGCCGAGATCATCGCCCGGCTGAAGGCGGAGCGCGAACCCTTCTATGCCCATGCCCCGCTCAAGGTGATGAGCGGCCCTGGCCCACAGGGCGAAACCTTGCGCCGTGTTCTGGAGGCTCTCGACCAATGGCTGTGATTCCCGTCGCCCTTGCCGGCCGTTCCTACGAGGTGCGCGTCGGCCCCGGCCTGCTGCCCGATCTTGCCGCCCAGTGCGGCGGCTTGCTGCGCAAGGCGCGGGTGCCGATTGTCACCGACGCCAACGTGCATCGCCTGTGGGGCGCCGTGGTGGAGGAGGCGCTACGTGCCGCCGGAAAGGAGCCGCGCTGGCTGGTGCATGGGCCGGGCGAGCAGGCGAAAAGCTGGGAGGGCCTTGCCCGCACGGTCGACTGGCTGCTGGCGGAGGAGGTGGAGCGCGGAGACCACATCATCGCCCTGGGCGGCGGGGTGATCGGCGACCTCACCGGCTTTGCCGCCTCCATGCTCAAGCGCGGCTGCGGCTTCATCCAGCTGCCGACCACCTTGCTGGCGCAGGTGGATTCGAGCGTCGGCGGCAAGACAGCGATCAACACGCCTGCCGGCAAGAACCTCGTCGGCGCGTTCCACCAGCCAGCGCTGGTGCTGGCGGATCTCGACACGCTCGGCACCCTGCTGCCGCGAGAGATGCGGGCCGGTTATGCCGAAGTGATCAAGTACGGCATCCTTGGCGACCGCGCCTTCTTCGACTGGTGCGAAGAGAACGGGCGGGCGGTGCTGGAGGGCGAGCCTGCCGCGCAGGAATATGCGGTGACGCAGAGCGTCGCGGCCAAGGCGCGAATCGTCGCGGAGGATGAGCGGGAGACGACCGGGGCGCGGGCCCTGCTCAACCTCGGCCACACATTCGGCCATGCGCTGGAGGCGGAGACGGGCTTCTCGGACCGGCTGCTGCATGGCGAAGCGGTGGCGCTGGGCATGGTGCTGGCGGCGCGGTACTCGGCGCGGCGGGGCTATATTTCCGCGGGCGACGCAGAGCGCGTGGCGTCGGCGATTGCCTTCTCCGGACTGCCCAGCGAGATCGCCGCCCTGGGCATGGATGCTGACGGGGCGAAGCTGGTCGCCCACATGCTGCACGACAAGAAGATGGATGCAGGCACCCTGCCCTTCGTGCTGCTGCGCGACATTGGTGAGGCCTTCCTCGACAAGCAGGTGGCGCTGGAGGATGTCGCGGTCTTCCTCGACGGGGAACTGCAGGCGCGTTGATCTGCGCCAGCGTTAAGTTGACAAAGTTGACACCCTGTAAACCCGACGATGGTTCTGGAAACTTCTTCCACAACAGTGGCTTACGTGGGTTCCTGTTGGAAGTTGACGCTTGACACTTTGCGCCTGCGTTTTCGCGATTCAGCGGGATCGACGATGGGAAAGAGCGCAGGCACCCATGCGCCCGCAGGGGCGGATTAGGAAAGGCGGCGCGGCCTTCCTCTACGGCAGCCAAAGACGCGCTAGCGGTCGGAACGGCCGGTCGGGCTGGCCTTCGCCAGCGAGCGCAGGGCGCTGCGGCTGCCGGCCTTCTCCTTCGAAATGACGCTGAGGGACCCGTCGCTTTCCAGCACGATCGCCGCGATGTCCGACAGGTCGCCGAAGCCCTGTGTTCGCGCGGCCTGCTCCAGTTCGGCATGGGTGATACGCTCGTCCCGCATCGCCTTCTCGATGAATTCGCCATCCTCCAGCAGCATCCGCGCTTCTGACCGGGTGGCCTTCTTGATCGGTGCCCAGGCGATGGAAAGGCGTGCGACGATCCATTGCAGGCCGGCGAGCATGGCGAAGGCGACCAGCCCCTCCGCCAGCGCGACATCGGCGCTGAGCAGGATCGTCGCAAGGGTGGAGCCCAGCGCTACTGTGACGACGAGATCGAAGGCGTTGAGCTTGGAGAGCGTGCGCTTGCCGCTGATCCGCAGGAACAGCACCAGCCCGCCATAGGCGACGATTGCGGCAATGATCGTGCGCCAGATCGTGTCCCAATTGTCGAAGAAGATCTTCGATACGTCCATGCTGTCTCCTCGCGGCGGGCTCGCGCCCGCGCGGGTTCAGAGCATGGCGGGCTCAAGGTCCAAGCGCGTGAAATCGGGGAAGAGTTCCGCGATCAGCAGGCTGCGGTGGCACTTGTCCGCCTCGCGGCAATAGCACAGCAGCGCGGTGCGCTTCTCCAGCGCGAGCTGGCGAAGTTCGGCCATGGCGGCGAGCGCCTCCGGCAGTTCGAGCTGGCCGGCATAGACGCGGGCGAGCGTGGCCTTGTCGCCCTTCTTTGCCGCCTCCCGACCTTCAGGCGGTGTGCCGACATCGCGGAAGTGGCGGTATTCCATGCCTGCTTCCTCGACGGCGGCTTTCAGGTTGCTCTTGGAGAAGCCCGGCTTGCGGGAGAGCGGGCGGGCGCGGATGTCGGCCAGCAGCTCAACGCCTGCGTCGCGCAGGGCGGAGAGGACGGCGGGCTGCGTGGCCTGCTGGTAGCCGATGGTGAAGATGGTGGGCATGATGTTGTTTATGGTGGTTTAATCGCAGGCGACAATGCGTGCGAAGAGATGGATCCTGCACCGAGTTCAGGATGACGAGGGTGAAGCGTCACGTTTCTGAACACCCGTCATGCTGAACTTGTTTCAGCATCCATGGGGCCTCACGCGCAGCGGATGCCGACCAAGCGAAACCCGTGCGTCTACATTCTCGCAAGCGGGCACTACGGGACGCTGTATATCGGCGTGACCTCGGACCTGCTGAAGCGGCTTTGGCAGCATCGCAGCGGTACGGCCGGTGGCTTCACGTCCCGATACGACGTCACCCGCCTCATTCACTTCGAGCTGTTCGGCGACATGGAGCGTGCCATCACCCGCGAGAAGCAGCTGAAGAATTGGCGGCGGGATTGGAAAATCAACCTGATCAACGCCGAGAACCCGGAGTGGCGGGACTTGGCCATGGGGGTGGGCTTGGGACCGCTGGTACCAGGTGTGCGGAGGGATGGATCCTGAAACGAGTTCAGGATGACGGGGCCGCATGGATAGGCTCACAACGGCAGGTTGTCGTGCTTCTTCCACGGATTCTCCAGCCGTTTGCCGCGCAGCTTGCGCAGGCCCAGCGCGATCCGTCGGCGGGTGGAGTGCGGCATGATCACCTCGTCGATATAGCCACGAGCCGCCGCCACGAAGGGGTTGGCGAAGCGGTCTTCGTATTCCTTCGTCTTCTCCGCGATCTCCTCCGGTGAGAGGCCGCGGAAGATGATCTCGACCGCGCCCTTTGCGCCCATCACCGCGATTTCGGCGGTGGGCCAGGCGTAGTTGAGGTCGCCGCGCAGGTGCTTGGAGGCCATGACGTCGTAGGCTCCGCCATAGGCCTTGCGGGTGATGATGGTGATCTTGGGCACGGTCGCCTCGGCATAGGCGAAGAGCAGCTTGGCGCCGTGCTTGATGATGCCGTTGTGCTCCTGCCCCGTGCCGGGGAGGAAGCCGGGCACGTCCACGAAGGTGAGTATCGGGATCTCGAAAGCGTCGCAGAAGCGCACGAACCGCGCGGCCTTGCGGCTGGCGTTGATGTCCAGCACCCCGGCCAGGACCATCGGCTGGTTGGCGACGACGCCCACGGTGCGGCCCTCCACGCGGCCGAGGCCGCAGATGATGTTGCCCCCATGGTTCGGCTGGATCTCGAAGAACTCCCCCTCGTCCAGCACCTTCCGCACCAGTTCGTGCATGTCGTAGGGCTGGTTGGCGTTGGCGGGGATGAGGGTGTCGAGGCTGTCCTCGATCCGGTCCCACGGATCGGCGGTGGGCAGATGCGGCACGCCGCTGCGATTGTTCGCGGGCAGCAGGCTGATGAACTCGCGCGCGGCGGTCAGCGCCTCGATGTCGTTCTCGAAGGCGACATCCGCGACGCCGGTCTTGGTGGTGTGGGTGACGGCGCCGCCGAGCTCTTCCTGCGTGACGACCTCGTTGGTGACGGTCTTCACCACGTCCGGCCCGGTGACGAACATGTAGGAGCTGTCCTTCACCATGAAGATGAAGTCGGTCATCGCTGGGGAATAGACTGCCCCGCCCGCGCACGGTCCCATGATGAGGCTGATCTGCGGCACCACGCCGCTCGCCAGCACGTTGCGCTGGAACACCTCGGCATAGCCGGCAAGGCTGGCCACGCCTTCCTGGATACGGGCGCCGCCGCTGTCATTGAGGCCGATGATCGGGGCGCCGACCTTCATCGCCATGTCCATGACCTTGCAGATCTTCTGCGCGTGGCGCTCCGACAGGCTGCCGCCGAAAACGGTGAAATCCTGGCTGAAAACGAAGACCAGCCGCCCGTCGATCGTGCCGCTTCCGGTGACGACTCCGTCGCCGGGGATGCGTTGCGCCTCCATGCCGAAATCGGTGCAATTGTGTTCGACGTAGGCGTCGTATTCCTCGAACGAGCCGTCATCGAGGAGGACGTCGAGCCGTTCGCGCGCGGTCAGCTTGCCCTTGGCGTGCTGCGCGGCGATGCGCTTCTCGCCGCCGCCGAGGCGGGCGGCTTCGCGGCGGCGTTCGAGTTCCTCGATATTGGCGGACACTGCGCTCTCCCTGCTGTCCTGTCGGAGGGGGTTAGGGCCAGCGCACGGGGGGAGCAAGCCTAGCGGCGGCGGCGCAGAAGCCCCCGCAGCGCCAGGCTGACAACGAACCAGAACGCCCAGCTGGCCACGAACGGGCCTGCGCGGAACTCGTCCTCCACGCCGATCTTATGGGGCACCGACGTCGCGGTGCTGTCGGCGATGAAGGGCGCAGGCCAGCCCCCAACCTCTCGCGGCAGCCAGTTCTGTTCGGGCGGCCCTTCCCAGCCATACATCGCCCGCTCGTCGGTCGCGGGGTTGATCCACACGGTGGCGATCGTCACGATCAGCGCAGCAAGCGCGAGCGCCGCTGTCGAGCGCAGCGCCTTCACCGCAGCAGAACCAGCTCCTCCGCCATCGTCGGGTGGATCGCCACCGTCGCGTCGAAATCGGCCTTGGTGAGGCCCGCCTTCACCGCCACGGCGGCGGCCTGCAGGATCTCAGGCGCGTCTGGCCCGATCATGTGGATGCCGACGATGCGGCCATTATCGCCCTCGCAGATCATCTTGTACAGCGCGCGCTCGTTCCGGCCCGCAAGCACGTTCTTCATGGAGCGGAAATCCGACTGGTAGACGCGGACGGAGCCGAGCTTGTTGCGCGCCTCGCTCTCCGTCATGCCGACACCGGCGATGGGCGGGTGGCTGAACACGGCGCTGGGGATGCAGTCGTAGCTGACGGTGGTCGGCTGATCGCCGAACACGGTGTCCGCGAAGGCCTGCCCTTCCCGGATCGCGACCGGGGTGAGCTGCACGCGGTCCGTCACGTCACCGACGGCGTAGATGCTGTCCACGTTCGTCTTGCTGTATTCGTCCACTTTCACGGCACCCCTGCCGGTCAGCTCCACGCCGACCTCCTCCAGCCCCAGCGCGGCGGTATTAGGCACGCGGCCGGTGGCGAAGAGGACGCAATCGACCTCCATGTCATCGTGGTTTGTCATGGAGACGAGCAGCGTGCCGTCCGCCTGTTTCTCGATCTTCTGGAAGTTGGCGTTGAAGCGGAATTCGATGCCCTTGATCAGCGATATCTGCAGAAGGCGGTCCCGCATGCTCTCATCATATCCGCGCAGGATCTGGTCCGACCGATTGATGATCGTGACCTTGGAGCCGAATTCGTTGAAGATGCCGGCAAATTCGTTGGCGATGTAGCCGCCGCCGGCGATGAGGATGCGCTTCGGCACCTCATCCAGATGGAATGCCTCGTTGGAGGTGATGCCGTGCTCATGCCCCGGACATTCGGGCACATGCGGCCGCGCGCCGACGGCAATGAGGATGATGCGGGCGGAGAACACCTGCCCGTCCGCAAGCGTCACCTCGTTAGGGCCGGTGATCCTGGCGCGCTGGTCGAAAATCGTGACGTCACGGTTCTCCAGCGTCTCCCGGTAGAGGCCGTTGAGCCGGTCCACGTCCTTCAGCACGTTGTCGCGCAGCACCGTCCAATCGAAGGTGCAGTTCTCCACGTTCCAGCCGAAATTCTTCGCGTCCTGCAGGTCTTCCGCGAAATGCGCGCCATAGACGAGCATCTTCTTGGGGACGCAGCCGCGGATGACGCAGGTGCCGCCGACCCGGTACTCCTCCGCCACGGCCACCCTCGCGCCATGCGCGGCCGCCACGCGGCTGGCCCGCACGCCGCCTGAGCCGGCGCCGATGGTGAAGAGGTCGAAATCGAAATCGGGCATTGGCGCTCCCCTGTTGGAGCCGCGCATATGGCGGGCGGGCCGGCGATTGCCAACAGCCGTGGCGGGAGAGGCGGCCTGGCAGCCTGTCCGCTTCCCCAAAAAGAAAGGAGGCGAAACGCCTCTGCGTCTCGCCTCCCTTGCTTGAGTGCCTGGTGAGCGGATTTACCCGCGAGCGGCGCCGCTGCCTGCCGAGCGGTTCCCGCCACCGCCACCACGATTGCGACGACGGCGACCACCCTCGCCCGGCTTGCCCGGATGGGTCGGCCGAGCCTGCGCAGTGCGCGGGGGACGGCGGCCCTGCATCTGGCGACGCTCCGGCCGGTCCTCATCCTTCGGCGAGGTTTGCGGCAGGGCGGCGACGCGCTCCACCTCGGCACGGAACTGTGCGGGGAGCGGCATCTGCTCCAGCGTCACCTTGGTAAGCTTCTGGATGTCGCGCAGATATTCGCGTTCGTCCGGCGCACAGAAGGACAGGGCAACGCCTTCACGGCCGGCGCGCGCGGTGCGGCCGATGCGGTGAACGTACTGATCCGGCACGTTGGGCAGCTCGAAGTTGAGCACGTGGCTGACGCCCGGAATGTCGATCCCGCGCGCGGCGATGTCGGTCGCCACCAGCACGCGCACGCTGCCGTCCCGGAACTCGCCCAGCGCACGCTCACGCTGCGGCTGGCTCTTGTTGCCGTGGATGGCGGCGGAGCGGATGTTGCTCTGCGCCAGCTTGCGCACCACGCGGTCCGCACCGTGCTTGGTGCGCGTGAAGACGAGCACGCGGTCCATCTTGCCGACCATCTCGCCGGTGGTGAACCCATCGCGCAGCACCATCATCAGCAGCGCCTGCTTTTCCGCCTGGTTGACCATGCACACGCGCTGGTCGACCCGCTCCGCCGTAGTGGCGGCCGGGGTGACGGCGACCTGCACAGGATCGGTCAGGTATTGAGCCGCAAGCTGCTTGATCGCGTTCGGCATGGTGGCCGAGAAGAACAGCGTCTGCCGCTCCTTCGGCAGCAGGCGAACGATGTGCTTCAGCGCGTGGATGAAGCCGAGGTCCAGCATCTGGTCCGCCTCGTCCAGCACCAGCACCTCGACCTGCGAGAGATCCAGCGCCTTCTGGTCGCAAAGATCCACCAGCCGACCCGGCGTGGCGATCAGGATGTCGACGCCGCGCGCCACGTCCTGACGGTTCTTGTTCACGGAGGTACCGCCGAAGACGGTGACGACCTTCAGATGCGCGAACTGGGCATAGGCCCGTGCGCTGTCGGCGATCTGACCGGCAAGCTCACGCGTCGGCGCGAGAACCAGCATGCGGCAGGAGCGCGGCTTCGGACGCTTGTCCGAAGCGACCAGCCGGTCGATCGAGGGCAGCACGAAGGCCGCCGTCTTGCCGGTGCCGGTCTGCGCGATGCCGAGCAGGTCGCGCCCTTCCAGCACATGCGGGATGGCCTGCGACTGGATCGGGGTCGGCACGTCATAGCCCTTGAGGGTGAGCGCCTGGAGTACGGGCTGCGAAAGCCCGAGATTTTCGAAAGTCATGTAGGGATTGAACTCGCAACAATTGCGTCGGCGCGCGGCCGAGACGGCGCGCGTTCGCGGGGTTTTACAAACCACCCGCGTGAACAGGGAAGCTTTCAGCTAGATCGAAACGCGGCCGGGGCGCCTTGGCGCCACTTCACGCTGCCATTGAGCGCTTCGATGGGGCGCATGTGGATGCTGCGCTGCGGAAAGTCAAACGAATTGGTGCTGGAGGCGGCCGGCCTGCGTGGGCGGCCGCCTCTTTGATCGAATGATCAAGCAGGCTCAGTGGCCGCCGCCCTCATCCGCAAGATCGTCCGCCGACAGCTCTTCCAGTTGCCCGGCGCGCGAGGCGGTGATGTAGTTGCGGACCTGCACGTTGCCTTCATGGCAGGCATATTCGAAGAACTCGTAGCTCTGGTCGCGCGTCCAGTCGAAGCGCACCGTCCACGGGGCGGTGAACACTTCGGGGTCCGAATAGGTCATCTCGTAGGTGATCGTGTCCGGGCCGGTCATGGTCAGCCGCTCCACCACCTTCGCCTGCTCGCTGGTGGGAATGGTGTTGTACGGCGGTACGCCGCGCGTCGCCATGTTGAGCGGAGAGCCGTTGCGGGCGTGCATGTCCTGCGTGGCGCTGTCGCCCGTCTTGAGGTTCGTCGTCTCGATGACGAGCGTGTTGCCCTCCCACCGGCCACGGCTGTCGCCCAGCCATGCCTTCACGGGCGCCGGCCATTGCTGGTTCTGCCCGGCGACGGGGATCACGCGAGTGCCCAGCATCTCCAGGTGGATGGTGACGTAGCCCGGCGACTGGAAGATGCGGATGCCGTTATTGTAGCGGAACGGCAGCATGGAGGCCGGGAAGCCGCGGCTGATGCAGCGATCCCAGGAATCGAAATCCGTCACCCAGTTGTAGTGCGTGTTCGGCGTCCAGCTGGAGCGGCCCGCTTCATACAGCTTCTGCGCCTCCGGCGTCATCGGCGGCAGCTGGCCGTTGGCCGGCTCCACCAGCATGGAGGTGCGGCGCTGGCCGGCGAGATATTCGATCCAGTGGCCGGTGCCGATCGAGTCTTCCTGCTCCTCGCGCTGGTACCGGGTTTCCAGCTCCTCTGCGCGCTCATTCTCCTTGGCCATCTCTTCCTCGGTCTTGAAGAAGCGATTGCCGTACTGCTCCGGGCGATTGACCGGCAGCTCCGCCTGGTCGTTGATCGGCCAGATGCCGCGCAGGTCCGGGTCGCCCCAGGGGGTGCGCTGCGGCTGATAGTTGGTGGGCACCGGCGGGATGGTGGTGAGGTCCTGCGGCACCTGCTGCTGGGCCATCACCGGCGCGCCGGCCAGAAGCGCCGCCGAGGCGGCCAGCGCGGCGGCCGTGGCGCGCCAGCGACGCTTGAAATTGCGGGTGGACATGCGATCGCTCCTCTCTGCCCGCAGCGTGGAGGCGCGGGACCGTGTTCCTGATGGGCGAATGACCTTCGCCGACCCGCGCGCCTATTGACTATGTCCGGCAGGATTTCCACCGCTTCCGGCCGCGGCCGGGCCGAGAATTTGATCTAGACCGGCAGGCCGACGTAATTCTCCGCGATGCTGGTCTGCGCGGCCCGGCTGGAGGCGATGTAGTCCAGCTCCGCCACCTGCATCTTGCGCTCGAACGGGCCGTCCTGCGGGAAGCGGTGCA
>Ga0182742_1003598_pt1 | contig 14949 bp, 7 predicted proteins | sample eDN5th37CBELigMG_FD_128880 | JGI IMG/M metagenome (GOLD analysis project Ga0182742, IMG submission 128880) | Enriched Miracle-Growth compost microbial communities from Emeryville, California, USA - eDNA 5th pass 37_C BE-Lig MG (version 2)... ...
GGGCGGCGGCAGCGCGCAGCGGGCGACGGCAGCGGGCGGTGGGCGGCGGCAGCGCGCAGCGGGCGACGGCAGCGGGCGGTGGGCGGTGGGCGGTGGGCGGTGGGCGGTGGGCGAGGTCAGCTTGTCGTCTTTTTCGAGCCGCCCCGTGACTGATGCCTGCGATGAGCCTCGCCCAAGTCGCGCGTAGCTGTGAGCTATCGCGCGCGGATTCCACGCGTCTACGCAGGACAAATCCACACACCGACAGGATCGAGGGGACTTCGATGAAACTTCGCTTTGCAGCCGCGCTCTGCGCAATGCTTCTTTTCTCCGCGTGCGGAGGCGGCAGCGGTGGGCAACCTGCCGTCACACCAGTGCAGCAGCCCGGGTCCCCGTCGGTTCCGCCGCCCAACTCCACGCCGCCCGGTGATCCTTCGTCGGGCCCATCGCCCGTGCCGAATCCAACGCCGGCTCCGACTCCCGCGCCAACGCCAACACCCGCGCCGACCCCGGCCCCCGCGCCGAGTCCAGCGCCGACGCCAGCGCCGTCCGACGGACCCGCGCCAGCACCGCAGCCAACTCCAGCACCGCAGCCCTCGCCGGGTCCCGCGCCCAACCCGACACCTGCACCCGATCCCACACCGGTCCCCGGCGACAGCGACAGCGACGACGGCGACGGCACCGCGCCAGCGCCCACGGACATCGGCACGCCGCTCGGCCAGATCATCAGCGCAGTCATTGGGCCCGCCGGCGGAACGCTCACGTCCATCGACGGCACGCTTCGCGTCACCGTCCCCGCAAACGCGTTCGCGACGGACCAGACCGTCTCGATCCAGGAGATCACCAACAACGCCCATGGCGCAAAGGGCCGCGCGTATCGCATCAGGCCCGAGGGGCTGCATACCCCCGTGCCGATAACCGTGAGCTTCAAGTACAGCGACGAAAACCTGCGCGGCACGGCGCTGGACTTCCTACGCATTGCGTATCAGGACGCGAACGGCATCTGGTACGTCTACCGCAAGCCCGCGGTAGACACGTCCAACAAAACTCTCTCAGTACAGACGACACACTTCAGCGACTGGTCGCTCGTGACGGGCGTTCAGATCCTTCCGCACAGTGCCACCGTGCACACCGGTGAGACGCTCCAACTGCGCGTCGTCTCCTGCGATCCCGACGATGCGGATCCTGTAGACGAGAACGGCGAGCTGCACGTGCCTGCTCTCCCCGAATGCAAGCCCTCCCCGCTCGATGCGTATGAAACAGACGCGTGGTCCGTCAATGGCGTGGTCGGCGGGACTTTCGGGTTCGGCATCGTGACTCCGGATAGTGATAAGTGGTCAGGCCGCGCGACGTACTCAGCGCCGGTAACCAAGCCGCAACCCAACACGGTCAGCGTGTCCGCGAAACATACGCTCGATGACGGCTCGCCGGGCGCCGTGCGGCTGCTCGTCGCGAACATCACCATTGAGGATGACGTCGTCGACGAACCTGCCGCGTGTGACACGCAGCTCTTCTCTGCAGAACGTCTGCGCATGGATGTGTCGTTCGACAGCTTCGGGTTCACGCTCTCCGGCCCCGGCTCGGTGTACAACGGGAATCAGTCCGGACGCATCGTCAGCACGTTGACCCGGTACCAACCGAACTGGTGGGCGACGTGCCTCTACGACGGGCGCCCGTGTTCGCCGCTGACGGGCCACGTGAGCGTGAACGACACGATCCAGTCCGATGACGACACCACCACGATCATCGGAAACGGAAACCCTCACGACGCATTGGTCATGGGAAGCTACGTGGGGCTGACGGTCCATCCCGAAAGGTGCACGTTCGATCTGACCGCGACGTTCCGTGTCACTGCCACCATCACCAGCGGCAACGGCGCGAAAGAAGGCCAGTGGGGCGGCGTGCTTGTGTTGCAGGAGCAGCCGATCGCAGCCGGCACCGGCGTGCCTGGCGGCCTGCAGGGCAGCCGTGTCGTCAACGCAGTGAAAAACACGCAGCAGACCGGCTACGTTGCCCTCGAAGGTGGACTGTTCGACACGTTCCAGGGCAGCACGACAGCGCGCTGGACCGTGACGGCGGAGTGAATGCGTGGCTCGCGAGTGATCGCGATCTCGCGAGCAGCGAATGCCGTAAGCGGTGGGCGAGAGGGCCAGCAGCGCTGAGACGCGCTGCTGCCCGCAGGAGCGGGTGGTGCTGGCGAACATCGCGCTAATGCTCACGAGAGCGACGGTGCGCGGCGAGCTTCGTTGGGCGCTGGTCGATTAGCGCCGAAGGGGGGGGCGAAGTCTGGAGCGTTGTAAAATGCAACCGTCGCCCACTCGCCCGCCCTCGCTCCCTGCACTGGTGAGATGAAATGAAGCCCTCCGCAACCGGCCGCATCCTGTTCTGGCGAGGCGGCAGCGTATGGGTGGGGCTTGCGGGCGAGCCGGCGGGCTTTCACGCGCATCATGCCGTGCAGATCGCCCTGCCCTTCCCGCCTGGACGGGTACGCTTCCAGGTGCCCTCGGGCGAGTGGACGAGCTACGACGCTGCGATCGTTGCCGCGGAACAGTCTCACGCGTTCGAAGCGCGCAACCAGCTCATGGCGACGATCTTCGTGGATCCCGAGTCCCGGGCAGGCCGAGAGCTACACCTGCGATATCGCGCAGAGGGAGTTTCCGGCCTGCACGCCGGCATTCTCGAATCAGAGATTGCTGACCTAGCTGCTGCTTACGATCGGCGCGAAAGCGATGCACGCCTGATCGACCTCGCACACTCAGTCATCGCGAAGCTCGCGAGCCCAGGCCCCCAGCCAAACGCCGCGCTCAACCCACGCGTAGCGCGGGCAATAGAGATCATCCGCACGCGATTGGGACACACCATCTCGCTTAAGGAGATTGCCGCTGCGGTCCATCTCTCGCCAGAACGGTTCCGCCATCTTTTCATTGAGGAGACCGGCGTCGGTTTGCGGCCCTATGTCTTGTGGCTGCGGCTCGAGACTGCGCTGACAGCCTACGTGGCCGGCAGCACGCTCACAGACGCCGCCTACGCAGGCGGCTTCTCGGACGCCCCGCACTTCTCGCGTACCTTCAAGAAGATGTTCGGCATCTCGCCAGCCAGCGTACGCCCCGAATAGCCGTTTCGTTCATGCCGGCCCTCTGCGGCCGCCCTTACAGTGCGCGCCGTGTTCAACCAAACGGCTGCGGCCAGGAGACTGTCATGAACGATCAGAAAGAATGCCTCGGTGGATGCAATCCCTGCCCCGGAACGGGCTGCACCTGTGGCTGCCAGGACGGCTCGAAGGCCGCGTGCACATGCGCAGCGGAATGCGCGTGTGGAACGGCGTGCAATTGCGGCGAGGCGTGCGGCTGCGGATCCCGGTGAGCCTGACAGCGAGTTGTCGGGGCTGGATGGATCCGCCCCGACCGAGCGAGAGTGAGCCGCACCGGCATGGCGGACGCGAGCCGATCCAGGCAGGCGCGTAGACAGAACCGCGTACACAGAAAGATCAGCAGGCGGGACGGCCGTTAATCCCCGGCAAAATCGAGCAAGCCCTGCGACCTGTCTGCAGAACCTGCCGACAGCCCTCACCGATCACACTGGTGCACTCCGCACCCGCGAAGGACTGGCGCACGGATGACCCGGCTTCATGCTGCTTTGCATTTCTGTACGTTTACACCAGAAATGCACGCTGACCCCACTTGCGCCCCTTCCTAAACTCGGGTCCGTGTTCGACTCGTGAAAGGAGACATGGGTCATCTACTAGGTTTCCTTGTCCCTTTGTCCCTCGGCATTTTCCCGTGCTCCGCAGAACCGAGAGCTTCGGAGCACGGGACTTTTTTCGTGGGACGCTCTCGCCTCTGCACGCCGAGGCCGCGCCCGGTCAAGCGAGTCGTGAGATCACTTCGCCTTGCTGTAGTCGTACCAGACCGCCTCGATGTTGTTTCCATCGGGGTCGTACACGAACGCTGCGTAGTAGCCGGGCCAGTAATCGCGATATCCCGGACCGCCGTTGTCCTTCGCGCCGGCGGCGAGCGCCGCCTTGTAGAACGCCTCGACCTGCTCCCTGTTCTTGGCTTCAAAGGCGACATGCATAGGGACGACGGTGCTCTCCTGGCTGATCCAGAAGTCCGTGTTCTTGCCGTCGTTGAATCCGGCGGCTTGACCGTATTCCATGTTGTTCTGGTAACCGAGCGGCTGCAGCGCCTTGACGTAGAAGGCTTTCGATCGTCGATAGTCGCTGACCGCGAGGCTGGTGTGCGCAATCATGGTCTGCTCCAGGGCGATGGATTCGCCGGACGCCAGCATCCAGCGTGCCGGGACAATGCATGGTCATCGCCGCGACCATGGGTAGCCTCAATCCCGGAGCAACTGAAGCTCCGGGCGCCACGGAGCCAGCGGGACAACCTGGATCTCAACTCGGCCGCCGCGGAATCAGCGGGATAACCTGGCTCTCAACGCTGCAGCCGCCAGCGTATCGGCATGCTCCGCCCCCATGCCCGCACGCAGCGCTTCTTCAGCAAGCGCCGCATCCTGGACAGCGCGGTCAACCTGACCTAGCTCCACCAACGCTTCCGCGTGCAGAAGCGCAGCCAGCCCAACATCCGCACTCTGCCGCTCGCCGCGAGCGAGGCTCGCCGAATACTTCAAAGCGGCGGCCGCCAGTTCAGCCGCGCGTTGCGGATCACCCGCCAATCGATGGGCACGCGAACCACTCCGCAGCACCCGATCCACGCCCGGCCCGATGGTGCCGGGATACCCCGCACTCGCAAGCGTCGAATCCGCCAGCCGCGCTGCCTGCTCGATTTCCCCATGCGCCAGATGCATCTCGATCCGATGCAACGCCGCTTCCTGCAGCATCCGTGCGAACATGCGCGCATCGCTGTTCCAGACGGCCTCCGCGCGCTCGATGCGCTCACGCGATTCGTCCCTTCGCCCCAGCGAGAGCAACGCCCGCGCCGCCAGCAGATCCGCAAGCGAAACGGACACCGCATTCCCCGCCCGCTCTGCAATCACACGATCCTCTTCTGCCAGCGCGAGTGCCTTAGCGGCGTCGCCGAGCCTCCAGATCACATTCCCCACGTTCGCTCGCAAACCCACCGGCTGCACCGGCAGCGTGGATTGACCGAGACGATCCACGATTTCCGACGCGAGCGCCGCCGCTGCGGAAATCTCGCCGACACGCATGAGGTTCCCCATGTGGTTGTTCATGGCGACGATCTCCGACAGCGTCCCCGTCCGCCCGGATTGCCGGACGACACGCAGATCTTCCTCCGTGTACGGCAGCGCGTCCTGATATCGATCCAGCGAGCGATAGACATCCGTCAGCTGCGTGGCGAGCAGGCTCTTGCGCGTCCACGATTTGACGCCCTGCCGATCGAACTCCGCCAGACCTTCCAGCGCGGCGGCGATAGCACCCTCTGCATCTCCCCTCGCGTGCAGCAGGCGTGACCTCGCGCGCTGGCAGTCCGCAATGGCATGAGCCGATCGCGTGCTCGCGCCTTCCAGGGCCTTGAGGCCTTCCGCGAGCATCCGCTCAGCCGCCTCGCGATCCCGGTTAGACAGCGCCCAGGCAACCGAGCATTGCGCGGCTGCCTGCAGGCTCATGTCTCCTTTTCGACGCGCCAGCTCGGCGCTTCGCTCAAGCAGCGCGCGCTCGTTCTCCGTGTCATTGAAGAACAGGTAGTTCCGGGAGATTTCGTAATACATGTGCGCGGCGAGCAGCTCGTCCACGCCGTCCTGACGTTCGAGCATTTCGGTGCCTCGACGAAGGAGCTCGGGCGCCGTGCTCGGTCGCTCGCCCGCGTCCTGCAGCAGCAGCGACATGAATTCGCTGAACGCTTCGGCGCGCTGTTGTTGGGCGACTGCCGCGTCACGCTGGGCGTTGGCTTCCTGCGCCTGCCAAAAAGCTATGACGGCGCCGCCGACTATGCCTGCGAGAGCCACGCTTGCGAGAGACACTGCGAGCTTGCGTCGTGCGACGAACCGGCCCGTGCGATACCAGAAGCTTTCTGGCCGCGCGAGGATGGGGCGCTTTTCCAGATGACGCACGACGTCGTCGGCGAACGCGTTGACCGTGGCATATCGGTCTTCTGGGGCCTTGCTCAGCGCCTTCAGGACGATCGTGTCCAGGTCGCCGCGCAGGGCTCTTCGCAGCGACGCGGGCGCGATGTCGCTTGGCTTCGGTGGACTCGATTGCAGGATCGCTTCTTCGAGTGCACCGACGGAGGGTCGCTTCAGCCGATACGGCCGCTGTCCGGCGAGCAGCTCGTACAACACGACGCCCAGCGAGTAAACGTCCGTCGCGATCGTGAGCGGCTCGCCGAGAATCTGCTCGGGCGATGCGTATTCCGGCGTGATGGCGCGCCCGGCGACTTCGGTGAGGCGGGTCGCGTTCGTGAAGAGGCTGTCGCCGAGTAGCTTTGCTACGCCGAAGTCGAGGAGGCGCACTTCGCCGTCGGCGGTAACAAGGATGTTTGCGGGCTTCAGATCGCGGTGGATGACCAGTTTCGCGTGTGCATGCGCGAGCGCGTTCGCCACCTGTAGGAAAAGGCGAAGGCGCGCGGGCACGTCGAGACTGTGCTTTTCGCAGTACACGTCGATGGGGGTGCCGTCGACGTACTCCAGCGCGAGGTAGGGGCGGCCCTCTGTTGTGACGCCGGCGTCGTACAGGCGCGCGATGTTTGGATGCGTGAAGGTCGCAAGGATCTCTCGCTCGCGGGCCATGCGCTCTTCGAGGCCCACGCGCCGGGAGGCGAAGTGCGGCAGCTTCAGCGCGATCGGGCGCTTCACCATGCCGTCCGTGCGCTCGGCGAGCCAGACGGAGCCCATGCCGCCGGCCCCGATCTCGCGGATCAGTCGATAGGGGCCGACGATCTCGCCCGCGTTCGAGGACGGCGCGCTTTCGAGTTTCGGCAGCGTCTGGAGGAAGTCGCTCGTTTCGATTCGCGCGGCGCGGGCGAGCAGTGCCCGCAGGCGGGGCTTCAGAGCGGCGTGTTCTTCGGGAAGGGACTCCACCCAGCTTGCGCGCTCGCCCTCGGGCAGATCGAGCACGGTGTCGAGCAGTCGGCTTAGCGTGGCGTTGTCCGGGCTTTCGCTGTCCTGGCTCATTGAAGGTGTCTCGTTCTGGAGCCGGCCGGCTCCGGGACGACCGTGCCGTCACCGGCGCACGCAGCTCACTTCTCTTTTCGATCGAAATTTGCCGGTCGCTTCTCGATCGACAGTGCTCGATCGTTTGTCGACCGACGGTTGCCGAGGCGTTACCGCTCCAGCGCTTCCGCGAGGAGCAGGCGCGCCTTTGCCCAGTCCCGCCGGACGGTTCGCTCCGTGATGCCCAGAGCCTCCGCGACCTCCTGTTCGCTCATCCCGCTGAAGTACCGCATCTCCACGACTTCCGCCGCGCGCGCATCGACTGCTGCCACTGCATCCAGGGCTTCGTGGACCTTGAGGATCTCGTCTTCACCCGTCGGCAGCTCGCCGAGGAGGCCGGTGGTGAGCTCGACTTTGGCGAGATCGCCGCCCCGCCGCTCGGCGGAACGGCGGCGCACGAAGTCGACGATCACGGAGCGCATCGCCCGGGCGGCATAGCGGATGAAGTGATTGCGATCCTGCGGGCGAAGCTTTCCTGCGCCCTTGAGGCGCATGTACGACTCGTTCACCAGAGCGACGGTATCGAGCACCGTGACGCGCGGGCCGGAACGCAGGCGGGCTCGCGCGAGCGAGTGCAGGTCCGAATACGTCGCCGCGAACAGCTCGTCGAGCGCAGAGCGGTCCCCCTGCTGCGCGCGTTCGATGAGGTGCACGAGGTCCGCGGGCGTGTCCATGCGCGGGAGCGTACTGCGACGTTGCGGGTCGTCGCAAACAAACGCAGGTCCCGCAGCGGTCGCCGCCGAGTTGGAGGATCGCCGGGAAGCTTTCGGGGATCACGGCAGAATCCTCACAAGCCCGAACCCCACGCTCGATCCGTTCCGCGCACTGCCCGTGACGAGGATCTTGCCGTCGGGCTGGACGATCACATCGTTGGCCCCGTCCGCGGCACCAAAGAAGTCGACCGTCAGCGCGCCGTCCGTTCCGAAAGTGCTGTCCGCCGAGCCATCCGCATTGAACCGCACGATGCCGAAATCGCTCACGGTCGCGGTGCTGGAGGCGGAGCCCACTACCACGAACCGGCCGTCGGGCTGCCGCGCGAGCGCCGTCACGATGTCATCTCCCGGCCCGAGGTCGACCTCATCCGAAAGCAGGAACGGCGACGGCCGCCCCGCCTGCGACCCGAACGGCACAAGAAACGTGATCACGTTGAAGCTGTACCGACCGCCAAACAACGTGGTCACGACGCCGCGGATCGTCCCGTCCGCATCGATGTGCAAGTCCCGCACGGTGTCCCCGTTGCCCAGGAACGCGCTCCCGTAGCTGCTGGCGTCAACGCCGAAATAGACATCGGGATCCGCATCCGAGTCGCTATCCGGAACGCCATAGCTGTTGAACCTGGCGAGCGCGGAGGCCGGGTTCGCCGCGCCGTCCGATCCGGTGCGACCTCCGAGCACGACCTTCCCGTCCGGCCCGCTCGCCAGCGCATACGCGAGACTGGCGCCGCCCATCATCGTGATTTTGCCCGTGCCGATGAACGGCGGCTCGACACCGAACGTCGTATCGAGCACGCCGTCGGGAGTCAGGCGCGCAAGGGCGAACAGGTTCTCGGGTATCGAATTCGGCTCCGTGCTCAGGAACCCTGCATGACCGCCGACGACGATGCGCCCGTCGTCCTGAAGCAGGATGCGATGCGCCTGATCGGTCCTCCCGTAGAAGTCGATCGTCGTTTTGCCGCCGTCGCCGAAGCTCGTATCAAGCGTGCCGTTCGAGTTGTATCGTGCAACGACGAAGTCGTAGTTGGTCGTATTCGCGGCTGCGCGGGTGAAGCCAACGACGAGGATGCGACCGTCCGGCTGCACGGCCAGATCCCGCGCTTCCTCGCCACTCACGCCGTTGAACGCGGTGGACACGACGCCGCCTGTACCGAAGGTGGAGTCGAGCGTGCCGTCGGGATTGAAGCGCGCGAGGTCGCGCCGGCCGACGACCAGGATCTTGCCATCCGCCTGCAATGCCAGCGCGCGGCCTTCACCTGTGACGCCTGCGGAAACGCGCCCGCCATCGCCAAAACTCGGGTCCAGCCCCGCGCTTGAACCGGCGGTCTGGCACGCGATGGCGATGTCCGACACGCTCGCTCCGGCGATGGTGCCGGTGCCGCGCGTGACGGCGCACGTCTGGGTGGGCTGTGTGGGCTGCGTGATCACGCGGACGTCATAGGTGTCTCCATCGGAGTACGGGTAACTGAAGGCGAACGGCCCGTTCGCCGGCGTGATTCGGCTGCCGGTGCGGATCTCTTCGATGATGAGACCTGTACCCTGCAGGCCGGAGATCGTGCCTCCGACGCTGTACGTACTCACGGGCGCACGCGAGTCGTCATCCACGATCGTCAGGACCGCGGATGTGCGCGACCCGAGATTGGCACAGCCCGGCGCGGCGGAGAGCGAGAGGTTGATCGTGCGATCCCCCTCCGGCACCTCGTTGTCGAACAGCGCCAGAGGAACGGCGATGGGCGTTTCCTGGCCGTCCTGGAAAGTGAGCACCTTTTCGATGGGCGTGTAATCGACGCCGGGGTTCGCCGTGCCGCCGTTTTCCGAACGCACCGTGACGACGAGCGTGCCCCGGCTGCCGCCGGTGCGAGTCAGCGTGATGGTCGGAGCGGGTTCGCCAAACTCGGGCTCGAAGAATTCGTGCTCGCTGAACTGGACGATGCCTGCCTCCGGGGCGGTGGCGTCCGCGCTGCATGCAGGTGGTGGCAGGTTGAGCGCCGAGGGCGGTTGCCACGGCTTCGTCGTTTCGAGCGGCTCAAGCCCCGTGGCTTCGATGACCGTGCCGCCGGTGCTCACCGGGTCGCGCAGGCGCGCACGAATGTACGACTCACGTCCGCGGCGATTGTCCGCCATGGCCGTGGCGTCCAGGTGGAGTGTGAACTCGGCATCGAGCGGGATAGGGCTCAGGTCGATGTTGACGACGACCGGCCTGCGCAGCTTCACGATCGCGCCGACGTTTCCGCCGCCGACGGCACTGCCCGAGACGAGCTCGAGATCGAAATCGGAGTCCTTGAAGATCGCCTTCGCGTTCGGCTCCGGCGTGGAGATGCGGCGATCCTCGTACGTGAGCGACCTCCATTTCCAGTTGCCGGCCCAGCCCTGCAGCATCACCGAGCCGTCGTAACGCTGCCAGAGAACGAGATCGTGCTCGATCTGGTTGCCTTGCGCGTCAGTGGTGGTCTCGCGGCGCTCCAGGATGGCGCTCATGTTTGCGAAACCATACAACCTGTCGAAGCAGCGAACCGCGGCGCGCGCGCCGGTGGTCCAGTCCGCCACCCACGGGCAATGCGCGCTGAGCGATTCGGTGCCGTTGTAGTCGTACGCTTCGACGAACGCTTCGGTGATGACGAGCTTCAGGGTTGCATTCGCAGCTCGCTTCCTGAAGCGCTGCGTCTGCGAGAAGCTGGATGAGCTCCCGATGCGATCGGTGGCGATCGTGACAATGCCGATGGGTGCTTCGGTGTCGACCCAGTAGGTACTGCCGGTGTCATTGGCGTAGACCTCGCCGCTCGCGCGGTCGTCTCTGCCCGAGATGATGAGCGCGAGCCGGCCGAAGTCCTGGTATTTCGTCAGCTCGCCGGGTCCTTGCGAATCGAGCTGAAGGGTTTCCTCGCGACCGAGGCCGTTGCGGCCGGCGAAACGCCAGGTGCGCCAGGGGATGCTGACGGCTTCGAGCGGGTCGGTGGGATCCTGGGCGTCGTCCGGGGGCGGATCGTCGGGCGGGGGATCACCGGGCGCGGGATCGTTGGGCGGATCGCCGGGGGGCTGCTCGCCGCTTGGGGGCGGCGGGTTCTCACCCGAGGGTGGTGGGTTCTGCGTGGGCGGCTGCCCCGGCGGGTCCTGGGGTGAAGAGCCGGAGGGTGGGTTGCTGGAGCCGGGCGGGTCCGCGGGGTCGCTTGAATCGCCCCCACCGCCGCACGCGGAGGTCAGGAGCGCGGCAACCAGCATTACGGAGATGAGCTTCCACATCGTCGATCCACCCTGCTTTGTTGTGAATTGGCTTGCAGGGGGGAGAACGCAGTTTGGGGGTGGGACCGGACATGGACAGGTGAGTTTGAGGTCGGCGGTGGGCGGAGTTCTCTTTACATCTCCTCATCGAGGAGAAAGTCCTCCAGCGTCACGCCCTTCACCCCCTTTCCTTCGAACCGTTCGGAGTTGACGACCAGCAGCTTCTCGCGCGGAAACGATCTGGCAAACCAGTCGAACTCGAATGGCGCCGCTTTGCCTGCCTTGACCTCGATCCAGGGCTTGCCCCGACGGACGAAATCGACTTCGTGCTTGTCCGATCGCCAGAACAGTGACTGCAGCGGTGTCGGGCTGCCTGCTTTCGCGGCACGACGAAACAACTCAGCCGCCACGGCCCACTCCCACCAGACACCTTTCTCATCGCCTGTTGCCCGTTCCAGCGACGCCGGCGTGGTGTGACGGTTAGCGCACCACGTGTTCGCAGCCAGAAGATTCACAAACGGATACTTGGAAGCCTTGCGCGACACTCGCACGTTGCGGCTGGGGTCCCAGGGTTCACTGGTACCCAGAACCAGCAGGTCTGCCAGCAGATCGAGATAACCCAGTGCAACAGTGTTGTTCGCCATTCCCGACTCCGCGGCCAGGGTCGTCTGCGCGACCGGCGAGCCTCCGCGGCGCATGAGCTGCTCCAGCATGCGCAGAAGCATGGGCCGCGAGCGGCCGGCCAGCGCGCATTCGCCGTAGATCCATTCGGAAGTCGTCTGAAAGATGTATTCCGGCACCGAGCCGGTTTCCAGCACTGCCGCACAGGCCGGCGGAGAGCCTCCCGCAATGAGATACGCCGCGAGCGTATGCGATTTGAGCGTTCGGAAAGCCTTGGCGTGAAAAACCTTGTACGGCAGCTGAACGAAGAGATAAATCGTCCGCGCGAGCTTGCCCTTGCGACCCGGGAGCAGCTCCGCTTCCCGCTGAATGTCGCTGGCCTTTGAGCCCGTGGTCACGAGCAGAACCTTTCGGAGCGTTCCGCTGTCCGCCAGTCTCTTGACTGCTTTCTGCCAACCGGAAATTGCGGTGATCTCGTCGATGAACAGACGACGCACCGGTGCGGCGGGAGGGAACGAACCCACGAGAGCTTCGATCTCGCGCTCGAGCTCGTCGGGGCCGGGAATGTAATCGCCGTTCAGGAAAAGCGCCGTGCCTGGGCCGAACTGCCTCAGCGTCTCACGCAGGTGAAACTCCATCCACGTGCTCTTGCCGTACTGGCGTGGGCCGCGGATCACGATGATTCCAGGCTCCGCCGGCAGCTCATCGAGGCCGATGTCCCATTCGAAGAACCCGCTGTCCGGGGATGCCTCAAGACGGGGGAAGAGGCCCTCAGCGGCCAGAATCCCTTTAAGATACAAGCTATTACGTTCTGCAACGTTCATAACGTTGCAATTTACAACGTTCTGAGCGTTGCATCAATGAACTGAAGGGCTCTCAGAACGATGAAAAGGCGGTGGCGGAGAAGCCTGATCGAGGATCTGGCTCGCGGGTGACTTGCTTGCCTGGCAGCGAGCCGGAACTGCATCGCTGACGGCTCCGCGCCGGCTGCCACAACGGACGCGAGATTGGCGGAGGACGCCCCCACCCCCGCGAACTCCCCCAAGCGCCTACACATGCTTGGCGTTCACGGGCATCCGAAGAACTGAAGGCTTCAGACCGATGCTCCTCCCCCCGCGAGCGGCTGCACATATAGCAGCGCGTTGACGCGCTCCCGTCCCCCGTCCACCGCGCGATCCCGGCGCCGTCGCCGTCCGCACACTTGACGTTCACAGGCGGGCGTCGATACTGCGGGCCCCTTGACGCTCGACCATGAGACACGAGTAACGGCCCTTTGTCGTGCGGCACTCGTTACTGGCGGCACCCTGGCCGGAAGCGGCGAGCCCATCTGATGTGAACCAGGAGCTGACTTGTGTCGGTGCTCAGCCGCTTCGCCCGTGATTTCGACCCCACGACGCGGCTGCGCGGAACCCAGTATTTCAGCGATGGGCGGGTCCGGATCGATGCAGATTCTCCATCGCACGTCGCCGCGACCGTGTACGGCACGAGCCGCTACGAGGTCCACCTGCAACGAGTGGAATCCGCAATCCACGCGTCATGCACGTGTCCCCGCTTTCTGGACGCCGGGTTGTGCAAGCACATCTGGGCTGTCCTTCTCGCTGCGGAGAAGCGGCCACTCCTGCTCGACCAGGAAGGGCGCAAGCTGGCATGGATCGTAGAGGCAGATCTCGGAGTCGATGATCTCGAGAAGCCCGAGCCCTTCGATGCGTACGACACCGCTCTCGTCGACGCACGGGATGGGCGCAATTCGTGGCAGCGGCCGCCCGCGCCGTTGGGCGACCCGCGGGCAGTAGCAAAGTCCCCAACCGGCGCGTTCCAGCAGCCCGCACCGGGATGGCGCCAGAAGCTCGCGGCACTCACCTCCGCGCCACGCCCGCCGGCACGCGAACTCTGGCCGGAGACGCGCGAGTTGCTTTACGTCATCGACGCGACCAGCACGCTGACTCAAAACGCCGGCCTCACCCTCCATGTTCTCTGCCGGGACCGAAAGAAGGACGACACATGGGCCGCACCGAAACCGCGGGCGCTGTATCAGCATTCGTTGAGTGAGCTTCCCGATGCAGACCGCGCGATTCTTTCCTCGCTCGTCGGGGCGGCGGGTCAGTACGGAGGTTTCGGATACGGTTACGGCGGTGGGCCGATACCTTCCCTGTTCCGTCTCGTCGACCCGCAACCCGAGCTGCTCGTGCCGGCGCTGTGTCGCACGGGCCGGTGTTGCGTGCGGCGGTTGCCCGAGCATCAGGAACCGCAATGGCTGCGTCCCTCGTGGGACGACTCCGCGGCCTGGGAGCTGCGCCTCGCGGCGCGTCGCGTGGCGGGAACCGATGAATACGAGCTGCACGGCGTACTGCAACGTGGCCTCGTGCGGATGGACCTGGCCGAGCCAGTGCTGTTGCTGAGCTCCGGCATCCTGTTTACGGAAACGCACGCCGCGCGGTTCGAGGATCACGGCGCTTTCCACTGGGCCGTCGCGCTGCGCCGGGAGGGCACGATCCGCTTTCCGGAAAAGGAGCGGGACGAGATCCTTGGCCTGCTGCTACGTCAGCCCACCCTTCCGCCGCTCGATCTGCCCGATGAGCTCCGGTATGAAGAGGTCACCCTCGCGCCGCGGCCACGCCTTCTCATCAAGCCCAACAAGGAGAACTGGCGGCGGGAAATGTTCGTCGGCGAGTTGTCGTTCGATTACGCAGGTGTGCTACTGGAACACGATGCACCGGATCGGGCCATCGTTCAGGCGAGCGAGCGTCGCATGCTCTTGAGAGACACCGCCAGCGAGCGTGCCGCCGCAGAGCGATTGCAGGCACTCGGTTGGCGCTGGACCGGCTGGCCCAACCCGAAACGGAGACTGGAACTGGCGGCCACTCGCCTGCCGGCTGCCCTCCGCGAGCTCGTGGCCGAGGGCTGGTACATCGAGGCAGAAGGCAAGATCTACCGCGCTCCGGGTCAGTTCCAACTGAGTGTGCAGTCGGGCGTGGACTGGTTCGAGCTGCACGGCTCGGTGGACTTCGAGGGCACCACAGCCGAATTGCCCGAGTTGCTGCGCGCCCTGAGGCGCGGGGAAAACACCATCGTGCTCAGCAATGGATCGCTCGGCGTCCTGCCGGAAGAGTGGTTGAAGAAGTACGGCCTGCTTGCGGGGCTTGGGGCCGCGCATGAGGGTCATCTGCGCTTCACGCGCAGCCAGGCCGGTCTGCTGGACGCGCTCCTGGCAGCGGAGCCCGCTGCAAGCTGTGACGCGCTCTTCAACCAGGTGCGGGAGGAGTTGCGCAGTTTTTCCGGCATCAAGCCC
>Ga0182742_1003599_pt1 | contig 14946 bp, 22 predicted proteins | sample eDN5th37CBELigMG_FD_128880 | JGI IMG/M metagenome (GOLD analysis project Ga0182742, IMG submission 128880) | Enriched Miracle-Growth compost microbial communities from Emeryville, California, USA - eDNA 5th pass 37_C BE-Lig MG (version 2)... ...
GGAAATCCCTCGATTTCATCGAATCTGACCCGGAAATTACCTCTGTCCAGGTCGATCGGCAGAAGGTTGTTTCCGCGAGGATCGACCTCAAGAAGCAGGTCATAAACGACACCGAATTCGGCCACAGTTCGAACTACGGCACCGAGTTTGGCGAGCTCCTCGCCACCCAGAGGGAGCTTCTTGCTGACCCCGAGGCTCGGGTCTTCCTCGAGATCGACTGACCGCAGCCCGTATCCATCCACCGATCCTCGTCCTGGGAAAATCCTTCATGTCCGTGTCCGCCGCTGATGCCCTCTCAGATCCCGCACCGACCAGAACCACCCTTGATCTTTATGTTCAGGCCATAGCCCTTAACGAGCCCGATCGGTCACTCAACCGGGCTGTCATGATCAAATTTGGCGGATGGCACCGGGTTCAGCCCCGCTTCGCCGGCAATAGGCACGGCGCCTATATCGCCCCCCAGGACTGGATCGGACGGCATAGCGACGGCTCGCCCATTCTCGACAGCCTGCACGGCACCGATCTCCATCGAGACGTGCCCGAACTGACATCCTCCACAGACGTCGGCATAGCACTCTGTGAGCGGCTGGAGCTCGATAGCCCCAAGATCCTCGCCGAAGCCTCCCAACTCGCAGGCGAGCTTGCCCGCATGCGGGGAGGGCGGTTCGGCAAATGGCTTCCGATCGCGCTGACTGCGGTCATCCTGGCGACCCAGTGCCGCTAGCCCAGCGCTTCCCGATTTACGGTTTCGTCCGACTTCCGTTATGGCCCTCCCACTCTCAGGATTCCTTGATGGCCGAGTACAATCAGCAGTTCGACACCTTCCAACAGTGGGTGAACAAAGCCTCCTCCTGGCTCACACGCCGGGGCTCTGGCATATCCGTCATCTGCTACGATACCAAAGGCCGGGTTTGCCGCATCGGAGGTGACTTTATGCGGGCCCGGGACGAGGGGGCCTTCCCGGTGCGCTGGATATGGCCCGAGCAAGCCGCCAACCTGGCGCTTCGGGCCCTTGAGCCGCTTACCGATGATCAAGCGAAAGACCGGCTCAGAGACCTGATGGGACTGGACGATCAATGATAAGAACGCCTAGCCGGAAAACCGGACGACATTCCCAATTTTAAACGTGAACCTCTTGCGCAGAATCTGCGGACAAATTTGATGAACACTGACGTCCAGAAAATCATCCAAGAAATAACCTATAGGATCGGCCGCAACCGCCTTGTCCTCCAGGGAAGTTGCGACGGAATGCACACGATCCAGGATCGCATCAATACGCTGACAGAGCTCCTACACTTCGTCCAGACCGTTGCCGAGCAGTCACTGGAAGGGGATCAGGCAGCCTATGTCGACATTGCCGCCGACACTCTAGCCACAGATGTCGTTCGCGAACTTAGCGATGCCTGGGGAGAAGAAGAGGAACGTAAGGCTGCCAAAGAAATCCGCCCGATCATCCGTCGCACCCTCGCTGCGATGATCTCCACTGAGGCTCCCAAATCACTGCCAGATGAGATTACGGAGGCTGATGTGATTGAACTCTCGAAGGAAATCATCGACCAAATCAGCGACGGTTGGGGGAAAAGGAAGACGCTAAGGCCGCCGGGCAAATCCGGCCGCTTCTTCGTCAGAGCATCCGAGCCGCGGCGGGCCATATGAATCTCATCGACGTGGACACTCTGGCAGCCCGAATCGTTCAAGAACTCAGCGAAGGTTGGGATAAGCAGGTTGAGATCAATACTGTCGAGGAGATCAAGCCGATCCTCCAGCGCCGTCTAGGCCTTACGCCCAAGCCGGCCGAACAGGACGCGTGAACAGACGCTCCGGTCGCGAAAAGCAGGGCTTATCAGACAGATGACAGCTGATCGCTCTTTACTCGCCGCCTTCGAAACAACGCTCTAGGAGGATCCCATGGGGGGTTGCTCATACTGCCTCACCTGGCAACGTGACGAATGCTATGGCTGGGAACAAGCCAAAATTTGCGGCATCACCGGGCCGAATGATCCGGTCCGCCTGAAGAGAAAGCGTGATCGGGCAGTGCGCGAAGCCCAGGACCTCCGTCTGGAAGCCAAGAGGCTTCGCGATGAGACAAAGACCAAGGTCACGGCTTTGGAAGCTCGTGCGGCCTGCCTGGAGCAGGAGGCCAGTGAGATCACCGATCAACTCGCGGAGCCCTGACCCAGAGGCGCCGTTGAGACGCACAGCCGCCTTAGGGCGGCATTTTTATTTGTGCCTTCCCTTTCAGGGGCACCGCTCCGCTAAGGCGTCCCGCCAATCCGAAGACGCTCCAGAAAATCTCCGAAAAATCCCAATAAAGGAAAACCCATGAGCGATGTTGCAGTCACTCATCCCTCGTCGAGCGCCTCCGAGGTTGACCTGCAAACGGTCAATGTTGCTGCTATGACCCGGGAGGAATTCATCTCGGCTCACAGGAATCGCCTTTTCCGACCAAAGGGCAAGCGAAACTATTATGTTCTGCCGGTCGACCGCGAGCCCCTCGAGAGGAACGGCATCGCACTTCCGCTGATGCACAATGGCTATCTCAAGCCCGGTGTCACCGTTGAGTTGGCACTCGCCACCCTTTATGACGAGACCTGGCGCTTCGGGAGAGACCGGAAAGAGGAGCAAAAGGCGTCTGATGATGAATCACGCATCGCAGCTTATAAGAAAACGCGCGATGCGGCCCTTGCCTTCTATCGCGACATCGATATCGAAAAATTGGCCTGCCGCTTCGCTGAGATGTTGGGCCACCCAAGGTCAAAGAACCAGGATGTTTGGGTCGAGAACCTTCTGGTTGCGGCTTACACCGGCAATTTCGGCGACCATCTTCGCATCGCAAATACGCGGTCGAAGGCTCTCTTCGGCGAGATTTTCGGCGTAAAACTGCCAAGCACCGACAGAGGCACGCGAGAAATGCTCGCCGCGCGGGCGCCTTGGCCTTTGCCTAGCTCGTAACGGCTCCTGGCGCTTCCCAACAGCCCAAACCTCTCCTGATCCACGTAGGGACAAGCCATTGACCGATCTTTACGACACAGCACCTCACGTCGCCCAGACCCGCAAGATCATCAATGCGTCTTTCGCCGCCTATCTCCGCACCTGCCGCTCCGGCGGGATGTCGCCGAAGCTCAGCGAACGGGTACAGGCCTCCTACAACGAGTTTGCGCGCCTATATCTTGGCGAAGCCCTCGCCACTTCCGCTCTCCTGCAGGGCGCCGATTGGGAGCCGATTGAGTCCGCCCCGACGGACACGAATGAGGCATTCGAACTCTATGCCGAAAACGTTGGCTGGGAATTCTTCGTTTGCAAATTCATAGACGGCCATTGGCGGACGCTCGACAGCGACTACGACCCCTTCATCAAGGGGTTGTCTCAGCCAACTCATTGGCGCCGTCTGCAAGGGCCGATTCCGGCCGGTCTCGCCAACACGGTCAGGACACCCGCTCAGGAGCATCGAATGCGCCTGCGCACGATCGGCCTCCTTGTAAGCTCGGCCGGAATGACCGAGGCGCAGCGTCTTGAGCAGATCAAGGCCCTCGTCGACAATGCCCTCTCAGAGGGCTGATCCCGTGACCATATTTCCTCGACCAGCCAACTCGGTCCCAGGGAAATGCAACAGTAACTAAGCTCATGTCGGCGGTTCAGCCCGAATTCTCAGCACTTGCCTGCACCCTTTTGCAGAAAGAGCCCCATCGAGACCCCGACGGATATTACGGGAACGTCATGATGCGAGATGGGCAGCCTGTACTCACAAACCCATTCAAAGGGACGGTGCCCTCAAAGAAGCTGTAGCCAGGGATATCAAAAATCATGACAACAGAGCATATTTCGTTAGAGGAGGCGAAATAGCATGAAAAATAATCCTGCGGTTAAGTCCGTCCAATATGACATCACCATGGGCTCAAATCAGGTCGGAATTATCACCCATTATGAGGACGGAACCTCCAGTATGTCCTTTGAACCCCTGTCGCCGGTGGAGCAGGCCGATTTCGTTCTCTCCGAGACAGCGAAGATGGCGGAGCAATACATCATCCGCCGAAACGGATCGTATTTCCGGCCGAATGCCGCTGGATATACCACCTCGCTCCTCGAGGCAGGCTTATACAGTCGGGAGGACGCCGAAAGTTTCCAAACCAAGGACGGCACCACGGCTGTGCGGTTCGGCGACTGCCTTCATGCGATCGAGGACGAACTCGCCACCGCCGAGACGCGGGTGAGGGCGCTCAAAGAGATGAAAGCGTGCATCAAGATGCACCACCGCCAGAGTTCCGCAGCCGCGGAGAGCACCTCGTGAGCCACGAGGGACTACCTGCACAACCGACGATGCGGTGGGTTGAGTACGGCAAGGGAAGCCTTTCCTTGTTCCTTGGCGACCTGGAAGCCCGGTCGCCGAGCTTTGGCTCTCCAACAACAGAAAATGGTTCCAGGCCATCATCGAATTGCCGGGCACAGCACCGACCAAGCAATATGACCCCTAGGAGTGCCAGAACCAGGACGTCGAGGCGCAAGTTTCCGCCTGGCTCCGAGCGGCCGTCGGCAGTATCTTGCCCGCTGACCGCGGAACCTCCTCGGCACGGCCTCGTCCGATAAAGTAGCCCCCGAATTGACCGGACACGATCTCCCACCTCGCTAAGAGATAGGAGTAGTGTTGGTGCTATGACTGGTTCTTCCCTGAAGATCGAGGTCCTTGACGGACCGCAACGCCGCCGCCGCTGGACGGCCGCCGAGAAGCTGGCCATCGTCCAGGAGACCTACGAACCCGACGCCACGGTCAGCCTGGTGGCCCGCCGGCACGGGGTGGCTCCCAACCAGCTCTTCCGCTGGCGCAAGCTCGCCGCCCAGGGAGCGCTCACCGCCACCAGTGCCCAGGAGGAGGTGGTGGCCGCCTCCGAGTACCGCTCCTTGCAGAACCAGGTCCGCGAGCTGCAGCGGCTGCTCGGCAAGAAGACGCTCGAGGCCGAGATCCTCAAGGAGGCGCTGGAGGTCGCCACCGGGCCAAAAAAGCAGCTGTTGCGCTCGCTGTCGTGGCCCAGGGGCGGTTCGCGATGAGCGCCGTCTGCGCCACGCTCCAGATCGCCCGCTCCAACATCGCCGAGCAGGTTGCTGGCCGGACGACAAAGCGCCGGGGCCGGCCGCCTCGGCCCGACGAGGACCTGGTGGAGGCGATCAAAACCATCATCGGCAGCCTGCCGACCTACGGCTACCGGCGGGTTCACGCCCTTCTGGTGCGTCAGGCTCGCGAGCAGGGCCGGGCACCTCCCAATCACAAGCGGGTCTACCGGGTCATGAAGGCTCACGGTCTCCTGCTGCAGCGGCATGCGGGCGGCGCCGAGCAGCGCCGGCACGACGGGCGCGTGGCCGTGGAGCGCTCAAATCTGCGCTGGTGCTCGGATGGGTTCGAGATCGGCTGTGACAATGGCGAGAAGGTGCGGGTCGCCTTTGCGCTCGACTGCTGTGACCGCGAGGTGCTCGGCCATGTGGCCACGACGGAAGGGATCAAGGGCGAGGATGTGCAGGACCTGATGATCACGGCGGTCGAATACCGCTTCGGGCCGGTGAACCGTCTGCCAGAGACCATCGAATGGCTCTCCGACAATGGTTCGGGCTACATCGCCCATGACACCAAGCGCCTGGCACGCGAGATGGGATTAGAGCCGCGGACCACCCCCGTGCAGAGCCCACAAAGCAATGGCATGGCCGAAGCCCTCGTGCGCACGATCAAGCGCGATTATGTCCGCGTCAGTCCGATCCCGGATGCACGGACGGTTCTGGACAGCCTTCCCTTATGGTTCGAGCATTACAACAGCCTTCACCCGCACAAGGCGCTCGGTTATCGTTCACCGCGTGAGTTCATCGCTTCACGTCAACCGGGATGATCTGTCCGATCTTTCGGGGGCAACAACATCCGATCGCCACGGTGCCGCAGGATGGCACCAGGATCGACGCATAGCTCGATGGCAAGCGCTATCCCAATGTCTACTGGGGATCGCGCTGCGGTGTGTTCGGCTGGTGCGGGATGGATCCACATCTAACGCCGACCCATTGGACGCCGGTTCCGAACGCTCCTGGTGGGAAACGGAAGATTGGGACTTGATACGTCCCGCCACTCGAAACAAGTCGTATCGCCATTTCCTATTGGCCGCACATCCGGTAAAATGAGGCACAACGGATTATCCCAAATGCCACAATTTATGGAACCGGAACTAGATGGCCACCACATTGCCTATAAGGACGACCGCTTTTGGATCATCCAGGTCGAGCCAGATCGGCCCTTTCAAGAGGCATCTCACGACATTGCCGAATATGCCGTATGGGATGGTGAAGAGGGGTACACCATTGCCTATGCTACCAAGACGGAAGACGGCGGGTTCGATTTCTGGATCCCCTATGGCCAGTACGCCGCCCATTTCCATTGCCCGATGATAGAAGAACTCGGCCCGATGGCCGATCGCGAAGGGATAAGGCTCTTCGAGCGTGAGAACGGCAAGAACTCGGAAGACGAATGACTCGAATATCTTGCTGCGTTCCATTTTGCAGGCGTACCCGGAGATCGATACTGGGTTATGACGAGTGGCTCTGTACGAACCACTGGCGCGACCTGCCCCGGGATCTCAAGCAGGAACATACCCGCTTGAAGCGGCAATTCGCACAGGCTCGAATGCCGTCTGACCAATTTTGGCCTCGTGAGGTCGAACTCTGGAACAAGCTGAAGACCTTGGCGATTGAAACTGCCGCTGGAATTGGATGAACCACCAGCGCCGCCGGATCTTCCAATCGAATGCCAAACGACCCTATTCATCTTCCGTTACAAAATGACCCTTCATGATTGAAAGCGTCATGTAAGACAAAAGGACTCAGAAATGCGTAAAATCGGGGCAAGCCTTCTCTGCGCTGCCGTGCTTTCAACTTCTCTTTCAGCGGCAAATGCTGCGCCGGCGCCGCGAATCCTGCCTGATCTCAACCAGGTTTATCCGGGCGAAGGCTACACCCAGTACCGCCGCCACTACGGCCCTCGCCACTACGGCCCCCGTTACTACGGCCCGCGCTATTATCGGCGCGACCGCGGCGATGCTGTCGCTGCTGGTGTGGTCGGTTTGGCCGCCGGTGCTCTGATCGCTGGGGCGATCGCCAACTCGGCGCAGGCCGCTCCCGCGGCTCCCCCGCCGCCCGCGACCGTCGACCCGCAGCTCGCATCTTACTGTGCCCGCAAGTACCGCTCGTTCGACCCTGTGACCGGAACATTCCTGTCGACGAACGGCAAGCGGTACGTTTGCACCTACTGAGCGCCGACCCCCAGCCCACTATTTCGAAGCCGCCCTCTGGGCGGCTTTTTCTTTTTCGGCAATCCCGATCGAGGTGTGACCATGGACATCGACTGGCACAAACCTGCGCCCAACCCCGAAACCCTGTTGATCCTCCCTCTGCCTCGACAAGGCGCAATAGTGGCATGGCGGGACAAAACCGGCACCGTGCACGGGTGCCGGGATGTCTCGTATGGGCTCAACTTCGACACGATCCTTTCGGCCTGGATTACCGATGCACGAAAGCGCGGCCTTGAGATCGAAATCACCGCCCCCAGGGCACGTCATCTCGCCGGACTGTAGACGCAACCGGCTTACGCAACTCCAAGCAAGAACCGGAGCCCATCGCCAAATGTCTCAAGGCGAATTTTCGGATCCTCTTGATGGTCTAGGACCAGAGGATCTCACTCAGGAAGAACTCCGGCTGGAAGCCAGCAGCTGCTTTGGCGACTGTGACGACGGGGAACTCCACCCGGACGACGCCCAGTGGACGTACCACCCGGCACTTCCTCTCAGCACCTTTCTGACCATTTTTTCGGAAAAGGAATGGCGCGAATGGTTCGAGCAGGAGAATAGATGGGCGGTCGAGGATGGGCGGAACAGCTACACCTACCTCGTACAGGAAAAAATCATTGAGCCTGTCGTCCTTACAATCATCAATGGGAAGGTATCTATCTGGGGCGGCTGGCACCGAACGGCTGCGACGTTCGCGAAAGGGAACGATACGATCCGAGCCATCGTAGGGGTTCCGAAAATCACCAACTAGGCGTTTTTGTCGCAGGCCCCGTTCGCACAAGCCCCGCGAAAGGATCCCCGAATATAAGGTCTGCATTGGTATATTGGGGGTTATAATATTTTTGGCCTTCAATCACGCAGGCCATTTCCGCTCTGCCGATGGCCTGGAGCTTTATTGTGATCGCGCACCGGCGGCCGCACTGCCGGCGGATACCGCCACTTGCTGCCGAAGGAAGTCAAGTTCCCTGTCAGTCCAATGTTGCATGTAGAAAAGTCATGTCTTTCACTTCTCCGCAAAAGGCCGACCTGAACCTTATCAAGCAACATGGGGCTCAGCGCATTCACAATTCGCACCGCATGGGGGATTACACCTGGCGGTCCGGTGGAAAGGCGATTGGAGCGACCATCAACGCCCTCGCAAAGAAGGGGGCCGTGGTCATTCAGGGTGATTATGCGACCATCACGCCGCTCGGAGAACGCGTCATCGCTGAGAAGGAGCGCAGCCGAAAGGCTGGTTCGAGCCATGTGAATGCCAGGATTCGTGCCGAGCGCGTCGCGTCTCGGGCGGCCTAAGCGGCCAGACCCAACGGTCATAAAGCTGTGGTTCCGAAATTTCGAAGCCACCAGAAAATCCCCAAAAAAGGAGAAAGCCATGTCTCAGATCAAATTGACACCGCTCGGCGCTCCCCCTGCGGCGGTTCCTGAGCCAAAGGCGTGGCCGCTCAAGCGGCTCCTTCAGGTCACGGCCTACGTTGCGATCCTGACCCTTCAGACGCTGCTGCTGCCGTTTCCCTTCGACGCCCTAGCCTCAATCGGCCTCTTCGTGCTCACGCTGCTCGCCATGATGATCGCTGAGCGCCTCAAGAAGGCGCCGGCCTTCTTCGAAGGCTGCAAAGCTATCGTCAGCCGCATCCGATTCAAGCCGCGAGATGCCCGCAAGCCCAAGGCGACCGGAACCCTGATGGATCAATTCAACGGATCCGCCAGGTAGGGCGGGCAACGCTCACCTGATTATCGAGATCCGTGCCCACCGATGGTGGGCTTTTTCATGCCGGGATCCCTAAAATCCCCTGACCTTGACCGGCCGCCGCTCATGGTCACACTCTCATCCCACCGCCGTCCCGAAGGAGGCTAAATGTCTGAGTTCCTCGTCCTCGCCCACTGGTCTGCAGACAGCCAATTCGGCTTCATGTCGTCGCCTCTGTTCGACGGGGATAAGCCCCGCGTGTTCAACACTGCTGAGCACGCCACTCTCTATGCGGAGCACATGAATGCGACCCGGGGAACGTCACAGGTCTACTACGCGTCCGCTCCGCGCCAGCTGTTCGAACAGCGCATCGGCCCTATTCCGGAAATTCATGATTCGACGGCGGTTCCGTTTAGCCGCCCCCGCGGTCAGGTCACTCAGGACGATTACGAGACCCGTGTGCTCCTGCTGGGTTGGCGCCCCAGCGACATTACGGGTCTCTGGACCCGCAACCCCGCCGATAAGGGAATGCTCGCACCGCTTCGAACCCCCGACGAAATATGGTCGGATCTCGCGGTAGCCTCGCTCGAAAGCTTCAACGAGATTGCCATGGCCCTTGCCAATAAAATGACCTATGCCACGGCTGCGCGTGAGCTCACGGTCGGCGATGTCGTCATTTCGACCCAGGACATCGACTCCTATCCCCACTACTACATCGAGGCAGGCGCGCGTTTCGTTGTCACGCTCAACGGCCTCAAAGAGGGATCGCCGCTGCTCAGCCTTCGCCTTGTGCCCCAAGACAGTGCAGCCATGAAGGCTGGCAATCTCAAGGAATGGGGCAATTGCGTCGAGTTTTATGGTCCAACCTGGGAGGGCATTGAGCACGATCCGGGCGTGCATGACGACGAGAAGGATCATCCCGGCCATGCCTGGAACAAAACCGGGATTCCGATCCGCAAAGACAATGAAGCGCTCGAATTCGCGGGGCGCTTGGCGGCGGTCTACACCTACCGCCTCGCAAAGCAGCTTGGGTCGACCATCATGGAGACGATTGTCGCTCTCAACAACCAGCGCCCGCCTGAGGAGGATTGCGCCTCAGAAAAATTCGCCGTCACCGCTTCCATCATCGACGAAGTTTATCAGGAACTTCGAGAGGATCGGCCCGCGGCCATCGATCCGGAGCTTCTCCAGACAGTGCGGTCGCTGGCCCGGTCCGAATATTTCCCGGCCTACGCCGCCTCTGAAGACGAGGAAGAAGAGGCCTCTACGGATCCCGCAGGACAGTCCCTGTCTGAGGTCGCATCCAATCCCCTTGCCGAGCCGTTGCTCGAACTGCTGCAGTATATCGGGGGCTGGGATCTGACAGAAGAGGAGAACCCGATCGTGAAGGCCCGCAAGGCCTATGAGGCCGCAACCGGCAGCAAACTCTGAGGGATCGGCTTATGCAGGAAATATCACCAGCCGATCTCAAGGTTGGCCAACAGGTCATCATTGAGAGCGTTGCTCTGGAGAGAACCTTCCCGGCCGTCGTCCGCGAGCGCTACCTGAAGGACAACGCGAAGGACGGAAGGTTCCTTCTCGATGACGCAACCGGGTTCGACATGACCGGGGAGGGCAAAGGCCACTACCGGTCGGACAAGCGATTTGCCTACGACAAGGATGTCTCCGTCTATGCCTTGGACGATGGGCCAATCCTCGTCCAGATTTTCGACGGTCTCTAGGACAATGGCGCTCAAGACCCTCACTCCCAAGACTCGATGGCGGCACTGCTCGGAGATCGGAATCAAAGACGACTATTGCATTATCTATGGGCGCAAGACACCCGATGAGTCCTGGACCGCCGTGGCCACGTGCCACTCGTCTGTCATTAACCACATCAAGCGGGACGGGATTCTGGCACATGCCAGCCTCTTGAGGCTGTGTAGTCCGGATGATCGGACAAGAACGTAGTTATCTGTTGGCTAGAACACCAAGACCAAAATTCACGAGTAAATTTAATGAAAGTTCGCATTGCTGACGAGGCCACGTTGGCCGAGTCCGATTACCCTGTCGTTTCGACCTTACCTACGAGGGCAACACCGTCATCGTCTACGTGACCGACGCGGAAACCCGCCAGTTCGAAACAATCGAAACAGGTTGCGTATTCTTCCAGGGATTGTCTACCGAGGATGCCGATCTAGGCCGTAAGGTCGGCTAGTCAAAAATGGGCCGCGCCCAGTCATATGACCGTGTGCGCGACCCTGGTCCGTATTTGCCCCTACGGATGGGGACTGTCTATCTACCTCTAAAGGGGTATGCAATAAGTACCTTTCCCTAACGTGGGAATGGGCAGCGGCAGAATAGCGCAGATTTACGCAAGTCCATGCCTGTGGCGCCATGCGTCTCTTCTAACTAGATTAAAGAAACCGGATTCCCCGATTTTGCCCCTATGGATCCGTGACTTGTAGCGCCGTCATTACGACGGCGCTTTTTCTTTGTTGGTGAGGGTTAAACCCTACCGGCGGCCACGCTTTCCTTTCGAGCTTGCCATCATCTTCTGCATGGCTGCCTCAGCCTGGGCCCTGGCTTCGGCATCATGATTGAGGTTGCGGACTTCCGACGGTTCGTCCTCATTGAGAAGCCCATTCTTCCGAGCTCGCCACTGTCTCGCCTGGCTCGCCGTTGCCGCTACATTCGCAAGCCTCTCGAGCCGATCGAGAGCGGGAGTGCTTGCCTTGGCTTCACCCTCGGTTTGCTCGTCATCGATTTTAGGTCTGGTCATATCGCCCCTCCCAGAGATCATTGTCCTTCGCCCGGCAGCACTTAGCGTCGGGTGAATGGCTCGGACAGTCCGCCGAAAGTCTGAGGAGCGAAACCTTCTCCCCTTGCCCGGGTCAGGCTGGGTACAGCGTCACGGGATTTTCGAAACCCTTGAGGTCGTAGGCGCGGCCTTCGCCCGAAATCCACCCGGCCCCGATCCGGTCGCGAATGGACTGCGTCACCAGGATCTGGCCGGCCGCAGTTGCCGCTTGGGCGCGGGCAGCCGTGTTCACTACGGTACCAATCGCGGTTAGATCGCGATGCGAGCGGCCAAACTCTCCGAAGGTGACACTCCCGCAATCGATGCCGATCCCGACGCCGAGCTCGCTCCTGCTCAGTTCAGGGTGGTCCGCAAGCAGGCTCTTGAAGCGAACCCCACAGCGACGCTGGATCTCCCGCGCTGCCCGCAGGGCCTGCTCGGCATGGTCGGGCTTTTCGATTGGGAAGTTGAAGATGGCCATCACGGCATCGCCGAGGGTCTTGTTCAGAAGGCCATCATGCTCCCAGATGGCTTCGGCGCATTCGTCGTAGAAGACATCGAGGAGAGATGACACTGCATCAAAGGGAAGCAACTGCGACAAGGTTGTGTAGCCACGCAGATCCGCAAACAGCACAGACACGTCGACGCTGATTGTGCGTCCTCCCCTGATGCGCGTGAACATGAGCTCGCAGATCGTGCAGATGTTTGGGTTCATCCTGCTCGGGCGAATGCCGAAAACCCGAAAGGGAACCGAAGCGGGACCGCGCAGGGGCACGGGAAGCCGCAACTGCTGCCAGCAACCTTTACAGATCCTTGCATGGGGAGCTGCCATGGATGAGCCCTGCAGAATGTACGTCGCCAGCCCCTTAACGTCCTGCACAGGATATCATTTCGCGAAGATCGGGCCAACTGGGCAGAGTCGATCGGCGCCCTTCAAACAGGCGCGGGTCCGATTAACAGCTACTTCGTGATTTATTCATACTTTCCGCGCCTACGCTGCCCGTTGGATCCTCCATGAAATTCCTCCGCCGCCTCCTCAGGAAAAGAGAGACATCGCCCTCCCATGGCGGGACGGACGCGGTGGGGAATTCACCGCGCACTCCTTGGGCGCTCCTCGTCAGCACCTCGGACGACCTCTGCATCGTTGTAAGAAGCGTTGGCCGCCCCGTCATTGCTGCCGCGGTGGTCATGCACCTCGACTTCTACGAGCCCGATGGGAATATTGCGCCGGTTATGCTCGCCTTGACCTATCGCGACGGTGAAACCGCGCTGATCGAGCTTGGCGGAATTGTCGCAAACGCCCTGTCCGAGATTATCGTAGCGCCGTCGATCCTGATCTGCCTGGTCGCCGGCGATCGCATCGAGACGATGCTTCCTGCTGCCGTCTTCAGGGCCAAGCGGGAAAGGCCCTCATCGGAACAGCGGGTCAGCCCGACTGGTACAGTCTACGCCGCGACGGTCCTCCAGATCCTGAGCCCTGGGACGGCTTTTCTGCCCTGGCGGGCCGTGGTCCGGCTCGATAAAGACGGAGCGCCTGTGGCGCAGAAGGCCCTCGTCAGCCTTTATCCTCCACCCCCGCTCGAGGTCGGTATGACGACGGCCATCCTGGGAACCCTGGAGGCTCCTCCCGAAGGGCGAGATCAGGATCTCCCGGTGATCAGAGACGGCATCCAGAACCCTATCGCCCGGCTCGCCGCATTCGCGGATCCCTTTCATCTGGAAATTGCGCTCGGGACGACAACAGACGCGGAGGAGGAATCTGTCAGGCACGCTGTCTCGGTGGTCCTGGCAGCCATGGCCGAATATGGGGCCCTTGTTTACGGGGAAGCCAAGGAGACCTTCAAACCGACCATGCGGCCTGTTGGCGAGCCTCCGGATCCTCAGATCGCCGCGGCAAGGCCGGCGTCGATCATAAATTGGGAAGACGAGGCCTTGGCCGCTCATAATAGTCCGAATGAGGTCGAGCCCCAGCCTTTGGCGGCTCCAGGCGCTCCAAGGGATCAACCAATCCTCCGGATATGGGGCATCTTCGATGCCCCAGGCCACAAGCCGGCCGTGTATTTCGAGCGGGTCTCGGACCAGAAGCCGGTGAGCGCGGCGCTGGTCATGCATGACCTTCCGCTCGTCATGGCAAACAATCCGGAATCCCCGTTCTCGATGATCCTCACATACGGTGACGGCAGCACGCGCACAGTCGTTCTCGCCTGGGCCGAGGACGAGATTTATGACCGGATCAGGACCCAAACGGTGACCCGGATTATCGAGATTGATGGTGAAAAGGTCGGCTTCGACTATCATTTCAGCTACAAATCCCAGCAATAGCACGTGGCCCAGGAGGGCCATGCCCATGGACCTCATCAAAAACGAAGATTTCGGATTCGGCGTCCGGGCTAAGGCATACCATCCGCTGGCCCAGAGGTTTCCTGCACTGCGCAAGGATCAGAAATTCGTCCAGGACGTCATGCTCGCTGTCGCGCCCGATGGCTCACAGCAATTTATCGCTTGCTCCTGGCGTGACCTCCCGCGGCTCATCCATGCCCCGGCTGGTCGCTCTCGTCTTTGGCGGACGCTCGATGCGGACGAGGCGATCGCCAAGGTGATCGAGCTCAAGGCCCACGAAAACCGCTTCGATCCCACCTGCGAGTGGGAGATCAATGTTTCCCTGCTTCCTGACGAGCAAACCTTGGTGAAAAAAATTCAGCAGTACGGTCTGCCGCGTGAGATGCGTGCCTCAGCAGCCTGAAATTCTGGAAAATTCCAGAAAGGGCAGGGGATACCCACAACACAGAAAAATCGACGGCCTGTTGAAAAATGACAAGCCGCAAAAAATGAGCTAGCGGAGTTCGCTATGCTCCTTGGAGTTTCGACGTGACCGAACTTGCGACCCTTAGCATCGAAGACACCTCGCTGCCGCTTGGTGATAAGAGCCTCCTCATAGTCGATGACGACCGGCCCTTCAGCAGCCGGCTGTCGCGGGCCATGGAGGCCCGAGGCTATCAGGTGAGGGTCGCTGACACCGTTGCAGACGGTCTGACCGCGATCGAAACGAGCGCCCCGGCATACGCCGTGGTCGATATGCGCCTTGGAGACGGCAACGGCCTCGACGTGATCGAGCGGCTGAAGAGCCGCCGCCCGGACGCCCGTGGGATCATGTTGACCGGCTACGGAAA
>Ga0182742_1003600_pt1 | contig 14941 bp, 19 predicted proteins | sample eDN5th37CBELigMG_FD_128880 | JGI IMG/M metagenome (GOLD analysis project Ga0182742, IMG submission 128880) | Enriched Miracle-Growth compost microbial communities from Emeryville, California, USA - eDNA 5th pass 37_C BE-Lig MG (version 2)... ...
AGAGGACGTGGCGGGGCTCCAGACCGGCGCGCAGGATGGTCCCCGACGGCGCGTCGGGCTGGAAGGGATCGGGCTCGGCGGCCAGGCGCGCCTGCACCGAGCCGCCGGCGTTGCCGATCACGATCACGCCGCTGACCCAGAGGTGGACGCGCTCGCGGTCGGGATCCGGCACCAGGGGCCCGACGAAGCCGTCGGTGGTGGCCACCCGTTGCGCGGCGAGGCCGGGCAGCGGCACCAGCAGGCGCTCGGCGAACAGGCTGAGCTGCCAGGGGGTCGGAGCCGGCTCCAGGTTCTGGCCGACCGCGGGTGCGACCCGGTTCGAGGCGTAGACGAAGCGCAGGCCGCGGGTGACGCCGGGGAGCTCGGCGGTGAAGCCGTCGCCGAGCTCGATGCTGAAGGCCTCGACCACCGACCGGGCCGTCCCCTCGACGACGTCGTAGCCGCCCGACTGGCGGCTGGCGCTCTCCACCACGGACAGGTGCTCCAGCACCCGGGCGATGCCGTCGGGGATGAGGTCGTGCGCGCCCCCGGGGATGACGGCCACGAGGTCGAGCAGCGTGATGCCGCGGGGGGTCGGGGCCATCAGATCGCCAGCCCGATCGCGGTGCCGACCGTGCAGGTGCCCTCGACGAGGCCGGCGCGCCCGCCACGGCCGTCGAGCAGCGGGCCGTCGACGGCGACGGCGCTCTCGTCGGTGCCCGCCTCGACGAGGCGGACGATGGCCAGCGAGGCCGCCACCGCGTCGCCCGGCGGCGGCAGCTCGTCGGGCCGCGGCCGCCCGGGCGGTCGCTGGGCGTCAGGGCGCAGGGTGCGGAGCCGGCGCAGGGTGCGCAGGGCGTCGTGGCGCCGGAGCGCGGGGTCGGCCACGGCGTCGGCCAGCACGACGTGCGCCGGGCCGCGGGCCAGCCGCGCCAGCACCGAGGACGCCTCCGCCGGCCGAGGGGCGGGCGCGGTGCCGGCGGGGCGGAAGGGGTCGCCCAGGCGGCGGTCGCGCGTGGCGTTGGGGCGGGGCTCCGCGGGCGCGGCGTCGCGTGCGTCGGCGGCCTCGGCGAGGAGCACCTCCAGGCGTCGGAGGGAGGCGTCGAGCGCGGCGCGGGTCGAGGCGACACCGCCGGGCACCACCAGCGCCAGCGCGCCGACGTACCAGTCGCCGAGGGGCACGGGCGCGTGGACGCGCACGGCCGTGCCGCCGCGGCGGGCGGGGACGAGCTCGACGCCCTCCTTGCCGTCGCGGGTCACCAGCGGCGCGGCGGCCGCGCGGACCAGCGGGCGGACCAGCCCCGTCAGGGCCGGGGTGATCCCCGGCGGCGAGTGGGGCACGGCGAACAGCACCGGCCAGAGCACGGCGTCCCGCGGCGGGCGGCCGGCCGCGTCGAGGCGGCCCCGCTCGATGGTGAGGTGTGCGTCCACGGCGGACCTCCTCGCCTGCAGATGCCGCCCGTGCCCCCGCTGATACGCGGCGTCCCCAGATCCGCAGGGTAGTGCAGGCTGTCCACGGTCCGCCGAGCCATCAGCTCAGCCGCTTTCCCAGTAGACCTCGATCTCGTAGCCGTCGGGGTCGAGGCACTTGAAGCCGACGTAGTCGGGCTCGTCGTGCTGCTCGGTCAGCGCCACGCCCGCAGCGGTGAGCTCGGCCCGGAGGCGGCGGACCTGCTCGGCGTCGTGCGAGCGGAACCCGAAGTGCATGCTCCGCAGCGGCGCGGCCGGCACCGGCCCGGCGTGCAGGGCGAGATCGAACCGGTCCTCGTTCCGCAGGAAGACCGTGCCGTCCGGGTAGGTCGTCGTCGGCCGGTCGAAGCCGAACCAACGTCGGTAGAAGGCGATCGACCTGTCCAGGTCGGTGACCGTCAGGTTCAGGTGCGCGAGGGGGAGCGGCGCCCGTTCCACGGCGTGGAGTCTGGCGCGCCGGCTGGTGCTAGCGCGGCTCCAGCCAGGAGCCGAAGCGCAGCAGGTTGCCGTCGGGATCGATGTGGGCGCTCTCCCGCAGGCCGTACGGGGTGTCGGCGATGGGGAAGAACCGCCCACCGGCGCCGGAGGCCATCCACTCGTCGCGCAGCGCGTCGGCGTCGCTCACGTAGAGGTACACCGCGCTGGTGTTGGTGGCGGGGTCGAGGGCGTCGAACGCGGCCAGGTGGAGGTAGACCTCGCCACGGCGGGCGAAGCGGTAGCCGTCGTCGTCACCGGTGACCGCGAACCCGAGCGTGGTGTAGTGCGCTACGGCCGCGTCGATGTCCCGCACGGGGAGGACGGGGGCCACGGTGTGCACGTCGGCCATCGCCGGACGCTAGTCGTGAGGCACGCCGGCTCGACCCGGGCGATCGTCGACGTCGGGGGCGCGGGTGAAGGTCACCACGTCGAAGTCCCTGGCCGCCACCACATCGGGGAAGACCGCCGCGGCCTCGGCGGCGAACTCGGCCTCGTCGGGGTAGCGGTTGGAGTAGTGCGTCAGGACCAGCCGTCGGGCGCCCGCGTCGCGGGCGATGGCCGCAGCCTGGGTGGAGGTGAGGTGGCCGTAGGCCTCGGCGAGGTCCGTGTCGGCGGCCAGGAAGGTGCTCTCGCACACCAGCAGGTCCGCGTCCCTCGCCAGCGCGAACGCCGCGTCGCAGAGCCGCGTGTCGAGCACGACGGCCACGACGAAGCCGGGGCGGTGCACCGACACGTCCTCCATGCGCACCGTCCTCCCGTGCACGGTGATCTGGCCGGCGCGGACCAGCTCGCCCACCGCCGGACCCTCCAACCCGAGCGCGTCGAGCGCGTCGGGCAGCAGGTGGCGGCGGTGAGGGGTCTCGAAGCGCCATCCCACCGTCGGCACGGGGTGGTCGAGGACGGCGGCCTCGACCTGCAGGCCGGCGACCTCACCGACGGGCCCGTCGCCGGGCACCGGGATCGGGCGGACCGGCAGGGGCTGCGAGGTCAGGCCGGCGCGGAGCAGGTGCTCCAGGTCGTCGCGCGACGGCGCGGGGAACAGCAGCGGCAGCAGCTCGTCGCGGCGTTCCTGAGCGCGGCTCTGCAGCACGCCGGGGAGCCCCAGGCAGTGGTCGCCGTGGAGGTGCGTGAGGCACACGGCGTCGAGCGCCGTCACCGTGCGATCGGTGTGCAGCAGCTGGCGCTGCGTGCCCTCGCCCGGGTCGATGAGCACGGTGGCGCCCTCCAGGCGCAGCACCATGCCCACGTGGTTCCGCTCGCGGCTCGGCATCTGGCTCGCCGTCCCGAGCATCACCAGGTCGTTGGGCCCGCCGGGCACGACCGCGCCCCGTCAGCGCCCGGCGACGCGCTCGATCACCGGCGCGAGCCCGACGGGCGTCCCGCGCACCGGCCCCCAGAAGTAGGAGATGCCGAGCGTGTCCCGGATGGCCAGCAGCTTCTCGCTCACCTGCTCGACGGAGCCGATGGCCACCGCCGGCGAGGCGAGCAGCTCGGCGCGGCTCGGTCCGCCGGCGACGGGACCGCCCGGCACGTGGCGGGCCAGGAAGGCGTCCTCCGCCGGTTCGGGATCATCGGTGATGACCGCCTCGGTGAGCAGCACGCCCAGCTCGATGCCGTCGAAGCGGGCGCCGGCGGCGTCGCGCACCCAGTCGATCTTCTCCCGGTACGACGCGGTGGTGAGGGCCCAGGGATCGCCGGACCGTGGGCCGCGGTTGGCCGCCGGGAGGAGCTGGATGATGTCGGCCTGCCGGGCCGCCGCGGCGAGGAGCTTCGGGCCGCCACCCCCCACGAGGATCGGCGGCCCAGGTCGCTGCACGGGCTTCGGCGTCCCGTCGAGCCCGCTGATCCGGTAGTGCTGCCCGGCGAAGGTGCACGGGCCGTCGGCGAAGAGGCCCTTCAGCACCGCGATCGCTTCCTCGAGCTGCTCGATGCGCGTGCCCGCCGACGGGAACGGCATCCCCGCCTGGGCGAACTCCTCGCCGATCCACCCCGCGCCGATGCCCACCTCCACGCGGCCGCCGGAGAGCACGTCGAGCGTGGCCAGCTCCTTGGCCAGGACGGCGGGGTGGCGGAAGCCCAGGGCCAGCACCATCTGCCCGAGGCGCAGCGTCGTGGTGGCATCGGCCACCGCCTGGAGCGCGACGAGCGGTGCGAGCGGGATCATGAAGTGGTCGGCGAGGCTGAAGGTCGAGAACCCGAGGTCCTCGGCCTGGCGGGCGGCCGCGAGGAGCGACTCGCGGTCGCGCACCCGGGCGTTGCCCGTCCCGAAACGGATCGGCTTCGACGGTGGCACCGGGCCGGTCTAGCAGGCGTCGCGGCCCACGCCGGCGGGAGCGCCGGACGACGGGGGTAGGGTCGCCGGGCGGCACCGGGAGGACCGACGTGGGTGATGTGATCGACGCGCTGGCAGCCACACTCGACGCCGACGCGCTGGTCCTCGATCCGGACGTCGTCGACAGCTACCGCTTCGACCGCTCCAGTGGGGCACCCGGGACGCCCGTGGCCCTGGTGCGGGCGGGCTCCACCGCTGACGTGCAGGCCACGCTGCGGGCCGCCGCCGTCCACCGCGTGCCCGTCGTGCCTCGCGGCGCGGGCACCGGCCTCTCGGGCGGCTCCTTGGCGATCGACGGGTGCATCGTCCTCTCGACCGAGCGGATGCGGGCCGTCCGCATCGACCCCAGCGCGATGACCGCCACGGTGCAACCCGGGTTGCTCAACGCCGAGGTGAAGGCGGCCGCCCGCGAGCACGGGCTCTGGTACCCGCCCGACCCCTCGTCGTTCGAGATCTGCAGCATCGGAGGCAACCTGGCCACCAACGCGGGCGGCCTGTGCTGCGTGAAGTACGGGGTGACCACCGACTACGTGCTCGGCCTCGAGGTCGTGCTGGCCGATGGGCGCGTCGTGCGCCTCGGCGGCACCACCATCAAGGACGTCGCGGGCTACGACCTGAAGCGCCTGTTCGTCGGCTCGGAGGGCACGCTCGGCGTCATCACCGAAGCCACGCTCCGGCTGCGCCCGCTCCCGCCGCCGGCCACCACGGTGGCCGCCACCTTCACCGACGTGGTCGATGCAGGGCGCGCCATCGTCGACATCGTGGCCCGGCTGCGGCCCGCGGCACTGGAGCTCATGGACCGCGCGGCGGTCCGAGCGGTGGAGCGGGTGCGGCCCATGGGCTTCGACGACGACGTCGGCGCGGTGCTCCTCGGCCAGAGCGACGTGAGCCGCGCCGAAGCCGAGGAGATGGCGGCGTGCTGCGAGCGGGCCGGCGCTACCTACGTGGGCGTGAGCGACGACCCCGAGGAGGGCGAGCTGCTCATGGGGGCTCGGCGCATGGCCATCCCCTGCGTCGAGCGCCTGGGCACCTGCATGATCGAGGACGTCGGCGTGCCCATCCCGCGCATCCCCGAGCTGCTCGGCGCGGTGGAGCGCATCGCCGAGCGCCACGCCACGCTCGTGCCGGTGGTCGGCCACGCCGGTGACGGCAACTTCCACCCGCTCGTCACGTTCGACGCGCAGGACCCCGAGGCCACGCGCCGGGCGGAGCTGGCCTTCGCCGCCATCATGGACGCGGCGCTCGAGCTGGGCGGCACGATCACCGGCGAGCACGGCATCGGCACGCTGAAGGCCGGCCACCTCGTCGCCCAGCTCGGCCCCGATGTCATGGATCTGACGCGGCGCATCAAGCAGGCCCTCGACCCGGACGGCATCCTCAACCCGGGCAAGTGGGTCTGACGCCGCCGGGTCAGTCCGAGGGGAGGCTGGCGCGGGCCTGGTCGAGCCACTCGCGCCACTGGCCGGGCGCCACACGGTGGGCGCCGGCGTCACCCGAGAACGCGCTGGACACGACGAGATCCGGCTCGAGCTCGGCGAGCAGGTCGAGGCTGCGGGCCAGCGCGGCGGCGTCGCTGATCCCCTGCAGGTAGCCGGCGGCCCAGGTGCCACCGCTGGTGCGGTAGAGCGTGTCGCCGGTGAACAGGTAGCGGCCCGCGACGCCCTCCACCACGAAGCACGTGCTGCCGGGGGAGTGGCCTGGCGTGGGGATCACCTCGACCCCGGTGGCCTCGCGCACCCGCTCGCGGAACAGCTCGTCGGGCGGGTGGTGCGTGGCCACCTCGTCCACCTCCGCCGCGGACGCGTGCAGGCGCGAGCCGAACCGCCGGGCGATCTCCGCCAGGATCGGCCCCGCCTCGTCGCGGTGGCTCAGGTACTGGTGAGCCACGCCGCCGAGGCCGGCCAGCTCGTCGACGCCCTCGGAGGTGGCGACGGAGTAGAAGAGCACGTTGCCGGCGCTCGGCGAGGCCCAGACGTAGGCGTGCGTGGTCAAGCCTGGGAACGGGGTGTCGGTGGGGGTCTCCCAGAGGTCGTCGGCGATGCGGCGCAGCCCTCGCTCGGTCAGCGGTGCGGTCATGGGGGGTCTCCTCGGGCTGATCGGTCGGTGGGTTCCGGGGACCGTACGACTTCAAGTCGACTCGAGGTCAAGAGCGCGATGCCGCCAGGCTGAGCCGTTCCGGCCGACCACGATCCGCTCGGTCATCGCCGATGACGACACGGTGGTGGTCGTGTGGGACGGCCGCGGCGTGGCCAACGACGGCACGCCCTACGCCAACAGCTACGCGTGGATCATGCGGCTGCGCGACGACAAGGTCGTCGACGGCACCGCGTTCTACGACAGCATCTCCTTCAACGAGCTCTGGACGCGGGTCCAGCCCTGAGCAGGAGGACGGCCGGCTCGGTCGCCGAAGGTCGCCCGGTAGGCACGCGGCGTCGTACCGGTCTGCTTCGCGAACTGGCGCCGGAAGGCCGCCAGCGAGCCGAACCCGGTGGCGAACGCGATCTCGGTGACGCTCATGGGCGAGTCCTCCAGGAGTGCTCGTGCCCGGTCGATGCGACGCGTCGCCAGCCACTGCAGGGCGCCTCGGCCGGTCTCGGTCTCGAAGCGCCGCGAGAGCGTGCGGGTGCTGACCTGGGCTCGGGCGGCCAGGCTCGCCAGCGTGATGTCCTCGTCGAGGTGGGCGTCAGCCCACTCCAGCACGGCGTGGAGGGAGCCGTTCCGCCGGCTTCGGGCCTCGATCCTGTACTGCGCCTGACCTCCGGTGCGGAACGGTGGGCTCACCAGCAGCCGGGACACGTCGTTGGCGTAGCTCTGGCCGTGGTCCTGCCGGAGGACGTGGAGGCACAGGTCAGCGGCCGCGAGCATCCCTCCTGAGCTCAGGACGTCGCCGTCGTCCACGACGAGCTCGTCGTCCAGGAGCTCCACGTCGGGGAACAGCTCCCGGAAGGCGCCCGCCAGGGCCCAATGCGTCGTGACCCGGCGGCCCGTCAGGACACCGGCGAAGCCCAGCACGAACGCCCCGGTGCACAGAGCGACGAGGCGGGCGCCGCGGGCCGCCGCGCCGGCGATGGCGTCCAGGGCCTCGCCGTCGCGATGACGATCGGGTTCGTCGAGCCCCGGGACGACGACGGTGTCGGCGGATGCCAGCGCGCTCCACGGCTGCACATCTCGCACGGCCATGCCGACCGTGCGCAGGCGAGAGGTCGGACCGCCGCAGACGAAGACGTCATAGGGCGACGTCAGCTCGTCGCGCATCGCGAGGAAGGCCGTCGGGCGCGGGCCGAACACCTGGGCCGCCACGGCGACGTCGAGCGCGAGCGTCCCTTCGAGCACGACGATCGCGAGGGAGTGCGGGGAGCCGCCTGTCGCCATGGCGCATTGTGACGCAGGGATGGCTCCGAACGCGCCGTCTTCGAGCGTCACCCCGTCGGATGATGACCGCCGACGCCGACGCGAGGAGGACCGATGCCCGCCAAGAACCCGCCCGACACGATCGTCCTCGTCCACGGCTTCTGGGTCACACCGCGCAGCTGGGAGGACTGGATCACGCACTACGAGCAGCGCGGCTTCACGGTGCTGGCACCGGCTTATCCGGGCTTCGAGGTCGACGTGGAGGCGCTGAACGCGGACCCCGCCCCGATCGAGGCCGTCACGGTCCCGCAGATCATCGAGCACCTGGAGGAGGTGGTGAAGGGCCTCTCGAACCCGCCCATCGTGATCGGCCACTCCGCCGGAGGGGCCTTCACCCAGATCCTGCTCGACCACGGGTTCGGCGCAGCCGGCGTGGCCATCTGCTCGGCCCCGACGGAGGGCGTGCGAGCCACGCCGCTGTCGCAGGTGAGGTCGACGTTCCCGGTGCTCAGGAACCCCGCCAACCGGCACAGGGCGGTCGGCTTCTCGCACGAGCAGTGGCGGTACGCGTTCACGAACACCTTCAGCGAGGAGGAGTCGCGCCGCCTCTACGAGCGCTACGCCATCCCGGCGTCCGGCCGGATCCTCTTCAACAGCGTGCTGGCCAACTTCGAGCCCGGCCCGCAGGACACGTGGGTCGACTACGCCAACGACGCCCGCCCGCCGCTGCTCTTCATCGCCGGCGGAGAGGACCACCTCATGCCGCCCAAGGTGCAGCGGTCGAACGCCAAGCGCTACACGTCGAGGACCATCACAGCGGTGAAGGAGTACCCGGGCCGCGCCCACCTGCTCACCGCGCAGGAGGGCTGGGAGGAGATCGCCGACGACGCCCTGGACTGGGCGCTCGCCAACGCCGGCCGGACGGCCGACGAGGGGCCGATCGAGGTGTGAGCGCAGCGCGTCCGTGTGATCCTCTGGGGCACGACATCGTTCGCAGGGGAGGTGGTGCCGTCGTGGCGACGCAGCAGGACCTGCTCGACCTCGAGCAGGCCGGGTGGGAGGCGCTGTCCAGCACGCCCGAGGACGCGGCGAGGTTCTACGGCGACGTCCTCGCCCCGCAGGTGCTCATGCTCCTCCCCGGAGGCATGGTGATCGACGATCGGCAGCACGCGATCGACTCGATGAGCGGCACACCGTGGGACCGTTTCGAGCTGGGTCAGGAGCGCGTGCACGACCTCGGCGAGGGCTGCGCCGCGGTCGCGTATCGGGCCACCGCGAGCCGTGGAGGGCAGGACTACACGGCGCTGTGCACCAGCACGTACGTGCGCAGCGACGGACGTTGGCGCCTGGCCCTCCACCAGCAGACGCCGGTGTGAGCCGATGACCGCCGATCGTCCTCCGTTCCGCATGGGGCGGCTCGACCACGTGCACATCCGCGTCCCCGACCGGGCGGAGGCGGTGCGCTGGTACGCCGAGCACCTGGGTTTCGAGCCCGTCGAGGCCTACGACTTCTGGGCCAGCAGCGTCGAAGGCGGGCCGATCCAGATCTCGGCCGACGGGGGCCGGACCACGCTGGCCCTCTTCCAGGTGAGCGAGGGCCATCCCATGGTCCCGCAACGCACCGGGGTCGCCTTCAGCGTCGATGCCGACACCTTCATGGCCTTCGCCCGCTCGCTGCCCCGTGGCATCGACAGCCCGCGCGGGCAGCCGCTCGAGCTGGGCGACCTCGTCGACTTCGACCTGTGCTGGGCCTTCGACCTCGTCGACCCGTGGGGCAACCAGTACGAGCTCAACTGCTACGACCACGACCGGGTGCGGGTCGAGCTGGTGGAGGCCGAGGGGGTGGAGCCCGTCCGCTACTGGCCGCCGGAGCTCTACGCCGCCTACCGCGGCGAGCGGTCGTAGCTGGAGCGGACGTCGTCCGTCACCGCGTGCAGGTGGTGCCAGAGGGGCTCGTCGTGCTGCGCGACGCCGGCGGAGCGCCGGGCGTCAGGTGTCGGCCTCGATGGCGAACGTGTTGCCGTCAGGGTCCTGGAACCAGGCGATCCGGCCTCCGCCGGCTCGCGGCGAGATGCCCTTGGCGTCGGGCTCGAAGATCTCGTAGCGGGTGAGATCGACGCCGGCGGCTGCGAGCTCGTCGACCACCCGATCGATGTCGTCGACGTACCAGGTGGCGAGCGTCGCCTGCGACGCGCCCGCCGTTTCGGACTGGTACACGTGCAGCGCCGGGCGGCCGCCGGAGGCGTACACGCGGCTGGCGTCCTCGATGTGGGCGCTCGGGCCCCGCTCCACCACTGGTAGGCCGAGCTTGCCTTCGTAGAACGCGATGGCCTGGCGGATGTCGGTGACGGCGATCGAGGCGTTGAGGGAGTGGTCGCTCAGAGGCACAGGCCTCTCCTTCCGGGTGGACGGCCCTGCGGTGGCACCTACATCTGGCCGTGCTCGACCGGTCCTGCGGGTTCGTAGGTACCCAGGACGACACCGAGCTCAGTGACGGTGACGTCCACGGGCCGCATCGTGGTGGCGAGGATGCCGTCGTTGAACAGGCGTCGGCCGGAGCCGAGCACGAGCGGGAACGTCATCAGCCGGAAGCGGTCGACCAACTCGTGCTGCAGCAGCGTCTGCAGCAGCTGACCGCTCCCCCAGACCTGCAGCTCGTCGCCGGGCTCGTCCTTCAGCGCCCGCACGGCGCCGACGACGTCGCCGGACACGAGGCGAGCGGTGTCGGGGTGCTGGCCCCGCCAGGTCGCGTCCTCGTGGCGGAGGGTGCGGGACACCACGTACTTGGGCAGGGCGTTGATCGCTGTGGCGATGGGGTTGCCCGGATCGGCCTGGTCGGGCCAGTAGCCGCGGAAGATGTCGAACGTCCGCCGACCGAACAGGAACGCGCTGGCGTGGCTGTTCAGCTCCTCGACGAAGGCGCCGACCGCCGGGTCGGGGAACGGGGCCTGCCACCCGCCGTGGGCGAAGGAGCCGCTGGGGTCCTCCTCGGGTCCGCCGGGGGCCTGCATCACCCCATCGAGGGTGAGGAACGTCTGGACGGTGAGCTTCATGGGCGTGCAGACGCAGCGGCGGTCCGGTTCTGAGCGCTGCCCGGTGGTGGCCCGGCGGGATGCATCAGGGGCTCTTGATCTATCAGGCGCAGTTGATCTATCGTGGTCGACGTGACCAGCGCGTCGGCCGAGGCCCCGCCGCAGTTCCTGCGCCTGCTGGCCGATCCGCAGCGCTGGCGGCTGGTGCGGGAGCTGGCTCGTAGCGATCGCAGGGTGAGCGAGCTCACGCGCCTCCTCGGCGAGCCGCAGAACCTGGTCTCGTACCACCTGCGGGAGCTGCGGGACGGGGGCCTGGTGTCGTCGCGGCGGAGCTCGTACGACGGCCGCGACAGCTACTACCAGGTCGACCTGGACCGCTGCGCCGAGCTCCTCTGCGCCGCGGGCGCGGCGCTCCAGCCCGGGCTGCGCCTCGTCGCCGCCCCACCGGACCCCGGCGCCCGGACGGGTCGAGCACCTCGGGTGCTGTTCCTCTGCACCGGCAACAGCGCCCGCTCCCAGATGGCCGAGGCGCTGCTCGTGCACCGGTCAGGCGGCCGTGTCGAGGCGCGCAGCGCGGGCAGCCGCCCGAAGCAGCTGCACCCCAACGCCGTCCGCGTGATGGCCGATCGGGGGATCGACATCTCTGGCCATGCCACGAAGCACCTCGACCGGTTCCGCCGCACCCGCTTCGACCTCGTGGTCACGCTCTGCGACCGCGTCCGGGAGGTCTGCCCGGAGTTCCCGGGTCAGCCCGTCACGGCGCACTGGAGCATCGCGGATCCCGCGCTCGAAGGTGACACCGACGAAGAGAGCCTCCCTGCGTTCGAACGGACGGCACGCGACATCGAGTCGCGCGTCCGCCACCTCCTCATCCGGCTGATGCACGAAGGAGACCAGTCCCATGGTCGATGACGACATGATCCACGTGCGCTACATGGTCGACGACGTCGCCGAGGCGGTCGACTTCTACACCACCCACTTCGGCTTCACCGTTCGGGCCAAGGCCCTGCCGGCGTTCGCCGACGTGATCCGCGGCAACCTCCGGCTGCTGCTGAGCGGGCCCGAGAGCTCGGCCGGTCGGCCGATGGCTGACGGCACCCGTCCCGGCCCGGGCGGCTGGAACCGCATCCACTTCGTGACGGAGGACCTCGCCGCCGACGTCGAGCGCCTCCGCGCGGCCGGCGTCCGCTTCCGCAACGACGTGGTCAAGGGCCCGGGCGGCTCGCAGATCCTCGCGGTCGACCCCTCCGGCAACCTCGTGGAGCTCTTCCAACCCGCCGTCCGGCCCTGAGCGCCGCCTAGAACTTCTGGACGGCGACCAGCAGCGCGGCGAGAGGCTCGAGCGCGGCCATAAGCTCGTCGAGCTCGTCGGGCTCGAGGACCTCGTAGGGCTTCGCGGCGAGGTCGTCGGTGAGGTCTTCGACCCGCTGCTTGACGGCGCGGCCCTGTGCGGTGAGCCAGCCGTCGTCACCGATCAGGCCGCCCTCGCGCAGGCCGTCGATCACGGCGGCGATCTGCGCGGCCGGGAGGTGGTGGATCCGCCCGAACTTGTGCGCGGGCATCCCCAGGTCGAGGGCGTACAGGACGTGCGCCTCCAGGCGGCCCACGCCCTCGACCATCAAGGCGGCGACGTGCCCGTCGCCGCGGTGCTCGCGCAACATGGTGGCGGCGTGGAAGAGGCGGGCGACCACCTCGTCGGGGATCGGGAGGGCCCGCAGCGCCGCGTACATCGGCCGGCCCTCGTACGGTGCGCTGACCGCGGCCTTGGTCAACAGGTCGGCGGCGCGGGCGAAGGCGGGCGAGTCCACGTGGTCGCCGAGGATGCGCCGCAACGCCTTGACGGAGCCCGCCTGGCGAGCGGCGAAGGCCGCCTCGGGTGTGGTGGTGCGCCACACCTTCGGGATGTGGCGGGCCACCTCACCAGGAGCGAAGTTGTAGAAGAGCGCGTCGACCACTTCGGCTGTGGTGTGGCCCAGGGCCGCCGCCCGTCCGGCGAAGTACGTGTCCCAGAAGTCGGTGAAGCCGAGGGCGAACATCGCTTCGCTGGGCTCGTCGTCCGCGTAGGGGATGACACCGATCGGCTCGACGAGCTCGAACATGCGGCGCGCCATCGGGTTCATGGGTGACTCCTCCAGTCGGCCGCTCGCCGATGCCTGCGAGACGTCAGACGGTTGCCTGGAGCGGATCTCATCGCTGGGACGACTACTCCACTCAAGATCGGTGGAGCTTGCGGAGCTTGAACAGGATGAAGGCAGGCTCGCGCGACAGCTTCTCGAACACCTCCGGATGGGCGTGCTCCATGGCGGGATCGGGCGTCGGTTCGATGAGACGCTCGATCACGAAGCCGGCTGCGGCGGTCGGGTGGTGCGTGCTGATGACGAGCGTCCCGTCGGCGCGCAGGCATGCGGTGGACCTCATGGAGGGAGCCGAGCCGGTTCGTGACGTAGTGGTACGCCAGCGCGCACAGCACGACGTCGATCGTCCCGCGCTCGATCCAGGTGGACGCGTCATCGAGCGAGTGCACGCGAAGCTCGACGCCATCGCCGACTCGAGCCCTCGCGAGCTCGATCATCGCCGGTGAGGCGGCGCAGCCGACGACCTCGGCCTTCCGGGCGACGAGCTCCTCGAGGTAGAGCCCCGGACCGCACGCGGCATCGAGCACCCGCCGTCCGCTGAGGTCGCCGAGGAGCCGGAGCGTCGCCGGACGGTCGTAGAGCGCGTTGTACGGCGCGACCGACGCGTGCTCCGCGTAGTGCGCCGCGAAGGCGTCGTACTGGGCCGGGCCCGGTGCAGGCACCCCGACAGGATCACAGGCCGAAGGCCGTGCGGGGCGGTTCCGCGGAACCGCCCCGGCCACGCCTGGTGGGCCGCCGTCGACCCTCCGGAGCCGCCGGGAGCGCCTGCGGCCGGCGCTCGGACCGGACCGGTGGCGCCGCTCACTGAGGAAGCGCACCTCCGGTCACACCGCATCTGGCACCCCGATCACCGACGAGGTGCTCGAGAAGCTCGCCCACGAGGCCGAAGCCGGCGACGACGTCGACGAGCTCATCGTCCCGCGAGAAGCGCGGGCGTCCCCGCCTCGGCGCGAAGCCGTCCACGGTCGAGGGTCCGTCTCGACCCCGAGCTCAAGGCCATCGTCCGCGCTGAGGGCACCTTGCTTCGAAGAAGAGCTCCTCTCACGTCACGACGAGGAGAAGCTCGGCCCGCGTGCAGCTCCTCGACGGTTCGACCCCATCGCGCGCCCTGAGGTCCTCGGGCAGGGTGCGGCTTCGATGGTCGGAGGCGCTGGTTGAGCCGGTCTCCGTCGTGGCGAGGTGCCTCCGAGGCGGAGAGGGATCAGAAGGCGGCTGAGGTTCGGAGGAGGCCTTCGGCGGGAGCGCGGCCGGAGAGCGCACGCCAGAACTCCACGGCGTCGAGGGTCAGCTGTTCGCCGTCGGTTCCTGCCTTCCAGTGGCCGCCGGCGGGGCCGCTGAGGGTGAGGTCGAAGGGCTGCGCGTGCCGGGCTGCCCATTCGGCGACCAGGTCGGCGACCAGGACGCCGTCGTGGTCGGACGTGAGGTGGTGCGCGGCACCGGTGGCGGCGACGATGTCGGCGCGGTGGGTCCACACGTCGCGGGTGAAGATCGTGCCGGCAAGGAAGCCGAAGGTCCACACCTCGGGACCAGGCTCCTGCTTGAACGGTATGGGCAGGCGGCCCATCAGCTTCCACATGCGCCGGCGGCCGGCTACGGCCTTCGGGGCGATCGCGGCGATCGCCTCGGTGATCCGCTGCGGCGACCAGTCGGCGTGCTCATCGACCTGCAGGCCGGTCTGGGCATCGAGCGGCGACACGCGCTGGCGGCGGGCGCGCACGACGAACTTGGCCGTCTGCCGAGTCATCTCGCGCATCGAGGCGGCGAACTCCGCCATGCCGAGCACATGCGCGGCCATCGCCCGAACGTCCCAGGGCGGGCAGTTGGTGGGCCGCTCCCAGTCGACCGGGTCGAGCCCTCGCAGCAGCTCGACGAACCGTGCGTACTCGGTCGCGGCCAGTCGCGTCGCCGTGTCGCGATCGAGAGCGCTCTCCCGCACGGCGCCAGCGTACGCAGCCGCTCCTCGTGGCGGAGTCGTGGTCGACCCGCGAGTGACCCTGGCCTCTGGACCTCGCGAGAGCCGCCGGGAGCGCCTGTGGACAACGTGACCACGCTCACGCGGATCTCCCCAGACCTGCTCATCGAATTTCCCCACCTCTGAGCATCCATCCGTGTGGGTGGGCTCCCCCTGACGCTGGTGGTCGACCAAGACCACACCGGCGTGCAGG
>Ga0182742_1003601_pt1 | contig 14941 bp, 14 predicted proteins | sample eDN5th37CBELigMG_FD_128880 | JGI IMG/M metagenome (GOLD analysis project Ga0182742, IMG submission 128880) | Enriched Miracle-Growth compost microbial communities from Emeryville, California, USA - eDNA 5th pass 37_C BE-Lig MG (version 2)... ...
AGGTGTTCGACAAGACACTCGCGTCCTACCAGATCACGCAGACCAAGATCGCCGACATGGCAGTCGAACTCAGCAAGGCGCAGCTACTGGCGCTGCACCTGGGCCGGCTCAAGGACGCGGGCAGGATCTCCCCCGAGCAGGTCAGCGTCGGAAAGCTCAACAATGTGCGCGAGGCTCTCGAGATCGCCAGGCAGTGCCGAACCCTGCTGGGCGCCAACGGGATCACTCTGGAGTACCCGGTGCTGCGGCACGCCAACAACCTGGAGTCGGTGCTGACCTACGAGGGCACGTCCGAGGTGCACCAGATGGTGATCGGGCAGGCGTTGACCGGCGTCAGCGCATTCCGTTGAACCCCGGCGGATTCTGTGGCGGGTACGGCGGATACTGCGGGTACTGCTGCGGCTGTTGGTGATACGGCTGCTGGTACGGGGGCGCGTAAGGCTGCCGGTCGACGGGCACGCACACCGTCGTCATGATCTTGTCGGCCAGGGTCTGCCGCTTGTCGTCCCACAGCGGAAACAGGTAGCCGACGTAGCAGATGAGACCGTCGACGATGTGGGCCATCTGACGCACCAGCGACATCAGGAAGCCGATGGGCTGCCCGGTCTGCTCGCTGACCACCTTGAACTTCATGACGCTCTTGCCGATGCTCTGCCCCGTGGTGCCCTGGCGGTAGCCCATGTTCCACACGCCGTACGCGATCGGCGCGAGCGACAGCACGAAGATCAGGACGGCGGCGACAATGCCCACACCGGTGGTGATCTCACCGTCGGAGGACCCCTGGGACGCGCCGGCCAGAATCCCGAAGACGACGAGATAACCGATCACGGTGACAACCGCGATGGGCAACTGATCGATGACGAACGCGATCACCCGGTCGAACCAGGGCGTGTACGCCTGCGGGTTCGGCACGTTCGGCGGCCCGTACGGGCCGGGCACCGGGGTCTGATACGGGTTCGGTTGCCACGGTGGCGGATAACCACCCTGCGGGCCCGGATGACCACCCGGGTGCGGGCCATACGGAGCCGGTCCCGGCCCCTGCGGCGGCAGCTGAGTCATGCGTCGATGATCCCACGCGAAACGGCGCCCACGCCGCGTGACTTTTTGCAGCGTGGGCGCCGTGACGGGACGCCGGAACCTAACGGCTCACTGGGTGGGCGGTGCGATCGGTGCGCCGGTGAGGCGACGGAACGCGTACACCTCGATCAGGGCCACCAGCGGGTAGGCCACGAGAAGTCCGATGCCACAGGCGATCGCGCCCGCGAGCAGCAGTAGGAAGATCACCACGGCGGTGATGAAGACCGTGCCGAAGTTGGCCTTGCTGAGCTCGAAGCTGGTCTTCACCGCGTCCACGCCGGACAGGTTGCGGTCGAGGACCGCGACCGTGGTGAACAGGAAGAGCACCGCGATGATCGCCGAGGCGATCAGCAGCACCGGAACCCCGACGAACAGGTAGCCCGGTACGAAGAACCCCGGGAACAGCAGGATCGCCGCCACCACGAAGTTGATCACGCCGACGATCACCGTCGCGATGATGACGTCACCGACGTTGCGCGGCTTGAAGAACGACCCGATGGTCACCGGTTGCCCGTTGGCGATCTCCAAAACGCCGCTGATGTAAGCGGCTTGGATCACCGCGGTGACGATGAGCGTGATGATGGCGCCGATGATCGAGACGATGCCGCCGCCGGTCGCCATCGACAGTTCGAAGCCGTCGGCCGAGCTGGTCGAGGTGAACGCTCCGGAGATGCCGTTGACGATGCCCTGCAGGATGGCGTAGACCAGCCCGAACACCAGTGCGGGAACGATCATCTCGACGGCGTGCTTGGAGAACTTGTTCCAGGCCCACGAGAACGCGTCGCCGACGCTGTAGGCGCCACCGAAGCCCGGCGCACCCACCGGGGCGTAACCCCCGGGCTGACCGAAGCCGCCTGCGGGCGGGTATCCCGCGCCTGGTCCGCCCGGGTAACCCGGCGGCGGGTAGCCCGCCGCTCCCGGCGGAGGCGGCGGCGGATAGCTTCCGCCCTGCGGCGGCGGAGGCGGTGGGTAACCGCCGGGGGGCGGCGGCGGGAAGCCACCCTGCGGAGGAGGCGGATAGCCCCCCGGCGGCGGGGGTGGCGGGTAACCGCCCTGCGGTGGCGGGCCGAAACCGCCCGGTTGCGCAGGGGGATAGCCGCCGTCCGGCGGCGGGGGCGGTGGATAGCCGCCATCCGGCGGCGGTGGCGGCGGGTAGCCGCCGTCGGGCGGCGGCGGGTTGTTGCCCGGAGGCTGATCAGTCACGTTGCAAGCTCTCCTCACCTCGGATAGCGACCGCGGCACGGCCGCGACTTTCTACCAGCACCTGGATGCGGCGCGAACGAACAACTCCACAGGCAGATTACGCATCGCACGCGCCGTCGTTAGCTGCTTCGACATGGCCGCAACCTGCGTCGGCAAGACCACGGGCGGTCGTGTATGGCCGGTCATGGCGCCTTCCCGTCGGGTTTGCTGACCCTGAGCGAGCCCACCTTACCTGGGAAGCCGCTGACAGCAGCGCATTCCACGCGGCGTGCGCGGAATCTGCGGACGCGGCGCGGATGGGGCTACCTAGTGCCGGTAACCGCCCTCAGACAGGAACCCCAGCAGGTCGTGCCTGGTCAGCACACCGACGGGCTTGCCGTCCTCGACCACCATCACGGCGTCGGATTCACGAAGGGTCTTGGCGGCCGTGCTGACCAGTTCACCGGCGCCGATCAGCGGCAGCGGCGGGCTCATGTGCTCGGCGACCGCGTCGGCCAGCTTGGCGCGGCCCTCGAACACCGCCGAGAGCAGTTCGCGCTCGGAGACGCTGCCTGCCACCTCGCCTGCCATCACGGGCGGCTCCGCGCCGACGACGGGCATCTGGGAGACGCCGTACTCACGCAGGATCCCGATCGCGTCGCGCACGGTTTCCGACGGATGCGTGTGCACCAGGTCGGGCAGTGCACCCGACTTGCCGCGCAACACGTCACCGACGGTCTTCTCGACGCTGCCGTCGAGGCGGGTGCGCAGGAAACCGTAGGACGACATCCACGCGTCGTTGAAAATCTTTGACAGATAACCACGTCCACCGTCGGGCAGCAGCACCACGACCACGGCGTCGGGCCCGGCCTTGCGGGCCACCTCGATGGCGGCGACGACGGCCATGCCGCACGATCCGCCGACCAGCAGGGCCTCTTCACGCGCGAGTCGCCGGGTCATCTCGAACGAGTCGGCGTCGGACACCGCGATGATCTCGTCGGGGACCGAAGGGTCGTAGGCCGTGGGCCAGAAGTCCTCGCCGACACCTTCGACGAGGTAGGGCCGGCCCGTGCCGCCCGAGTACACCGAGCCCTCGGGATCGGCGCCGATGACCTTGACCTTGCCGCCTGAGACCTCCTTGAGGTAGCGGCCGGTGCCGGTGATGGTGCCGCCGGTGCCCACACCCGCGACGAAGTGTGTGATCTTGCCTTCGGTGTCGGCCCAGATCTCGGGGCCGGTGGTCTCGTAGTGGCTCTCCGGGCCCATCTGGTTGGAGTACTGGTCGGGCTTCCAGGCCCCCTCGATCTCGGTGACCAGGCGGTTGGAGACGCTGTAGTAGCTGTCCGGATGGTCCGGCGGAACCGCCGTCGGGCACACCACGACCTCGGCGCCGTACGCGCGCAGGACATTCCGCTTGTCCTCGCTGACCTTGTCGGGGCAGACGAAGACGCACTTGTAGCCGCGCTGCTGGGCCACCAGGGCCAGGCCGACGCCGGTGTTGCCCGAGGTGGGTTCGACGATGGTGCCGCCCGGTTTGAGCTCACCGCTGGCCTCGGCGGCCTCGATCATCTTGAGCGCGATGCGGTCCTTGGAGCTGCCGCCGGGGTTGAGGTACTCGATTTTCGCCGCCACCAGGCCTGCCCCTTCGGGGACCACCGAGTTCAGCTGGACCAGCGGGGTGTTACCGATGAGCTCACTGATGTGCCTGGCTATGCGCATACGTCAATGGTCTCAGGCGCGCGAAAGGCTCACCACGTCGCCTCACGTATGTAGGCGCCGATCTGCCGCAACGAGCGCTTGGCCTCGGGCACCAGGTTGCCCGCGATCTGGAAGACGTGCATCTGACCAGGCCAAACATGGACCTCGACGGGAACACCCGCCGCGCAGAGCATGCGTGCGGCCTTGCGCGCGTCGCTGATCAGCACCTCCGAGCCGGACACGTGGATCAGCGTGCGCGGCAGTCCCGGCTCGATGTGGTCGAGCGGTTCGTAGACCTGTTCGCCGTTGCGCGCGGCGGCGGCCTCGACGATCTCGACGAGCGCGTCGAACGCCTTGGGCGGGAACATCGCGTCGCGCCGGGCGTTGGGGTGCTCGGCCCGCGCGCGGTTGTCGATCTCGTACAGCGGCGACATCGCCACCAACGCGGCGGGCACCTCGCCGTCGTCGAGCAGCCGTTCGGCCAGTGCGAGCCCCAGATAACCGCCCGCGGAGTCACCCGCGACGACGATCTGTTCGGGTTCGTAGCCCGCGCGACGCAGCCACACGTAGGCGTCGTAACAGTCGTCGACGGCCGTGCCCACCGAATGCTTGGGCACCATGCGGTAATCGACCACCAGCACGGGGCTGTCGGCGTACTCCGACAACGAGGTCGCCATGCCGCCGTGGGTGTTGGAACCGCACGCCAGGAACGCCCCGCCGTGCAGGTACAGGATCACGCTTCGGGTGCCGTCGGCGGGCAGTACCCCGTCGGCGCGGATGAGCTGCGCGGTGCAGTTCGGCAGCGCGATGGTGGCCTTGATGGTCCCCGGACTGGGCCGCAGCATCCGTGCCGCGAAGTTCAGCGCCCCGAACGGCCACGGGAGATGTGGCACACGGCTACCGATTGCCAGCGTCGGACGAATTGTCAGCATCGCCGCCAGCGAAGCGAGTCGACCGGCGATGCTTGTGCCGTCCTCGACGATCTCGACCGGCGCCGAGTCACTGACCGGAAATTTACGCGTGCGATACGCCCCACCTGGGCCTATGCCGGCACGAGGTGACCTGGTTACCTTGCTCGGTGCGGTCATCGCCACCACTCCCTACGACGGTGTAGAACGGTGAGCTAAATCACTTCAGACAACCCGGGTAACTTAGCTTGACACTTCTGAGAAGTTCAACGTTCAAACAAGGCGTTTCGATACCGGACCTCCCACTGGTTGATACCGCTTCGTGATCGCCCCGCCGGTCCGCCCCGCGGACAAGGGGCCGGACAGGGCCGTGGCGCACCTAAACTGAACCCGTGGGCACACGTGCACCGCGTCGGTCGACCGTCGCCCTGGCGGCCGCGGCCACGCTGGCGTCAACCGGCTCCGCAGTCATCGGGGCGCGGAACCTGCTGAACGGGCAGGCCGCGCAAGCCCGCCGGACCATCCCCAAGGCCTGGGCCATCCCGCCCCGCGCCGACGGCGTCTACTCACCCGGCGGCGGGCCGGTGGAGCGCTGGGAACGGGGCGTGCCGTTCGATCTGCACCTGATGATCTTCGGTGACTCCACCGCGACCGGATACGGCTGTCACTCCGCCGACGAGGTGCCAGGCGTGCTGCTGGCACGTGGTGTCGCCGAGCAGTTCGGGCAGCGAATCCGGTTGAGCACCAAAGCCATCGTCGGCGCGACGTCCAAGGGCCTGTCCGGACAGATCGACGCCATGTTCGTGGCGGGGCCGCCGCCGGACGCCGCGGTCATCATGATCGGCGCCAACGACATCACCAAGCCCAACGGCATCGGACCTTCGGCGCGCAGGCTCGGCGCGGGCGTCTCGCGGCTGCGCTCGGCGGGCGCGGCGGTGGTGGTCGGTACGTGCCCGGATTTCGGCGTCATCACGGCCATTCCGCAGCCGCTGCGCTGGTACGCGCGCAGCCGCGGCCTTCGGCTGGCGCGCGCGCAGGCGCACGCCGTGCGCGCCGCGGGGGGTGTGCCCGTCCCGTTCTCCGACCTGCTCACCCCGGAGTTCCACAAGACGCCGGAACTGCTGTTCAGCGAGGACATGTTCCACCCGTCGGCGGCCGGTTACGCGCTGGCGGCCAGCCAGCTGCTGCCCGCCCTGTGTAATGCCTTGGGCCAGTGGGACGGTGACGAAGCCCTGGAGACGGGAGCGGCCGACACGTCCTCGCTGTGGTCGCGGCTGGGCGCCATGAGCCGGTTGTGGCGGCGTTCCACCGGGGTGCCCGCCCCTGTGGTTGCGGCTGCGAGCTAGGTTCGTCTGAGCCACCTGATGAGGAGTTCTCATGCCTGAAGCCGTAATCGTTGCCACTGCCCGCTCCCCGATCGGTCGCGCCGGTAAGGGGTCGCTCGTCGACATGCGCCCCGACGACCTGGCCGCCCAGATGGTCAAGGCCGTGCTCGACAAGGTTCCCGCGCTCGATCCGCGCGACATCGACGACCTGATCATGGGCTGCGGCCAGCCCGGCGGCGAGGCCGGGTTCAACATCGGCCGTGCGGTCGCGGTGCAGCTCGGTTACGACTTCCTGCCCGGCACCACGGTCAACCGGTACTGTTCGTCGTCGCTGCAGACCACCCGGATGGCATTCCACGCCATCAAGGCCGGTGAGGGGCACGCGTTCATCTCCGCGGGCGTCGAGACCGTCTCGCGCTTCGCCAAGGGCAACGCCGACGGCTGGCCCGACACCAAGAACCCGCTGTACGCCGACGCCATGAAGCGTTCCGATGAGGCGGCCGCGGGTGCCGAGGAATGGCACGACCCGCGTGAGGACGGCGCGCTGCCCGACGTCTACATCGCCATGGGCCAGACCGCCGAGAACGTCGCGCTGCACACCGGCATCAGCCGTGAGGACCAGGACCACTGGGGCGTCCGCTCGCAGAACCGCGCCGAGGAGGCCATCAACAGCGGCTTCTTCGAGCGTGAGATCACGCCGGTGACGCTGCCCGATGGCACCGTGGTGTCCAAGGACGACGGCCCGCGCGCCGGCACCACCTACGAGAAGATCAGCCAGCTCAAGCCGGTGTTCCGGCCCAACGGCACGGTCACCGCGGGCAACGCCTGCCCGCTCAACGACGGCGCCGCGGCGCTCGTGGTGATGTCCGATGTGCGCGCCAAGGAACTCGGCCTGACACCGCTGGCCCGCATCGTGTCGACGGGTGTTTCGGGTCTGTCGCCCGAGATCATGGGCCTCGGCCCGATCGAGGCCGTCAAGAAGGCCCTCGCCAACGCGAACATGACGATCGGCGACATCGACCTCTACGAGATCAACGAGGCGTTCGCGGTGCAGGTCCTCGGCTCGGCACGCGCGCTCGGCATGGACGAGGACAAGCTCAACGTCTCGGGCGGTGCGATCGCGCTCGGCCATCCGTTCGGCATGACCGGTGCCCGCATCACCGCGACGCTGCTCAACAATCTGCAGACCCACGACAAGACCTTCGGCATCGAGACCATGTGTGTCGGTGGCGGTCAGGGCATGGCAATGGTCGTGGAGCGCCTCTCCTAGTCGGTACGTGCACGCTGCGGCGCGGGTCACCGGTCGGTCCGGCCCCGCGCCGCGGCGTCGAATCCTCGGGTGACCCCATAGAATGCCGTCCCGATGACCACCATCGGAACGCCGCTGTCACCGCGCGCCACGAAAGTCATGCTGCTGGGCTCGGGTGAGCTGGGCCGCGAAGTGCTGATCGCGCTGCAGCGCCTCGGCGTCGAGACCATCGCCGTCGACCGCTACGAGAACGCGCCCGGCCACCAGGTCGCCCACCACGCGCGCACCATCGCGATGTCAGACCCGGATCAGCTGCGGGCGCTCATCGAGGCCGAGCGGCCCGATCTGGTGGTCCCCGAGATCGAGGCCATCGCCACCCCGGTCCTGGAGGCCCTTGAGGCCGAGGGCGTGACGACGGTGATCCCCACCGCCCGCGCGACCCGCCTGACCATGGACCGCGAGGGCATCCGTCGTCTGGCCGCCGAGACCCTGGGCGTGCCGACCAGCCCGTACCGGTTCTGCGACTCGCTCGCCGAACTGCAGGCCGCCATCGACGACGAGATCGGCTACCCGTGCGTCGTCAAGCCCGTGATGAGCAGTTCCGGCAAAGGCCAGTCGAAGATCAACGGACCCGACGAGGTCGCCGCGGCCTGGGAGTACGCCATGGCCGGCGGCCGGGTCAGCCACACCCGGATCATCGTGGAGGGGTTCGTCGACTTCGATTACGAGATCACGCTTCTGACGGTGCGCGCGCGAGGCGCCGACGGCGAGATCGCGACGCAGTTCTGCGAGCCCATCGGTCACCGGCAGGTCGGCGGTGACTACGTCGAGAGCTGGCAGCCGCATCCGATGCCCGCGACCGCGCTCGAACGCGCCCAGGAGATCGCCGGTGCGGTGACCGGAAACCTCGGCGGTCAGGGCATCTTCGGCGTCGAACTGTTCGTCAAGGGCGACCAGGTCTGGTTCAGCGAGGTCAGCCCGCGTCCGCACGACACCGGCATGGTGACGATGGTGACGCAGTGGCAGAACGAGTTCGAACTGCACGCCCGCGCCATCCTCGGCCTGCCCGTCGACACCACGCTGCGGGCCCCGGGCGCCAGCGCGGTGATCTACGGCGGCGTGGACGCCACCGGCGTCGTGTTCGACGGGGTCGACGCCGCACTGCAGGTGCCGCACACCGACATCCGGCTGTTCGGCAAGCCCGAGAGCTTCGTCAAACGCCGCATGGGCGTCGCGCTGGCGTTCGACGACGACGTCCAGACCGCGCGCCGCAACGCCGCCGAGGCGGCGAGCCGGGTGAAGCCGCGGGCCGTCTGAGCCACGCCGCCACAAGAACCGCGGCCACAAGAAAAAGGCGCCCGCTGTCGCGGACGCCTTTCTCGGGTGTGACTGCTAGTCGTTGTTGAAGTACGACAGCAGTCGCAGGATCTCGATGTACAGCCAGACCAGGGTCACGGTCAGGCCGAGGGCGATGCCCCAGGCGGCCTTCTCGGGCGCGCCGGCGCGGATCATCTGATCGGCTGCGTCGAAGTCGATCAGGAAGCTGAACGCGGCCAGGCCGATGCACAGCAGCGAGAACCCGATGGCCAGCGGGCCACCGTCGGTCAGCGGGGCGTTGCCGGTGAAGATCGCGAACAGGATGTTGACGATCGCGAGCGCGACCACACCGAAGATGCCGGCGATGATCATGCGGGTGAACTTCGGGGTCACGCGGATGGCGCCGGTCTTGTAGACCACCAGCATGCCGAAGAACACACCGAAGGTGGCGACCACCGCCTGGAAGATCATCGCGGGGCCGCCGCTGGAGACCAGGTTCGCGAACAGGAACGATGCCGAGCCGACGAACAGACCCTCGAACGCCGCGTAGCTCAGCACGATCGCCGGGTTGTCCTGCTTGCGCCCGAACGTCGCGATGAGGACCAGGACCAGGCCGCCGATCGAGCCGAGGAAGAACGTCGGCATCATCAGGCCGGGGTTGCCTGCGACGAGGAAGTAGGACACCACACCGACGAGCGACACGATGGCCAGCGAGATACCGGTCCGCGTGACGACATCGTCGATGGTCAGCGGGCGGGCGACGCCGGGCTGCTGCTTGTCGAGGTACTCAGGCGCATACTGCTGTGCGTGCACCTGCTGCGCACCGTAGCCTGCGGCTCCGGTACCAAATGTTGCGTATCCGCCCTGCGTCTTGGGCAGGCTGCGGAATACCGGGTTGCTGCTCTCGCGCACCGTGGTTCCTCTCCTATGAGATGTGTTCGGGTTACGAACTACATGGTCAACGTTCGAAGATCTCGGCGGGTTCCCTATTGAGGGAGAAAAACTCCCAGGAAACTTCCAGGTTTCGATCTTGCGGCAAACCCTACCCGGCGCGCGAGCGCCACGGGGATCGAACTACATTGCAATCGTGACAGAAAACGAGGACATCCTAGTAAATGTCCGCAACGGTGTCGGCATCCTCACGCTGAACCGCCCCAAGGCGATCAACTCGCTGACCGAAGCCATGGTCGCGGAGATCGGCAAGGCACTCCACGCATGGGAGAACGACGACTCCGTCCACACCGTGCTGCTCACCGGTGCCGGTGAGCGGGGTCTGTGTGCCGGCGGCGACGTCGTGGCGCTCTATCACAGCGCGAAGGCCGGCGGCGCGGACGCGCGCCGATTCTGGTACGACGAGTACCTGGTCAACGCCTACATCGGCAATTACCCCAAACCGTACGTCGCCGTGATGGACGGCATCGTGATGGGCGGTGGCGTCGGCGTGGCCGGCCACGGCAGCATCCGCGTGGTCACCGACACCACCAAGATGGCGATGCCCGAGGTCGGCATCGGCTTCGTCCCCGACGTGGGCGGCACCTATCTGCTCTCGCGCGCCCCCGGCGCGCTCGGTCTGCACGCCGCGCTCACGGGTGCGCCATTCTCGGGGGCCGACGCGATTGCCATGGGCTTCGCCGATCACTATGTGCCGCACGACAAGCTCGCCGATTTCATCGAGTCCGTCGTCGCCGAAGGTGTCGAGCAGGCCCTGTCCGCGTACGCCGTTGAACCGCCGGCCAGCGCCCTGATGGAACAGCGGGCCTGGATCGACGAGTGCTACGCGGGCGCGACGGTCGCCGACATCCTCGCGGCGCTGCAGAACCACGACGCCCCGGAGGCCAGGGCGGCCGCCGATCTGATCGCCACCCGCTCCCCCGTCGCGCTGGCGGTGACGCTTGAGGCGGTGCGCCGGGCCGAGAAACTGGACACCCTCGAAGAGGCGCTGCGCCAGGAGTACCGGATCTCCAGCGCCGCGGTGAGATCGCATGATTTCGTCGAGGGCATCCGGGCCCAGTTGGTGGACAAGGACCGCAACCCGAAGTGGTCACCCGCCTCGATCGTCGATGTCACCCAGGCCGACATCGACGCCTATTTCGTTCCGGCGGACCCGGAACTGGAGTTCGAGAAGGAGAACTGATGAGCGACTTCGAGACGATCCTGGTGACCCGCACCGACCGGGTCGCCACCATCCAGCTGAACCGGCCCAAGGCGCTCAACGCGCTCAACAGCCAGGTGATGACGGAAGTGACCGCGGCCGCAGCCGAACTCGACAGGGATCCGGGCGTCGGCGCGATCATCGTCACGGGCAACGAGAAGGCCTTCGCCGCGGGTGCGGACATCAAGGAGATGGCGGACCTGTCGTTCGCCGAGGTCTTCGAGGCGGACTTCTTCGAACTGTGGTCCAAGTTCGCCGCCACCCGCACGCCCACCATCGCCGCGGTCGCCGGGTACGCCCTCGGCGGCGGCTGCGAGCTCGCGATGATGTGTGACATCCTGATCGCCGCCGACACCGCGAAATTCGGGCAGCCCGAGATCAAGCTCGGCGTGCTCCCCGGAATGGGCGGTTCGCAACGGCTCACCCGCGCGATCGGCAAGGCCAAGGCCATGGACCTCATCCTCACCGGACGAACCATCGACGCCGCCGAGGCCGAACGGGCCGGGCTGGTCTCGCGTCTGGTGCCCGCGGACACGCTGATCGACGAGGCGCTCGCGGTGGCGCAGACCATCGCCGGGATGTCGCTGTCGGCGTCGCGCATGGCCAAGGAAGCCGTCAACCGCGCGTTCGAGACCAGCCTCACCGAGGGTCTGCTCTACGAGCGCAGGCTGTTCCACTCCGCTTTCGCCACCGCCGACCAGAAAGAGGGCATGGCCGCGTTTGCCGAGAAGCGCGCCGCCAACTTCACGCATCGCTAAAGTTCGACGCGTGACGGGCACCGAGACCACCGAGGACGTCGACAGATCCGGCGGCGAACCGCACGCCGCGCGGGCCGCGGGGCACCACGAAGCTCCGGACAAGCCCGCATGGTGGGTTCGCCACTACACGTTCTTCGGCACCGCGACGGGTCTGGTGTTCATCTGGCTGTCGCTCACCCCGTCGCTGCTGCCGCGCGGCCCGCTGTTCCAGGGGCTCGTGAGCGGCGGCGCCGGGGCGATCGGCTACGGCCTCGGTGTTTTCGGCGTCTGGCTGGTGCGCTACATGTGCTCGGCCGATTCGAGCCCCAAGGCGCCGCGGTGGGCCTGGGTCGCACTCGTCGCGGTCGGGATCGTCGGGCAGATCCTGATGATTGTCTATTTTCACGTGTGGCAGGACGAGATCCGCGACTTCATGGGCGTACCCCGCCTGAAGTTCTGGGACCACCCGCTCACCGCGGTCCTGTCCATCGTGGTGCTCTACGTCCTGGTCGAGATCGGCCAGTTGATCGGCAAACTCGTGCGCTTCCTGGTGCGTCAGCTCGATCGTGTTGCCCCGCCCCGGGTTTCGGCGGTGGTCGTGGTGGCGCTGCTGCTCGCGTTGAGCATCGCGCTGCTCAACGGAGTGGTGGCGCGGTTCGCGATGTCCACCATCAACAAGACGTTCGCGGCCGTGAACGACGAGGACAGCCCCGACTTCTCCGCGCCGACGTCACCGCTGCGCTCGGGCGGGCCCGGATCGCTTGCCAGCTGGGAGTCGCTGGGCCATCAGGGACGCGTGTTCGTCGCGAGTGCCCCTACGGTGCAACAGCTCTCGGAGTTCAACGGCGCACCGGCCGTCGAACCGATCCGCGCCTACGCGGGTCTGCACTCCGCCGACGGCATCAAGGCCACCGCCGCACTCGCGGCGCGCGAACTGGAACGCACGGGCGGCCTGGACCGCGCGGTGGTCGCGGTCGCCACCACCACCGGCACCGGGTGGATCAACAACGCCGAAGCCACTGCGCTGGAATACATGTACAACGGCGACACCGCGATCGTGTCGATGCAGTACTCGTATCTGCCGAGCTGGTTGTCGTTCCTCGTGGACAAGGAGAATGCGCGGCAGGCCGGGCAGGCACTGTTCGAGGCGGTGGACGAACTGATCCGCGAACGCCCCGAGGCCGACCGGCCCAAGCTCGTGGTGTTCGGCGAGAGCCTCGGTTCGTTCGGCGGTGAGGCGCCGTTCCTGGCGCTCAACAACCTGATCGCCCGCACCGACGGCGCGCTGTTCTCCGGGCCCACGTTCAACAACACGATCTGGGCCGACCTCACGCGCAACCGCGATCCCGGGTCGCCGGAATGGCTGCCGATCTACGACAAGGGTGAGAACGTCCGGTTCGTCGCCGAGGCAGGCGATCTCGGCCGCCCCGAGGACCCGTGGTCCACACCTCGTGTGGTGTACCTGCAGCATGCATCCGATCCGATCGCGTGGTGGAACACCGATCTGCTGTTCTCCAAACCGGACTGGTTGCGCGAGCCGCGCGGGTACGACGTGTCCCCGCACACCGAGTGGATACCCGTGGTGACGTTCCTGCAGGTGTCCGCCGACATGGCCGTGGCGGTGGACGTCCCCGACGGGCACGGGCACGTCTACGTCAAGAACGTGGCCGACGCGTGGGCGGCGATCATGCGGCCGCCGGGCTGGACCCCGGAGAAGACCGAGAGGCTGCGCCCGCTGCTCACCAACAACGAGAGCGCCTGAGCCGCAAAGCTCAGACCTGACCGGCCGCGACCAGCGCGTGGTAGCCGCCGATGACGTCGGTGGCCCGGTGCAGCCCCAGGTCGAGCAGTGCGGCCGCGGCCAGGCTCGACGTGTAGCCCTCCGAGCACAGGATCACCCAGTACACGTCGTCGTCGACGGCCTGCGGGATCTTCGCCTCGCTCGTGGGATCGCAGCGCCACTCCAGCACGTTGCGTTCGATCACGAGCGCGCCGGGCACCTCACCCTCGTGCGCGCGCTGCGCGGCCGGGCGGATGTCGACCAGCACCGCGCCGTTGTCCAGCGCCGCCGGCAGGTCCTCAGCGGCAAGCCGGACGAGCCGCGCGCGGGCGGCTTCGAGGATCGTGTCGATGCGGCTCATGTCAGCCCTCCGGCGCGTCGGTCAGCTCGGTGCGGCTGCGGCGCAGTGTGTTCTGTTGCGTCACTTCGTAGTACGACATCGCGGTGAGCGGGGGCGAGTACGCGTGCACGCTCAGGGTGGGGCCGATCACGGGCCCGGGGGCCCGCACGACGTCGTGGACCCAGCCGAGCGGGAACGCGGCCTGGCTGCCCGCCGACAGCCGCCGGTGCCGCAGCGCCTCACCGTCCCAGCGGGTTTCGGTCAGCGCACCCGACACCACGGTGAGCGCACCGAGCGAACCCCCGTGATCGTGCAGTTCGGTCGAGCGGTCGGGAACCCAGCTGATCAGCCACACGTCGAGTTCGTCGTTGCCGTCCAGGCGCGTGTACCAGCGCTCGTCTTCGGGCAGGTCGCGCAGCAGCCGGTCGTAACGGCCGGACAGCACGGCATCCGCGGCGCGGTCGGTGGTGTTCAGCAGGTCGGGTAGCCGCAGCCGGGTGGGAGCCGAGACGGCGGGGACGGTCGCGGACGTGCCGAGGGCAGCAGAACCGGAAGAAACGGTGGTGAGCATGAAGAGAACTCCGGGAAATGAAAGTCGGATGGAAGAAACGGGTGCGCGGCTCTACTGAGCCCGACAACACCCTTTGATCCCGGTCCGTGCCTTCATGGCCGCCAGTGTTGCATAGATTGGCCTCATGCGCAGTTACCCGTGGGCCCGCAAGACTGCCGCCGGATTCGCGGCGGCCGCCGGTCTGAGCCTGCTGACGGCATGCGGCTCGGACACCGGCAAGAGCACCGAGGAAGGCCAACCGGCCGAATCCTCCTCCCCTTCCGCACCCGCCTCCACGAGCGCCGAGGCGGCACCGCCGACCGTCGCGCCGGGTGAGGTGGGGGTGTCGCCGGGCGGGGTCACGACGGCCGTGGGCGCGCCCGCGCAGTCCACTGAAGAGGAGTATTTCCAGGCCTGTCATGCCGCCAAGGTGTGGATGGACGAAAAGGGCGGCGACCCCAGGGCGCAGATCGAGCCGTATCTGGCGAGCCTGCAGGCGCCCGATGCCGCACCCGGTCCCGGGACCTACGACAAGACGTGGGCCGAGCTCGAACCGGCCCGCCAGGCCGCGGTCATCGTGGCCGTGGCTGCCGCGGCCGACGACATGTGCGGCTAGTTCGGATCAC
>Ga0182742_1003602_pt1 | contig 14941 bp, 16 predicted proteins | sample eDN5th37CBELigMG_FD_128880 | JGI IMG/M metagenome (GOLD analysis project Ga0182742, IMG submission 128880) | Enriched Miracle-Growth compost microbial communities from Emeryville, California, USA - eDNA 5th pass 37_C BE-Lig MG (version 2)... ...
AAATCCTTTACATTCGCCTGCCCTAGGCCAAGAATTAAATTTTCTGGAATTCCAACAAGGCCAAACCCACCTACCATTAAGGTCATTCCACTTTTAATAGCGCTTACAGCCTCTTCAAAACTTATAAATATTGTTTTCATATTTTTCCTCCCGAACTAAGGATATTTGAACTCCCCCAATAATTTTTCTTAATTTTCAATATCTTCTTAATGAGATTTTACAACAACCCAATTTATCCGTAAAATGAATATTAAGAATAAACTTTATTACAAAATGGAATAAAAGGAGGCATGTATGGAGTTAAAAGATTTACGCTACTTTATGGAAGTTGTAGATTACGGTAGTTTTACAAAAGCAGCAGTTAACACCTACATATCACAACCAACCTTAAGTAAATCCATTAAAAAATTAGAAACTGACCTTAACGTTGAATTATTCGAACGCTCAACTCGAAAATTAGTTTTGACAGATGCAGGTAAACTCGTATATAAGCAAGCAACTAAAATACTAGGTGCCACATACGAACTACATACCTTATTAGACGATCTTATCAATCTGCCGACAGGAAAAATCAAAATTGGGATCCCCCCTTTAATTGGAACACTCTTCTTTCCAACTATTGCGCAAGAATTTGGAAAGCAACATTCGCAAGTGTCGTTAGAATTAATTGAACTTGGTGCCAAGCGTATTGAACATTTGGTAGATGAGGGGCAAGTAGACGTTGGTGTTGTAGTAAATCCGACCGACCACCATAAATTTTGGGTCGCCCCCTTTATTAAAGAAGAATTTATGCTATTCACTCATCCCAGACACCGATTATCTAATGAGGATTGCGTAAAACTTGAACAACTTGAAACAGAACCTTTTATTCTCTTTAATCAAGAATTTGCTTTACATAATTTGATTATTCAACAATGTCAAAATGCTGGATTCACTCCTACAATTGCTTATGTGAGTTCACAATGGGACTTGATAACGGAACTTGTGATTGCACAATTGGGGGTTACTCTTTTACCTAAATCAACGTATTCAAAAATGGATAAAACTCAAATAAACATGATTCCACTCGAATCACCTCCAATGTGGGAGCTTGTTGTCATTACCAAAAAAGACAGGTATCAATCTTTCGCAGTAAGGGCTTTGTTGAAATTTATTGCTGAGGAGTTTGGAGAATTATTAACCTAAACAAAAAGCAACCAACAAACATTTATCTTTCCGTGTTTGTTGGTTGCTTATTTATATTACTTCGTTACCTCTGACCCAAACGCTTCTGCCTTTAGCAAAATGTCATCCTTTTTAACTTCATATAGACCATACGGCACCAAGCGTAAACCCGGAAGGAAGTCGCAGGTTAAAAACAATAAAGTATAGAGTATATCATGGAATGGGAATCCCCTTTCCTGCAGTGTTTGAAGCAATTCATCATGATATTGCACGGCTTTATCAAATGAAGGGTTCGTAGTCATCATACCTGTAAGTGGTAACGGGATTTCAAGGATGATGTCATTTCCATCCACAATGACAATACCTCCACCCATTTCATAAGCCCGTGCTGCTGCTTTTGCCATCGCTTGATGGTTTCTTCCAACAACAAGTAACTCTGTCGTCGTATTGTACGTCGAAGCCATCCCATCAAGGGTAACAGCAAATCTTTCCAGGACAGCTCTACTGACCCAATTTCCTCTTCGATCAATCAATGCTGAATACATTAGACCTTCATGACCTGAAAGATCCGCAACACCATTCACAGATGGGATGATGGTATCCTTCCTAGCGGTAATGACATTACTCTTAAAATATGAAACTGGTAATGGTTCATTCTCATCTGGATGTGGATATTGATAGAGTTCTGGGTTTTCTAACACAGATTTCGGGAATTCAAATGCTTCTCTCACCACATATTTTGTCCAGTCTATTTCCGGCATCGATGCGAATAATTGTCCATTTTCCGCAACTATTTCGCCACTTGCAACAACTAAGTCCGGGCGGAAGTCAACTAGGTCTGGAAGCAGGAGGATGTCTGCCTTTCTTCCCGGGGCAATGCCCCCAATATAATCCTCAAGGCGAAGGTATGTAGCTGCATTGATTGTTACCATTTGAATGGCGTCCATCACTGGAACACCAAGTTCAACTGCTTGACGAACAAGTCCATCAACAAATCCTTCTCTTTCAATAAAGCCAGGATGTGGCCCATCTGTTGTCATCACAATTCTACTTGTGCTGACCTTACCTTCTGTAATCATTTTAATCACTTCTTCTAAATCTGGTCGAAGCGAACTGTTTCGTAATGTCGTCCACATCCCCAATCGAAGGCGGTCTAATGCTTCTTTGGCCGTAATCGCCTCATGGCACGCAGTCACGCCTGAAGCGACAATCGCATTTAATTTTTCATACGAACAGCCTGAAGTATGGCCGTCGGAAACCTTTCCGATTTCTTTTACATAATCCATTGTTTCTAGAAGAAACGGATCTCCATTATAAAGGAGCGGCCAGCGTGTTACTTCAGCTGAACCAACCACTTCGTCCAATGCTAATAATTCCTGAATATCTTGATGATTATACCACTCACGTTCACCTGGATAGTCCGCCTGTGAAACAAGTCTTACAAGCCAAAGGAAATTTCCTGGAAGGGACTTTAAGTCATAAACCATGTCCTTGAAACCTTTCGCTCCCATATGTAAATAGAAAAATAAATTATCATTGACCGATGTGGTTGTACCCAGTGGCAACACCTTGCTTGTAATGCTGATAGGGTTATAGACAACCCATGGATGAGAATGTGCCTCAATGAACCCAGGAGACACGTACTTTCCTTCAGCATGAATAACCTTCGTATGCTCTCCAACCATCGCTTCACTTTCACCAACATACGCGATACTATCCTTATATACAGCCACATTTAGCTTTAAAAATTCACCAGAATACACATTAATGACTGTCCCACCTTTTATGTACAAATCAGCAGGTATATTCCCCTTTGCTACTTCCACTAGCTCACTTCTCTTTGCTCTTAGCTTCAAACTCCCCACTCCTCTACACTAAATCAGTAACATTACGTTTTATTCACTTTCGTCTGTATAACATAATATTAATAAGACTAGTGTAGAACTGTCAATCCTATTGCTTGAATTTATAAAAAATTTAGATTTTGGTACACGGGGACAGGTCCCTTGTCCCAAAACTAATACAAAAAGCAGCCCCTTAGGACTGCTTTTTAACGTTCACCAACATCGCTTAGTTATCAAATCGCTTGATTGAGAAAGGACGAATATCAAACTTTGTATTACGATCCCCAGTTACTAATGTACTTAAAATTTCCCCTACTACACTACTAAACTTAAAGCCATGGCCTGAGAATCCACAAGCAATCACGACATGATCATAACTTGGGTGTTTATCAATAATAAAATCTTCATCTGGTGTGTTCGTATATGTACATACCTTCCCCAACTTGTGAAGTCCAACCTTATCTAAAAAGTTCTCTGCAAAACGAGTTACATCCTGTATATCATTTTCATGAGTTCCAAATTCTTCAATAGGTTTCTCCATATTTCTAGGTTGTCCCTCATCGTGACGCCCAATTTTAACACCTGCTTCATTAATACTAGGAAAACCATAGAATGTTTCTGTAGGCAATTCAAATGTGAAGGCTGGAAACGTATCAGAATGATAGATACCCTCATCAGTATCAAACCACGAAAAGGTTTTTCTTACTTCCTGTAACGGCAATTCTAGTCCAATAAGTGGAAGAACTTTTCTAGCACCCGCACCCGGAGTAAAGACGAGTGACTCAGCTGTAAAGCTATCATTTTCTGTTTGTACCTCTACATGATTCTCAAATATGCTTATGGATGTCACAGGTGAATTAGGCTTAAGAACTGCTCCATTTTTTAAAGCCTCTGTCTTATAAGCACTTATGCACTTCTCACTCATTAATACACCTGAATCCAACTCATAACAGCCTATATAACCCTCTGGTACACTAAAACCATTCCATTTTTCATTAATTTCCGCAGCGGATAACTGTTCCACATTTAAAGAAAATTTCTCGGCACTACTCATTACATTTTGAATAAATGGAGAATCAGGAAGACCAACATTAATAACCCCTGTATTTACAAAAATTTGTTCTTCTGACAGCTCTTGAAGCTTATTCCACAAGGCCTGTGCCCTTAGTGCCATCTCAACATAACTCTCGCCTTCTCCATAGGCATGGCGAATAATTCTTGTTTCTCCATGATGTGATCCTTCTGTATGTGGAGGATTATGGGAATCTATCAATAATACACGCTTCCCTTTCTTCGCTAAGTAGTAGCCAGCTGCCATTCCCATCGATCCAGCACCAACGATAATAACTTCAAAATCCATATGTTAGATACCCCCACTCGTTATCTGCCTGAATTCTATTTGCTGAAATCAGATACACTGAGCTTATTTCTCATTCAAATCCATCGCAGCCTTAATTAATTCGTTAAAAACATCAGGCTGAATCTCTTCCATTTTTTTAATCCTAATATGCCTCATCCCTTTGCCTGACCCTTGTAATAATTGATTTGTATCCTTTTCTTGAAGTTCAACACCCCTATGGAAACCAAGATTCACATGTTTTTTAGAGGCCTGAAGATAACACACCAATCCATTGTAGGTGTAATTCGGCATCGACCACTTATATTCCTCAATTAAGTTTGGAGATGCATCTAGTATGATTTTTCTTAAAGCAAGTGTAATGCTCTGAATATCTTCAGGTAGTTCCGAAATATATTGGTCTACCGCTTCAATCGTTCTTGTTTTTTCCATCTTTTTCACCTTCTAGTTTTATAAAAATATGTGAATCCATTACGTATTGGAGTTAACAAATACAAGTCTTTCTTTTCATACCTACTCGATTTTTCGCTTCTACCTTCTTTATGTAATCAGTTGCAAGAGGAACTTTACATGCTGTATTCCCTACATCTACATGCACCTTTCCAATATGTGCTGCGACTTGCTTTGCTTCATCATTTAGCTCCGCTACATAACTACCCACAGACAAAACAAAGCTATTCATCACATAGCGAACCCGATTTCGCTCTTCATGGATCGTACTTTTCACTTGATTCAACAGGTCTCTTATTTCTGGAATATTTAGTTCTTCATCTGGTGTAATTGATAAATAATTTGAGTATGTACTCCATCCACAAACTGCAATCATTTCTTCCTCAGATCTCATCCATTCCCTTGCCAATTCGAGTGCAAACTTACTTTCAGCCGCCACTTGTGCAACAGTATATTCTGCAGCCATATACCAATATGCTTTAGTTGCCCAATCTTGTAACGTCTCCTTTGAAATTAGCTTGGGATTTACCGAGAGACCCGCTAAATACATGGCATCATGATTACCAGAATCATATAATTTTAACGCTAATTCATAATCTTTCTTTACAAACTTAACAAGCTTTTTTAAATCCCCAATTTTAACTCCAAAATGCGGCTCTCTTACACCATGATTCTTATAAATTTGCTTTATTTGCTCGGAACCTATTTCCTCAAGTTTTTCCATAATTTCTTCATACGTCACATTTGTTCATCCTCTCAATAAATCTATTTAAGTTCTAGCATGATCCTCGTGTATTACAATTGGTATTTTATCCCATAATTTGAATGGATCATACCCTGATATCCTTGTGAATTTCCAAGTACTCCTTTATAGTTAAATTAAACCATAATGAGGAGGTAAAAAATGAAACTTGGAGCATTTTCTGTCAGTTTAAATGTAAAAGACATTCACAAATCAAAGGAATTTTATGAAAACCTAGGATTTCAGACACTAGGTGGGGATATCAATCAAAATTGGCTCATCTTAAAAAATGGTGATACTGTAATCGGTTTATTCCAAGGAATGTTTGATAAGAACATTCTCACTTTTAATCCTGGGTGGGATCAAAGCGCACAAAATCTCGAGTCGTTTACAGACGTTCGCGAAATTCAAAAGCAGCTAAAAGAAAAAGGAATGACAATGCTGACTGAAGCAGATGAATCAAGTGAAGGACCTGCTCATTTTGTCATAGAAGATCCAGACGGGAATCAAATTTTATTCGACCAGCATCGCTAAACAAATACATATCAAACTAATAAGCCTTTCACCCATAATTGGGCAAAAGGCTTTATTATTTGAAGGAACGATTAAGACTTATTTCGCATTCTCATCTGGTTGATGAATTCCAAAGATATTTCCTTCAGTGTCAATATAATATCCCTGCCACGCCATACCTGGAAGTGCATATTTCGGCAACGCAACCTTCCCACCATTAGCCAAGATTTTCTGTTCAGTTGAATCATAATCCGCCACACCCATAGTACAGGCAAAACCATTCAGAGGTTGGTTTGCTCCAGGAGGAGGACCTTGTCTTTGCATTAAAGCACCATTAATACCAAGTTCATTTGCATCCCCTGTCACAGCTCCAAAATAAGGCATCCCCGCATAGTCCGTCCAATCTTCAAATTTCCAACCAAACACTTCCCCATAAAACTTTTTTGCTCGCTCCATGTCATCCACATGTACTTCAAAATGAACGATTCTTCCCATCATATCCACCTACAATTTCATAAATTTTTCTATATTATGTAATTCTACCTATGTTGCTGTTACACCTTCTTCATTATCGGAAAAAGTAAAAAATGTTATTCAACTTATTTTATAACACCATATACTTATCTCTCTAAATAGCTTTTTAATGCATCTAAATCTTTAGCACTGGCTTTTATAAATTCACCTGCCATTACCTTACCAAAAACTTTGCCAAAACCTATTAACCCCTTGATTTCGCCATGCAATGTAATAACAGTTTGATTTTCAGATGACTCAAGTCTATATGAAAATATAAATTTTCCTTTTCTTCATATCGCATGCTCATAAGACCTCTTCTTCTGTAACTTTTTAAAGTTTATCATACAACCTGTGAATAATAATTCCCATAATTGACACCCATTTATTTTAATAGATATAATTTTTTAAAAAGGATGATTAAAATGAATCCGGATCTAAGAAGCACACCCCCTTCCTCACTTAAAGATAAAGCATTATCTTTTCTAAATCTCGTTGTGTCAGGGAATGTAAGAGAAGCATACGAACGATACATCGACACTGATTTTTGTCACCATAATCCTCATTTTCGTGGAGATGCAAAAAGTCTTATGCTCGCTATGAAAGAAAATGCTGTCAAGAATCCCCATAAGATTTTCGATGTGAAACTTGCCATAGAAGAAGGTGACAAGGTTGTTGTATACTCCCACATCAGACAAAATCCTGACGATCGTGGTGCAGCAGTTGTACATATCTTTCGTTTCGAAAATAATAAGGTTGTTGAATTGTGGGATATTGGACAATCCCTACCTGAAAACTTTCCTAATGAAAATGGAATGTTCTAAACAAAAATAGCAGCCCATAAAGGACTGCTATTTTTTAGTACACATATTGAATGACAAAATTACTAATAAACAATATCGCAATCATATATAGTGCCGGATGGATTTCTTTTCCTTTGCCCATCAAAAGTTTCATGACAGGGTACATAATAAAGCCGATTGCCATGCCGTCCGCAATACTATACGTTAATGGAATTAACACGATAATTAAAAGCGCCGGGAAACTCTCAGTGAAATCATCCATTGAAATGTTCACAATGTTTTGCAACATCAGAACCCCAATTAAGATTAGAATTGGTGAAACCGCGCTTGCGGGAACCACTTTTATCACTGGTATAAATAAAATAGAAACTAAAAACATAACCCCTGTTACAATACTTGTTAGTCCAGTTCTTCCTCCAGCCGTAATTCCAGCAGCTGACTCCACTGAAGCAACAGTTGGGCTCGTTCCAAAAACTCCAGAAGATAAAACAGAAACGGCTGTAGCCTGAAGGGATTTTTTACTACTCTCAGGACGTTTTAACATGTTCGTATGTCCATGTATTAAACCAATATTTTCAAATACTAGCACCATTGCAAGTGAAATTGAAGTTAGCCAAAAAATAATATTCCCTGCTTGTGCCCAAGATAATTGACCAAACACACCAAAGTATTCACTGAAATCTGGTGTAGATAAGGAGATTCCCTCTACGTTTGATCCCCCAAACATTATCGCTAATACCGATGTAATCAAAATACTTAACAATAGATTACCGGGTACATTTTTAATAAATAATAAAACCGTAATAATTAAACCAATAAAAGTAATTATCACTGTCGGGCTACTTAAATCACCGATAGCAAGCAGAGTGTGTTCTGAACTAGTAATTATCCCTGCGTTGTCAAACCCAATTAATATCAACAGAATTCCAATCCCAATCGTAATCGCTTCTTTTAAAGAGGCTGGAATTGAGGAAGTAATCACTTTCGCTAATGGTGTAAAAGCAATAACAACGAAAATGAGTCCCGCTACAAAAACCATAGCTAATGCTTCCTGCCATGTAAATCCTCCGGATTGTACAATTGTATAGGTAAACATCGCATTTAATCCCATTCCAGGAATGAGGAGAATCGGTGTATTCCCCCATAACCCAATCACTACACATCCTATGAAACTAGTTAAAATAGTAGCAATGATACCCGCTTCCATAGGAATTCCCGCTACAGCGAGGATTGTTGCATTGACAATAATAATGTAGACAACGGTTATATATGAAATAAATCCTGCAGAAAATTCCTTTCCAATTGTCGTACCATGTTGTTGCAATTTAAAAAAACGTTCCATGTTTATCACCTTTCTCACGTCCACTAAAAACGATATTCATCATAACATAGACTTCTACCATTCGGAAAATATATAATATATATAGAAACTATATATTTTTTATATAGAAGGAGAAATTTGATGGATATTAAGCAGTTACGTTATTTTATTGCAATCGCTGAAGAAAAAAATATTACAGCAGCCGCCAATCGACTTCATATGTCTCAACCGCCTCTTAGCATGCTACTAAAGCAGATGGAAGAAGAGCTTGGAGTCAAATTATTTGAACGTATTGGCAAAAGTATGGAATTAACGGATAAAGGTGAGGTTCTCTATCAACGTGCATTGCATCTCGTGAACAGTATTGAGGAAATAAAAAATGAAATCCAAGAAACAGAAGAAGGTACAAAAGGTGTACTCGCGGTGGGTTTAAACACGTTATCTGTCTCTGGATTTTCGGACATGCTTCGTGCCTTCCACCAAAAATACCCACTCGTTTCGATTAAAGTTGTTCAAAATGATTCTTTTTATCTGGCAGAAATGGTCAAATCACGCGCGATTGAAATGGCATTTGTAAGACTACCGCTTGAACATCGTGGTTTCATATATGAACACCTTCTTAGTGAGCCCTTTGTTTTTGTGAGTAAGCAGAAAACGGACATAGTTTCGCTGCAATCAATCTCACAATTGCCACTCATTATTCCAAGTACTGAAGGTTTGGGAAGCTATAATATCATTCACGAAGCATTTTCTAAACAAAAGCTTCAATTTACAAGTATTGCGGAGTGCTCAGATATGCATGTATTGATGGAAATGGTTAAAGGAGGCATGGGAGCAACGATTGTGCCAAAATCGGTGTTTGATGTATATGGGGATGGAGATCTATACTCTGCTCCGATTAAAGATACAACAATGCATTCCTCACTAGGTGTGATTTGGCTTGAGCATCACTATGTCTCAACCCCTGCTAAGAACTTTATCAAGTTGGTTAAACAAGAATTATCTTAATTAGTACACTAGGGTTCGTAAGATTAGCCGTTATTCGTACCTTCAGGCGATTGCTTACTATTTTGTAACAAGTAATTTGCCATCAGAAGTCTGCTTCACCTTTTGGGACGGTACGGAAGACACTATCATATTTACTAAATACTTTTCTAGCACACTAGCTTGTATCGCTAAACCCATTTTGTGGCACTCTCTAAGTCCTTAATCAAACCACAAACCCATCTGGGACAACGGACCTGTCCCTCTGACCCACTACTTCGAAAATCACCACAAAAAAACAGCCCTACTTCAGTAGGACTGTTTTTATTTATGGGTTAAATTATAATTTAACTACGTTAGACGCTTGAGGTCCACGGTTACCTTCAACGATTTCGAAAGAAACTTCTTGACCTTCTTCTAAAGTTTTGAAACCTTCGCCTTGGATTGCTGAGAAGTGTACGAAAACATCGTCTCCACCTTGTACTTCGATGAATCCGAATCCTTTTTCGCTGTTAAACCATTTTACTTTACCATTTTGCATGAAATATGCCTCCTAAAATGAACACACAAACCATTTGTGCATTGAAAAATTAACCATTGTACACTTACATAAATCTAAAACAAATTCACATATAACTTCAGAAGAATAGCCTGATTCTAAAATGAAATTATCGTTCTTTCTTTCTTTAAACTTATATAACGCAACAAAATGGTCTATTTCATCATATCATCGCAGATTACCAGAGTCAACCAACAAATATAAAAATAGTCATTTTCTCATACATGCTGTATAGACATGCATTCTCTCGATTTAGTTAAAGAGTTTCACGTACTCCCCATAGCCTTCTTTTACAAGATCTTCCTTTGGAATGAAACGAAGTGCTGCGGAATTTATACAATAACGCATACGAGTTGGTCCTGGTCCGTCATAGAATAAATGGCCAAGATGGGAATCAGCTGTATTGCTTCTTACCTCAGTACGGATCATTCCATGAGAAGTATCTAGCTCCTCAACAATTTCTTTCGCATCAATCGCCTTTGTAAAGCTTGGCCAGCCGCAGCCAGCATCATATTGATCCAATGAACTGAACAATGGCTTACCTGAAACAATATCAACATAAATGCCTTCTTTTGTGTTATCCCAGTATTCATTTCGGAACGGAGGTTCTGTCCCTTGTTCTTGTGTGACATGGAACTGCATCTCTGTCAGACTTTTCTTAGCCTCTTCGTATTCCTTCGCGTACCAATGTTTTCTAATAAATTTGTCTCTGCCTGAACCCTTGCGATATCGATTATAGTGTTCAGGCTTCTTTTTATAATAATCCTGATGATATTCTTCTGCTCTATAGAATTCCTTTGCAGGAAGGATTGGTGTTACGATTGGTTTTGTGAAGATTCCACTTTCAGCTAGTTTTTGTTTTGATTCTTCAGCAATCTTTTTCTGTTCGTCCGTATGGTAAAAAATTGCTGTGCGGTAGGAATCACCACGATCGAAAAATTGGCCACCTGCATCTGTTGGATCAATTTGTTGCCAAAAGAGTTCAACTATTTTCTCATAAGGAAAAATATCTGGATTAAATGTAATTTGAACGGCCTCATAATGTCCTGTTGTATCCGAACAAACCTCTTCATACGTAGGGTTTTCTTTCGTTCCACCCGTATAACCAGACACAACTTCAATAATTCCTGGCTGTGTATCAAACGGCTTAACCATACACCAGAAGCAGCCACCAGCGAAGGTTGCTTTTTCTACTTTCTCATGTGTATTTTCCATATACCCTCTTCCTTTCTCCTTTTACTTTATTTCATTATATCATTTCTGCTGTCTGTTCAAAAAAATACGCTCATAGTATTTCCTTAATTGGAAAAAGTAAAAAATAGGAGGTGTAAGAATGAGTAGTCCTTATTTATGTCCTAATTGTAAAACCAACCGCTCTAGATTTAATATTATTGAACAAGTGCCTAAATCCGTAAAAATGGATCCGCAAAGTGGTGAAGTTATGGAGGAATACACTGAAAACCTTGATCCCTTCCATGTTCCATACCGTGGACCAGAAATCAAAGTACAGTGCGGTGTATGTGGCCTGATTGAAGATGAACAATCCTTCATTAAAAGAGCTCAAAATTACAAAGGGTAAAAACACAAAGGGACGTTTCTCCTGGTTTTACGGTACTGACCGGACCAAGAGAAACGTCCCTTTTATTAGTAGCCTTCTTGTTTGAAATTAAAGAACCTCTTGATGATGGAGATTCGAAGTTCAATTAACGGTTGAGTAATCGCTCTAATTGTTTTCGTTGATAATAACAACGTTAAGACAAGTGAAGCAATTACTAATATGATAATATTTCCGGTATCGTTAATGACGTCAAGCCATTCGCTACTTCTGAAATATTTAATGACAAAACCGTGCAGTAAATAAACATATAATGTATGTGTGCCCCAGCTTGTGAAGAAAAACTGTTTTTTCGGTAAAAGTGAGAAAAAGGCAAACGTCATAACAACTGATACCAAGTAGACTGCTAATCGAATGAGTCCGCCAAGATTCACATGAGATAACGTTTCGTACGACTTAGAGCCAAGCAACCAACCGGTGTTGAACTCTGGAACGAAATAATAGCCGATAAAAATAGCTAAAAGCAAAATTCCTGATCCCACCTGCACTGCCGGGCGTTTCAAGGCTGAAAAATGTTCTCTTTTACAATAAAAACCTAACAAAAATAATGGAAAAAAGACAAATGTCCGAGATAAACTTAGGTAATTTTCCACAAAGGGAATATATCCTACACCTATCCCCACTAAAACTGCGATAGTCAACGACCATTTCATCGGAAGTTTCGTGTACGCATACAGCATCACATTCCAGCAAAATAAACTAATTAAAAACCAGAGTGACCACTGTGGATTAAATGGCTCAAATAAAAGTGATTCACCATTATATAGGTAGTAATAATAAATCGTGTAGATAAGCTGAAAAATTAAATAGGGAATCAACAGTTTTTTTGCCGTCTTTTTAATATATCCTTCCTTCCTAAATCCCTTTGCAAAATACCCTGAAACTAATATAAAAGCAGGCATATGAAACGAATATACGAAGTGGTAAATTGTCATGATGATTTTATGATCATCAATAAAAGGCTGAATAAAATGCCCAAAGACAACAAGGAATATTAAGATGAACTTTGCGTTATCAAAATAATACTCTCGCTTATGTGCCATCATAAAACCTCCAAACTATTGTTATCGTATTATAGCATCGCAAGGAGGGTGTTTATGCAATTGTCTTTGATTTGTAAATGTCTTTTTAATATTAATGGCCAGTTTGTAATTATACTGAAAAATCTTAATAAAAATGAAACAAACCTTATTAGACGTTTTGAGCTGTGATTCATATCATCTTCAGGTTTATTCTCAAGCATTATAATATGGTTGAGGTGATGAAAATGACGAAGGATTGGTCGATTGATTTAGAGCATGGGGACTACGAGCACAATATTTCTTTAGTAATTGAAGAAGGGTTAAATGCGATTGAGGAGACTGAACGTGGCTGCTATGTCAATCTTGTCACACCTGCAAATTTCGGTAACCCCTCTCACTATCTTGCAGAAGCTATAAATCTCAAGTACGAATCAAGTGTGTCCTATCAATTTATTGACCAATGTGGGTGTGGTGGCTATGTTTTTCGCGTCTGGAAAAAATAAAGAAGTTTTAAATATGCTTATGGAATACGCCAATCAGCAGGTCGTTATAAATTGGTATGAGGATGGACAATTAATCGAACGTAATGGATTCTTTTTTTCAAGCTTATGTGTCGAGGGTAATACACTGCTTTTCATAAAAGAAAACGAAGTGAAACAAACGATTTCATTAATAAACTATCAAACAATTGAGATTCTCCCGGATTTTCGTGATTTTTTTCAATTAACAAACGGAACACACATCCTACAAATTTATTTTCCTCACTAAAAAATACTCAGGGACTTTGAGTATTTTTTTTAGCTTCGAAAATATTTCATAAACCGAAAGTTTCGTTAATGAAAATAATCTACAATTGTGGTACTATAAATCTATTAAAAAAACAAGTATCTTTTTTAGGAGATGGAAAAAATCATGCCGAATTGGCAACGAAATTTATGGGTTCTTTGGATTGGTGTCTTTTTTACCGCTTCAGGATTTTCGATGGTTATCCCGTTTTTACCAATCTTTTTGTTAGAAATCGGGGTACACGACCACACAGAATTATGGTCAGGGCTAATCTATGGGGCCGCATTTTTTGCAGGTGCATTTGCGACACCGTTTTGGGGAAGAGTTGCAGACAAGTACGGACGTAAACCAATGATTGTAAGGGCTGGCTTTGCCCTTTTTCTCGTTTATACATTAATGGCATTTGTTACAAATCCTTATCAAATCTTAGGTTTACGTATCATGCAAGGTTTACTAAGTGGGTTTATTCCAGGCTCAATTGCCCTTGTCGGTACAAATACACCAACGAAAAATGTTGGGTATGCGCTCTCCATGATTTCATCTGCAGCTGCAACCGGGATGATTATTGGACCACTGTTAGGTGGGGGGTTAGCTGAACTATGGGGTAATCGCTGGGCCTTTGCAAGCGCAGGAGTTGTTGTCTTATTGGCGACGATTTTAATTATCTTTTTCGTAAAAGAAGAAAACTTCAAAGCGAACAAGGAAAAAGGTTCGGTTATAAAAGATTTTAAAATCGCAATCGACAATCGCCCATTCTTCCTTGTTTTAATTCTGACTTTAATGGTCAGTTGCTCTACCATGATTATTGACCCAATTCTACCACTATACATCGCTGATATTGCAAGCCACACAAGCTATACAACATTACTGACAGGTTTTGTAATAGCATTACCAGGTCTTGCGAGTGCATTGTTTGCACCTGTATGGGGAAAATGGGCGGATAAAGTGGGTTTCCATAGGATTTTATTCATTGGGCTGTTGGGGGCTGGAATCGGTACATTAGCGCAGATTGTCTTTACCCAAATCTGGGGCTTCTCAATTATTCGTTTTACCTATGGAGTATTCTTCTGCGCGATCTTCCCTGCTTTAAATGGGCTCATCGTCAAGATTACGCCAGAAGATTTCCGCGGAAGAGCTTTCAGCCTAAGTCAAACTGCAAATCAAATTGGAGGTATGATTGGCCCACTTATCGGAGGAGTATTAGGTGGCCTATTTCCTACACAAATGCTTTTCACGGTAACAGGAATATTGCTCTTAGTTGCACTCGC
>Ga0182742_1003607_pt1 | contig 14916 bp, 14 predicted proteins | sample eDN5th37CBELigMG_FD_128880 | JGI IMG/M metagenome (GOLD analysis project Ga0182742, IMG submission 128880) | Enriched Miracle-Growth compost microbial communities from Emeryville, California, USA - eDNA 5th pass 37_C BE-Lig MG (version 2)... ...
TAGGTAATGGATCATCCCCAATTCTAAGTCAGGATTCCTTAATAGACTCTTTTACGGGAATAGTTCCAACTGAACACCAGCCATGGAAGTATACAATTGGTGGATTCGAGGCTAGTAAGCTCTGGGGCCAGCAGGTCGTTTATAAAGGCGGTGACGGAATCGGGTCCTCTGCTGCAATAATGATGCTGCCTGAAGAAAAGTTAGGCGTAGTTTTAATAATTGGGGAATCCAATTCAGAGCCTAAGCAGGAAATTGCAAAAGGCATGCTGCAGATTTTAATGGGAGAAGAACCAATAAAAGCAGATTATCCACCTCCCCTTTTTAAAACCGCAGGAATGATTATGTTGATTGTAACATTAATTAGTTTAATACTATTTTTACTGGTTGCTTTGTCAGTTTATAAGAGGGTAATAAGGAAAGATTTATCTGTTAAGAACTGGCTGTTAAGAATGGTTATAAGTTTTCTGCTTTTGATTATTTCTGTCCCAATCGGATATTTACTATTAAATGTGAGAATTACACAAATCGGTTTCTATGGCTATCCAATTGATATTGCCATTGGGCTGATTAGCCTTGAGTTTACAATTATCATAGCGTTCTCCTATCATGCCTTCCTGGCGATTTTCGGAAGAATACAGGAAAAAAAGAATAATAAATTTATAATTCAGAGTAACTTAAAAGATCTTTAAGGATAGATAAAGAGACAGGTTTTAAAAAATTAAGGCTTGAGGAGAGTCCTCAAGCCCTTAGCTTGTTTATTATTTTAAATCCCATTAGTGGATCCTAAAGGTAAGATCATTGATGTTAGCATTTGCTATAGCCGCCGCAAAAACTTGCACCTACAATGATAAGTAAAATAAACAATACAATAATTAGGATAAAATCGTTCCGATAATTAGGACAGCCATAGCTATAAGCGGGAGATACACAACCATAATCATAAGCAGGAGCTGTATAGGCAGGCATTGGGGCCACATTTGGTGCCATGTTTGGAGCCATGTTTGGAGCCATATTTGGACCCAGATTCGGTGGTGCATTAAGGTTAGAATACATTTTTCACACTTCCCCTCGAATAAGGATTTCTCTATATAATACTCTCGGAGGGGAATTTGGAGCCCGTCTATAAAAAAATGGGTAAATGTCAGGGATTGTGAAATGACCAGATATCAAATTGAATAATAAAGATAGTGAGCATATGAAATGGAATCTTTGTTATGGTGCACAATCGGACGCTGCATTTTGTATGCTCTGTCATTTCTATTCCAGCTTGCCACCCTGAATAAATACTTAAAAGAAGGCCTTGTTACCAATTTTGTTAGATAAGCTGATTGATGACTGTCCGGTTTTCTTTTTTCATTAAGAATTTGAATGACTTCCTCTGATGTCCTTATATCAAATCCATGTCCAAACAATCTTCCATCTTCAAGGAGAACAGCATTTACCCCTCTGAACCATGGGGTTTTTCGACTAAAGTCAGGATTATTAACGTACAAGACATCTCCAGGTAAAAAATGATTGGAGTAAAAGGTAATGATACCGAGATCTGTATCTGTATGCCAGCTGTAAAGATATAGATTTCGAAACAGTGAATTAAATAAATAGCTGCCAATACTATTCAATATCGCATGGTAATAAATGATTGGGATAGCTGTTGCACATTCAAATGCATAGAGAGAACCGTTGCGGAAAATATCCAGAATCGCATCTGCCGGCCGCACATCGGGTCTTAAAAGGAACCCGCCTGCCTTTGTTAATTGCCAGTACCTGGGATTGCAGCGAGCATATACAAAGGTTGTAAACTCGGCTTGACTATTGTTCATTTCTTTCGCACTTTGGATAATGTTCTTTCGCACATTAAGTTCAAATAATAATTCATACTCGGAATAATAAGAATAAGAAATTGGAGCTTGCTGCATCTGTTGAATAATTGTTTTCTCAGTACTTCCAAGCTGCCAATTTTCATTCTGTTTAAACGGGACCCCTGATATTTGGATCATACAATCCCCCCACTCCAATATGCCTTTCATCTGCATTCATATCTATCGTATTCTCGTTTTTACTAATCATGTTAATTTTTAATCTGCTGTCATATTCAAGAACAAAAAAGTTGAGCAGCAGTCATCTTTACAAAATCTTAACATTAGCTTTATACGTAATTTACATACGCTGTGTATATTCAAAGAGTACTAACGTTAAAGAATTTATAACCTGATTAGGGGGGACTTATAAATGAAATCTATTAAAAAATTATTATCCTTTACTTTTATTGCAGTGATCATTTCGATGATGGCTGCTTGTGGAAATCAAGATGGCAATGCTAGCAACAGTTCTAATAATCAATCTGATAATAGCGGTACCGAAGGTTCAATTGTACTCTCTGGCTCAAGTGCGCTTCAGCCGTTAGCTGCAGCAGCTGCTGAAGAATTTATGAACGCAAATACAGCAGCCCAAGTTCAAGTACAAGGCGGCGGCAGCGGGACAGGCTTAAGCCAAGTTTCACAAGGTCAAGTAGATATTGGCAACTCCGATGTTTTTGCTGAAGAAAAAGAAGGAATTCCTGCAGAAGAATTAGTTGATCATAAGGTTACTGTTGTCGGTATGGCGGCAGTGGTTAATCCTGAAGTGGGTATTGATAGTATCACACAAGATGAATTGATTAAAGTATTTACTGGAGAAATTACAAATTGGAAAGACCTTGGCGGTGCAGATCAAGAGATCACATTGGTTAATCGTCCGGATTCCTCTGGAACTAGAGCAACTTTTGTTAAATATGGACTAAACGGGGCAATTCCAGTTGAAGGTATTACAGAAGACTCTTCTAGCCGTGTATTAAAGCTTGTGAATGAAACACCTGGTGCTATCGGCTATCTGGCATTTTCATATATTGATGATTCAGTTACAACATTAAAACTTGATGGTACAGAACCAACTGATGAGAATGTACAAAATGGAAGTTACCCTATCTGGGCATACGAGCACATGTATACAAAAGGTGAGCCAGAAGGATTAGCAAAGGAATTTTTAGATTTTATATTAAGTGATGAGATTCAAACCGACCTTGTTCCTTCACAAGGCTATATTCCAGCAACAAAGATGCAGATTGAAAGAGATGCAGAAGGTAATGTAACGAAGAAGTGATCTAAGAGTTTATCGACGAAAGTAAAAAAAGCAGGGGGTATAAGAATCATCTTATAGACCCTGCTATGCTCTGTTTCAAGGGGGTACACAATGAATTCGCAGCAGTCAGTTAAAGATAGGTTAACAAAGAAACAAAGGTTCAATCCCGAACTAAAGGGAAAGGGACTTGTTATTTTAAGTGCAGTATTAATTATTCTAGCGACAGGTGCTATAACCATTTTTCTCGGGCAAAAAGGTCTGCAGGCATTTTTCATTAATGGGTTAAGCCCTCTGGAATTTCTAACAAGTTCAGATTGGCAGCCTACACGTGCTGAAGCACAAGGCGGTCCTACTTATGGTGCATTAGCCTTTATATTTGGTTCATTTGCCGTAACCATTTTAGCGGCCCTTATCGCAGCGCCTCTTGGTATTGGTGCAGCTATTTTTATGACAGAAATTGCCCCCTCCTGGGGGAAAAAGATATTACTTCCAATTATCGAGCTGTTAGTGGGAATTCCTTCAGTAGTTTATGGATTTATAGGATTATCTGTATTAGTACCTTTTCTAAGAGATACTGTTGGTGGTTTAGGTTTTGGTTTGCTTGCAGGTATGATTGTGCTGTCAATCATGATTTTGCCAACTGTTGCCAGTATTGCGACAGATGCTCTGCAATCTTTACCCCAAAATTTAAGGGATGCATCCTCTGCTATTGGTGCTACTAGATGGCAAACTATATCAAGAGTTCTCATCCCAGCTGCATTGCCGGGACTTTTAACTGCAGTTGTCCTAGGAATGGCAAGAGCATTCGGTGAAGCTTTAGCGGTTCAAATGGTTATTGGGAATGCAAGATCGATTCCTTCTTCCCTTACGGAACCGGCTGCAACATTAACGACAATTATTACATTGAATATGGGACACACAACTTTTGGCAGTGTTGAAAACAATGTTTTATGGTCATTAGCACTAATTTTACTTATCATGTCCTTTATCTTTATTGTTATCATCCGTTATTTATCTGCAAGGAGGAAGTACTAAATGAATAGTAGAGTCGCAGATAGAATTGCTACGGCAGTATTTTCAATTATCGCTGCAATTATTACTTTAGTTCTTGCAGGATTATTGGGATACATCCTTTTTCATGGATTAGCAAAAATTAATTTAGATTTTTTAACCTCTCCATCTAGTTCTTTTAGGGCTGGCGGCGGAATTGGGCCACAATTATTTAATTCCTTCTATATTCTATTAATTACGATGATTTTTACTGTTCCTCTTGGTCTTGGCGGCGGTATTTATATGGCTGAGTATGCCAAGCCAGGGAAACTTACAAATATCATCCGCACCAGTATTGAAGTGTTGGCATCCCTTCCATCCATTGTATTAGGGCTGTTTGGTTTATTGGTATTTGTAAATATAACTGGATGGGGATATTCCATTTTATCTGGAGCACTGACGTTAACCATTTTCAATTTACCTGTAATGGTTCGTGTTTGTGAGGATGCTATACGTTCGGTTCCTAGAGAGCAAAAAGAAGCAGGACTGGCTTTAGGACTTACGCATTGGTATACCATTAAAACCATTTTGATTCCAAGTGCATTTCCAACCATTTTAACGGGTGCCATTTTGGCATCAGGAAGAGTCTTTGGAGAAGCGGCTGCTTTATTATTCACGGCGGGTTTAACAACTCCGCGTTTGAATTTTTCTAATTGGAATCCATTTTCTCCGGATTCACCGCTCAATATATTTAGACCTGCCGAAACACTTGCGGTTCATATTTGGGCAGTTAACTCTGAGGGGTTAATACCTGATGCAAGAGAGGTAGCTGACGGAGCATCTGCTGTGCTCATTATTTCTGTCCTTTTATTTAATTTATTTGCGAGATGGCTTGGTGGAGTAATTCATAAGCGATTAACTGCAACCAAATAAGGAATGAAAGGGTAGATGAAAATGCAAACGACAATGATACGTGAACAGCGCAATGAACAAACAAAAAAAGAGATTGCCTTAAAAGTTAGAGATTTAAATATTTATTATGGTGAAAACCATGCAGTGAAGCATGTCTCCTTTGATATAGAAAAACAATCTGTTACAGCTTTAATAGGCCCATCTGGGTGCGGTAAGTCAACGTTTTTAAGAAGCATTAATCGTATGAATGATTTAATTCCAGGTGCAAAAGTGGAAGGGACGATTCAGTACGAAGATGTCAATCTAATTGATCATAATATTAATGTGGTTGCCCTTCGGAAGGAAATTGGCATGGTGTTTCAAAAACCAAATCCTTTTCCTAAATCCATATATAATAACTTAACCCATGCACTGAAATTCTATGGAAAAAAACAGAAGAAAGAATTAGATGAGCTTGTAGAGGAAAGTTTAAGAAAGGCAGCTTTATGGGATGAAGTAAAAGATCGCCTGCATGAGTCGGCATTGTCACTATCTGGCGGACAGCAGCAAAGGCTTTGTATCGCAAGAACTTTAGCAATGAAGCCTGAAATCCTTTTACTTGATGAACCGGCATCTGCTCTTGATCCAATTTCTAATGCGAAAATCGAAGAATTGATTATGGAATTGAAATCGGAATATACAATTATTATTGTCACACATAACATGCAGCAAGCTTCAAGGATTTCAGATAAAACGGCCTTTTTCTTAAACGGTGAGCTAATTGAGTTTGATCAAACGAATAAAATCTTTACAAATCCATCAGAGAAAAAAACGGAAGAATATATTTCTGGAAGATTTGGCTGATATGGGGGACCGTAAATGAATGCTACAATGACTAAAGCTATTTTTGATATTAATGATTTAAATTTATGGTATGGTTCTAATCATGCATTAAAGGGTATTGATTTTCCAATATATGAAAATGAAGTAACGGCAATCATTGGACCATCGGGCTGTGGAAAATCGACCTTTATAAAAACTTTAAATTTAATGAATCAATCTGTGCCAAATGTAAAAATGCTAGGTCAAATCAATTACAACGGGAAAAATATTTTAGATTCAAAAGTAGACTTAGTTGAACTTCGCAAAAACGTCGGGATGGTTTTTCAAAAAGCGGTTCCCTTTCCAAAAACAATTTATGAAAATGTGGTCTATGGACCCAAAATACATGGGACACGAAAAAAGAATGTATTAGATGAAATTGTGGAAAGATCATTAAAAGATGTAGCCCTATGGGATGAAGTAAAAGACCGCTTAGATGCTCCTGCCCTGGGATTGTCAGGTGGACAGCAACAAAGGCTCTGTATTGCTCGAGCATTAGCGACACAGCCAGATGTTATTCTCATGGATGAACCAACATCTGCATTGGACCCGATTTCAACATTAAAGGTAGAAGAATTAATCTTAGAACTAAAAGAAAAATACACGATTGCTATTGTTACACACAATATGCAGCAAGCAGCAAGGGTTTCTGATAAGACTGCTTTCTTCTTAATGGGTGAGCTAATTGAATTAGATGAAACCAAAGTGATATTTTCAAATCCTTCAGATAAACGTACCGAAGACTATATTACAGGACGATTTGGCTAAGAAGGGAGTAATTAAAAAGTGAATGTGAGAAAAAGTTTCGAAAAGGAAATAGAGGGTCTAAAAAACAGCTTGTTAAATATGGTTGAGTTAGCAGAAAAGGCCATTGCGAGTTCCTTGGAGGCGCTAAAAACCCAAGACCTAAAACTTGCCGAAGAAGTAATCAAGAACGATCAAGAAATTAATCAGATTGATGAGTATATCAACAACAAAGTAATTTCCATGATTGCACAGCAACAGCCAGTTGCGACAGACTTAAGAAAAATTATTGTTGCACTCAAAATTTCTACTGATGTAGAAAGAATTGGAGACCTTGCGGTTAATATTGCGAAATCAACCCTTCACATTGGGAAAGAGAAATTAATTAAACCGATTATTGATATTCCAAAAATGGCAGAAATTGCACAGCTAATGCTTCATCAGGCATTTGAAGCGTATAACAAAGAAGACGTAGAACTAGCACTTAAGCTTGCAGAAGTTGATGATCAAATAGACGAAATGTACGGTAAGTTAATTAAAGAATTATTAGCTTTAATGGCCAGAAACCCTGAAAATATTGCTCAAATTACCCAGCTAGCCTTTATATGCAGATATATTGAAAGAGTAGGTGACCATGCAACAAACATGGCAGAGAATATAATCTATATGGTAAAGGGGAAGCAATCTAATTTAAATACTTAATCTTAAAAGGGCACCCCTGCTGTTAGGGTGCTTTTCTTTTTGCACCTCGGTCTAGATGAGAGGAGGACAGAAATGGGGAAAAAAATATTAGTTGTTGATGATGAACCATCGATCGTTTCCCTTCTAAAATATAATTTATCGAGAGAGGGTTTTAATGTTTTAGTTGGAACAAATGGGAATGAAGCCATGGAACTGATTGAAAAAGAAAGTCCCAGCTTAGTGATTTTAGATATCATACTTCCTGGGATTAATGGTTTAGAAGTATGCAGAGTGTGCCGCGAAAAAGGTAACCAAGTTCCGATATTAATGTTAACTGCTAAAGATGACGAAATTGATAAAGTAGTTGGATTAGAGCTTGGTGCGGATGGATATATGACGAAGCCTTTTAGTCCTCGGGAAGTTATTTCTCGTATAAAAGCAATCTTAAGGCGGGTCGTGCATGATGCAGAGAATAACAAAAATGATAATAATAGAGTAGATAATAGATTGATTATAGCAGGTTTCGAGCTTTATCCTGATATGTACGAGGTATATTACATGGGTGAAAAAATTCCTTTGACGCTCAAAGAATTTAAGCTTTTGCTTTATTTCATGGAAAACAAAGGAAGAGTTGTGACCAGGGAGCAACTCTTAAATGGTGTCTGGAATTCTGACTATGACCGATTATCAAGAGTGATTGATGTCCATGTAAGTCATCTCCGGGAAAAAATAAAAACTTTTACTAAAACACAAGAATTTATAACAACCATCTACGGGATCGGCTATAAGTTTGAAGTGCCAAAATCCAATATATATTGACATTCCTAATACACATGAAATTTATAATTATACGGATATCTATTAAACATTAAGCTGTGTTAAACTATAATGTTGATTTTAACCGCATAGTTGATCTTCGCTGCAGGCACGTAGACTCCTAGGGGATCAGCGTTGAAGTGAGACCCCGCAGGAGCGAATGCGACGAGGAGGCTCACAAAACGCCCCCCGGAAAGCGAAGTGCCTGGAGAGGAAATCAACGGTCAAATTTAACAGAGCCAAACATTAAAGTGAATACGCATGATTTACACAATATTTACATTTATTCACGCGCTCTTTACATACCATTAAAACGTCATTAATAATTCTCTATTAATATATGAAGAGTGAGATACAAACTATTAATAGGGGGAAATATTCGTGAAACTAAGTAAAAAGATTTTGTCATTTGCAATCATTTCTATGTTTGTGATGGGTTTGGCAGCATGTGGCTCGGCATCTAGCGGGAACAAAGAAAGTAATAATAGCGGAAATGCCAATGGAGATGGAGAAAATGCAAAGTCCGAAGAAACTGTAAGTGGTTCAATTGTATTGTCTGGTTCTAGTGCCCTGCAGCCACTTGCCGCTGCAGCTGCAGAAGAATTTATGAATAATAATGGTGAAGCAGAAGTTCAGGTTCAAGGCGGAGGAAGCGGTACTGGTCTTAGCCAGGTGTCAGAAGGCCAAGTAGATATCGGAAACTCAGATGTATTTGCTGAAGAGAAGGAAGGTATTCCAGCAGACGAGCTTGTCGATCATAAAGTGGCGGTTGTTGGAATGGCAGCTATCGTAAATCCTGAAGTTGGTATTACAGATATTACTAAAGAAGATTTAATCAAGGTATTCACTGGAGAAATTACAAACTGGAAAGAGCTTGGCGGAGCGGATGAAAAGATCACTTTAGTTAACCGTCCAGATTCTTCTGGAACTCGTGCAACATTTGTAAAATACGCTTTAGAGGGAGCAACACCTGCAGAAGGCATTACAGAGGATTCTTCAAGCCGCGTACTTCAGCTTGTTGGTGAAACTCCAGGAGCAATCGGTTATAACGCATTCTCTTATCTTGATGATACTATTCAAGCATTAAGCATTGATGGTGTAGAACCAACTGATGAGAATGTACAAAGTGGTGACTACCCAATCTGGGCATATCAGCATATGTATACCAAAGGGGAAGCTACAGAATTAGCAAAAGCATTTATTGAGTATATGCTTAGCGATGATGTGCAAAAGAACCTAGTTCCAGCTCAAGGATATATTTCAGCGACTGAGATGAAAATTGAGCGTGACGTAGAAGGAAACATTTCTGAAAAGTAAAACGACCATCTTTTGGATTCACTAGAAATAAGTTTTTGACCTCCTCCACTAAATGGAATGGCATCTTTAATGTGATGCATTTCATTTAGTGGATTTTTTTATGATACGAATAATAAAGCGTTTCACCTCTAGAATGAAAAAAATTGATTCTTTTAAAATATACTGTTGACATTGGATTGCCTAGTTTGTAGAATAAAAACAAATCAGTTGATAATGATTATCAATTTCATTAAATTATAATCATTCTAAAAAGGAGCGTACATAATATGAGTCTATCAAAGTTACTTAAGCCGTTGCTGGTTAGTGCGGCGCTAGTAGTTGGTTTAGCTGGCTGTGGGGCTGCAAGCGACAATGAAGAAGGGGAAGCAGCAAAATCAAAAACAACGGAAAACCAAGAGGTAAATATATATACGGCAAGACATTATGAAGCTGATGATGAAATTTATAAGAAGTTTACTGAAGAAACTGGCATCAAAGTCAATGTGGTTAAAGGGAAAGCAGAAGAGCTTATTGAAAGAATAAAACGTGAAGGCCAAAGCACTGCGGCTGATTTATTTGTAACGGTTGATGGTGGAGTACTTGCATATGCTAAACAAAATAATATCTTACAACCGGTCACATCAGATGTCATTGATCAAAACGTACCAGAAAACCTTCGCGATGTTGATAATAACTGGATAGGATTGGCAACAAGAGCACGTATTATCGCTTATTCAAAGGATAGAGTTTCACCTGAGGAATTATCAACGTATGAGGATTTAACTAGTGACAAATGGAAAGGTAAATTATTAGTTCGTTCTTCCACTAGTTTATATAACCAATCATTGCTGGCATCTTTTATAGAATTAAACGGTGAAGAGCAAGCGGAAGAATGGGCACAGGGAATTGTAAATAATTTTGCGCGCCAGCCGGATGGCGGTGACCGTGACCAAGCCAAAGCCATTGCTGCAGGTACTGGGGATGTGGCAATCATGAACACCTATTATGTTGGTTTACTGGCCAACTCTGAAGATGCGGAGGAAAGAAAAGTAGCAGATAGTATTGGGGTCTTTTTCCCTAACCAAGAAACAAATGGTACGCATGTTAATATCAGTGGGATTGGTTTAACCAAGCATAGTAAAAATAAAGAAAATGCTATTAAACTTATTGAGTACATGACTAACGTAGAAGCCCAGGAATATCTTTCATCAACAAACTATGAGTTTCCAGTTAACCAGAATGCAGCGAAACCTGAATTACTAGAGAGCTGGGGAGATTTCAAAATGCAGGACCTAAATTTTGATACTTTAGGAGAACATAATAAGAAAGCGATTGAAATCTTTAATAAAACAGGCTGGAAGTAATGATATGAGAACAGAACTAATAAAACGGAAAATAAAAAAAGAGTTTAACGGTTGGTGGCTGATAAGTTTGATTGGGGCAGTAGTGATACTACTGCCTATCCTTTTTATATTCTCCTCTTTATTTCTTGAACCAAATGAAAATTGGATGCAAATTCGTCAGTACCTGCTTAAAAATTATGTAACTAACACCTTCATACTGGTGGCATTCACGGCTATTTTCACGGCTATTTTAGGTGTGACATTAGCATGGCTTGTTGCAGCTTATGATTTCCCATTGAAGAGTTTTTTTCGGTGGGCATTACTATTGCCATTATCGATTCCGACGTTTATAGCAGCCTATACGTATCGAACTATGCTGGGTTATACGGGGGTCGTTCAATCAACTTTAAGAAATCATTTCAATTATCAAATCAACCCGGAATGGTTATCTGTTTCGGGGATTGGTGGCGCCGTCTTTATTTTTACATTATTTTTATTTCCATATGTGTACTTGATAACAAGGGCATTTCTTGAAAGTCAAAGTACATCCTATATAGAGAGTGCCAGGCTATTAGGCAGGAAACCAGTAACCGTATTTTTAAAAGTAGTACTGCCTCTTTCAAGACCGGCAATTGTTGGAGGTACTGTTTTGGTCTTCTATGAAGTGCTGGGGGATTATGGCGTTACCAGTTATTTGGGTATTCATACGATTTCAACAGCCATTTTTCAAACTTGGTTTGGAATGTACGACGTCGACTCCGCTATGAGATTTGCAGCCTGGTTAATGATCATCATTATTGGTATATTTATTTTAGAGAGATTACTTAGACAAGGACGACGTTATCATTTAAGTAATAAATCTAGACCTTTAGTAGCTGTAAAGCTTAAAGGGCTGGCTGGAGTGGCAGCTTTTATATATTGCGGAGTCGTATTTCTAATCGGGTTTCTAATCCCATTCATTCAATTGATTACATGGGCATTTATGACTTTTGATAAAGTTTGGGATGCTACATTCTTTACCTTGATTTATCAAACTGTCTATATTGCTGTAATTTCTACAGGGATTATCCTTATTCTTTCTGTTGTTGTCGCAAATGTTAGCCGATCTCATTCTTACTTATCCGTTATTCTATCGAAATGTGTAACATCAGGTTATTCCATTCCAGGACCGATTATTGCTATAGGTGTACTTGCCATGTTTATCTATCTTGATCAATGGCTTGCACCACTATATTCTGCTTTTGGATTAGGTGAAGCACCACTGATTTTAAGTTTATCTATAGTCATGTTAATTGTTGGATACTTTATCCGTTTTATGGCTACGGGATATAACCCGGTTGAAGTGGGCTTTGAAAAAGTTGGAATTAGGTATATGGAAGCGTCTAGGATGCTCGGGAAAAACGTGACTAAAACGTTTTTTAAAGTGGATCTGCCTTTAATTAAAGGTTCAATCATTAGTGGTTTTGTTTTAACGTTTGTTGAGATTTGCAAGGAATTGCCATTAGCCCTATTACTAAGACCTTTTAACTTTGATACATTGGCTACAAAGACTTATCAATATGCAAATGATGAACAAATCTATGAAGCATCCATTTCATCATTGTTAATTATTGCAATCAGTATTTTATCTGTAATTATTATTCAGTTGATAGGCAAGAGGGTGAAATAATGAGTATTGTTGAAATTGAAGGTCTTACCTTTTCATATTCTTTTAAAGAGGCACCTGTTATTGAAGATTTCTCATTTTCAATGAAAAAGGGAGAAGTCGTGGGTATTCTAGGACAAAGCGGAAGTGGAAAAAGTACCATACTCCGGCTGATCGCTGGATTGGAAATGCCAGTAAAAGGTAATATTAAAATTGCTGGTAAAGTCGTTGTAAGCGACAATGTATTTATTCATCCAGAGGAAAGAGGAGTAGGGATGGTTTTCCAAGACTACGCACTATTCCCTCATATGTCTGTGAGAGATAATATTCTTTTCGGGTTATCCCATATGCCTCGCAGTGAAAGAAAACTGCGTTTAGATGAAATGCTTGAGCTTGTTCAAATGGGGAATTTTGAGAAGAGATATCCGCATGAATTAAGTGGAGGACAGCAGCAAAGGGTTGCTCTTGCTAGAGCTCTTGCTCCCAAGCCGAATGTGTTGTTAATGGATGAACCTTTCAGTAACCTAGATGCCGATTTAAAAGAATCGATTCGTGAGGAACTGGGGATTATTTTAAAAAAGGCAAATATCACTTGCATAATGGTTACGCATGACCGAAATGATGTTCAAGCTATTTGTGATTATAGTATCGTAATTGGCGAATCAAACACAAATAGTATTGTTAACAGGTAATAGATATTTAAGGAATAGGTGCTTTTCTGAAATAAGGGAAGTGCTTTTTTCTATATTAAAGACACTAAAAAACCACCCTTATAAGATGGTTTTTTAGTGAAGCGATATCAATTAGATAATTCCTTACGATCAACGGAATGCGGTGGCTTCTCAAACCATTCATTAGCAATCATCATTTCCGCACAGTCTTCTGCAAGTTTGACATTATTTTTAATGGCAGAAGCATATTTGAGTCCCAGATCGCGCCGCATGGAACCTGCCAAAGCTGTTCCGTAATAGGCCATGGCGGACTGAATCAGGAAGGCACAGTGGAATGTCATCAGTTTATCAGAAAAAGGTGCGATCTCGGAATTGGTAATATGAGTATCCCAGGAAATCGATGAGCTGACAAAGTCATCATGCAGGATTGAACGGAAAATAGAAAGATGCTCAGCCGCCTGTTCTACTACCCGGTTGAAAAGTGTTCGAACTTCTTTGGATTCAGCCGTTTGGCTAAAACCTAAGATTAATCCTTTGGCAAGCTCACTCTTCTGTAAATTGAAATAAAGACTGCTAATTTCAATAACGTTCAAGGGTCGATGGTCCCCGAGCCAGCCCGAAAGAAAACTTTGTTTTTTAGCAAATTCCACTTCTTCGGGCAAGGAGATGGCAGGAGCTCGATCCAACAGTCCCTTGGATTTTAACATGTCTAAGGTCGTATCATACATTTTGGAAGCCCCGTTGTATGCCTCTGCATAAAACCCTCGTACATCCGGCCTGTGAGATGTAGTCATTCCGAGTGAATAGGCCGTTAATCCATGGATACTCATTCCATGAAGATAAAACAGCCAGAATTCATCAGAAAATAAGCGTGGAGCATCAAGATGGACATCTTCCTCCGTAAACCCATGAGGAATTGGAAACTGTTTCTTTTGAAAAATCTCAAGTATCATTTTAAGGAGATGATCGGACAGCATCTGTGCTTCCTCAAAAATGGAATAGATGTCAGAATCAGTTATCGTCTTTAATGCATAGGAATTAACGCAGCGTGCCAGCGTGTTGTTGAGATAGGGGGTCCAGAGATTGGAAACATCCAGTTCTACGATTTCTTTAACCATTTCTATCCCTCCAAAAGAAAATTTTGAAAGCATCAATACCTGATAATAAACCAGATAATTTTGCCTTTTTATAGAGTTTATAAATATTCATTTAAGGATATTTACTTTATTAACAGGAATTATTGTATACAAGATGGAATGTAATATACTAAAACAAGGATTGCCTTAATTCCGTAAACATCTTTTGTGATTAGCAATAAAAAGAAGTGCTGTTCATATAGACTGAAGGATAATAATATAATGTGAATATAAATACAATATTTTAATAATTTTGTTTAATAAACAGGAATTATGAACTATAATAACAAAAGAGGATGAAAAGGAGCCTTCCAAATGAGCATAGAAAGTATAAATTTTGGTGAAGTTCTAAACTCTTTAAGGACGTATAAAAAAATAGAAATCAACGAATTAGCAGAGGGGATTTGTACTCCAGAGGACATAGAGCTCTTCGAGAGAAACCATAAATATCCAACGATGGAACAACTGGTGAAGATAGCTGGAAAGTTAAATGTGCAGATTAATTATTTCTTTGATATTACATCTAGCAGTCATTTTAATTATGTAATAACCATTGCAAAGCTAATAGATAATTATAAAAGAGAGCGTAATTATCAAGCAATCTATGAAGTAGTTCAAAGAGAAAAAAATAATCCCCTTTTCGGCAGTATATCACAACAGCAATATTTAATATGGCATGAAGGTATTTGTGTTTACTATTTAAA
>Ga0182742_1003608_pt1 | contig 14915 bp, 12 predicted proteins | sample eDN5th37CBELigMG_FD_128880 | JGI IMG/M metagenome (GOLD analysis project Ga0182742, IMG submission 128880) | Enriched Miracle-Growth compost microbial communities from Emeryville, California, USA - eDNA 5th pass 37_C BE-Lig MG (version 2)... ...
CTTTTTGCTCCCGGGAAGATCCGTCGCAACGTGGAAAAGGGCAAGGCAGACCACACCGTCTTCCGGGTGGGCGAACTTCATGGTCGTGAGACCGACCGTGTAAAGGAATTGGCCGCCATGCTGTCCAAGGTCGACGGCACCAGGATCACACCAAATCTCTGGGGCGAGCGCTGGTCGAAGCTCTGCCACAACGCGATGCGCAACGGGATTTCGGCGGCTACAGGGCTTTCCAGCCGCGGGGTTGACGAGGATGAACGCATCCGCAATTTCACCATCCTTGTGGGCGCAGAAGCCATCCGTGTCGGCCGGGCTCTGGGCTTTGACCTCGTGAAGATCGGAAAACTCATGCCGGATGTCATCCTGAAGGGTGCGGAAGGTGATGCCGAGGCGATGGCTATCATCAACGAGTCCTTTGTACCCAAGGGCGGTAAGTCGGACAAAAGCCCGCTGCGGCGCGCGTCGATGGCCCAGGATATCGCCAAGGGCCGGCGTACCGAGATCGATGCGATCAACGGCTATATCGTGGAGAAGGGCAGGGAAGTGGGCGTCCCCACACCACTCAACTCCTTCCTGCTTGCCCGCGTCAAGGAAATCGAACGCGGTGTGATCTCTCCTGCGCCCTCGGTCATCCCTGAGGATCTCAGCACCATCCTCAACGCCTGAGCCAACCACTTCAAAGAAGCATACATCGACGGAATCTGGAGAAAACATGACATTGATGGTGACGAGACGCAGGGAGGCCCTCCGCACGTTGTTGGCATCCCCCAACACTGTCAGGCCCGCAACAGTATTCGATCCTCTATCGATCCGGCTGGCTGAAGAAGCCGGTTTTCAGCTGGCCATGCTACCAGGATCCATTGCGTCGATGGCCATGCTTGGTGCGCCCGATTGCCTGCTGATCTCGCAATCCGAGCTTGTAGATCTTTGCCGGCGCATAGCCGTGGCGTCCAACCTACCTCTCATGGTCGATGCCGATCATGGTTTCGGCAATTCCCTGAATGTCTGGCGCACGGTGCAGGAACTCGATCGAGCTGGCCTCGCAGGGATCAGCATCGAAGACACGGAACTTCCTGCCCCGCTCGGATCAAAGAAGAGCTCCCTGATCTCGCAGGCAGAGGCTGCTGCCAAGATCAAGGCTGCGGTGCAGGGACGGTTGGACCCGCAGACAGTGATCATCGCGCGGACTGATCTGAGCGCCGTGCCACTGGAGGACTCGCTGGAACGGGTAAGATTGTTCGAGGCTGCGGGAGCAGACGCGGTGTTCCTGGCCCAGGCCAAGTCGGAAGAGCAGATCCAGCGCGTTGCAGAGGCCTGCACCCTTCCCCTCATGCTTGGACCATCAGCGGCATCTATGGCGGGTAGCGAGTTGCTCGTATCTTGCCGGGTTCGCGTCATCCTGACAGGACACGCTCCTTTCCTCGCGGCGCTGGAGGGAGCTCGGGAGGCATATGAGGCGCAGGTCAATCCGGAATCTGCCGAGATGCCTAAGCTATTGCCGAGCAATCTCCTGACACAGCTGACCAAAGAAGCTGAACTCGCAGAACTCGTGAAACAGGACACATGAGGCTTCATCAGAGAAGCCTTGGACGAAGGATGCTCTAGAATGTTCAGGTTCAATCAAGACAACGCTGCGGGCGCTCTGTTCGGGCTTTTCGGGACAGTCATCATCGTTTTGAGCCAGCAATATCCGCTCGGAACGATGCGCCAGATGAAAGCTGGCTACGTTCCGACCGTTCTGGGCGCAATGCTGATCGTCATCGCAGTGGTTCTGGTCATAAGAGGATTCTCCTCAACGTCAGAACCCATGGGCCGATGGGCTCTTCGCCCCTGGCTCCTGGTGCCGTCAAGCATTCTGGCATTTTCGCTGCTCGTACAAACAGGCGGCCTCGTTCTTGCCGGTGTGGCTTGCATGTTGCTGGCAGCGGCGAGCGGATTAGAGTTCCGCTGGAGGGAACAGATCATATTGGCAACGTTGGTTACAGGCAGCGCTGCGATGCTTTTCATCAAAGCACTAGGCCTGCCAATGACGTTTTTCCCCGCGATCTGAGGCGCCGACATGGAACTCTTTGACAATCTTATTCTCGGCTTCTCCGTTGCCGGCTCCCCGATGAACATCCTGCTCTGTCTGGTAGGTGTGATGGTGGGAACGCTCATTGGCGTTCTTCCAGGAATTGGGCCGGTCGGCGCCCTCGCCATGCTGTTGCCGGTCACGTTCTACCTGACACCCACCGGCGCACTCATCATGTTGGCTGGCATCTACTATGGCGCACAGTACGGCGGATCGACGACCGCTATCCTGGTCAACATGCCGGGGGAATCCTCGTCGGTGGTGACTTGTCTGGACGGCCACCAGATGGCGAGAAAAGGGCGCGCGGGCTCGGCTCTTGCGATCGCGGCACTCGGGTCCTTCTTCGCCGGCACGGTATCAACCCTGCTGATCGCGGTTGCAGCGGTGCCGCTATCGCGCGTGGCGCTGTCGTTCGGCTCGCCGGAGTACTTTTCGCTCATGCTCCTCGGCCTGGTTGGCGCCGTGGTTCTGGCGAGCGGCTCAATTGTCAAGGCAATTGGCATGATCGTGCTTGGCGTCTGCCTGGGCTTGGTGGGAACCGATGTAAGTACCGGCGTGCAGCGATTTACCTTCGGTAGCCCCACGTTGATGGAAGGTATCGACTTTGTGACCCTGGCGCTGGGCATCATGGGCGTCACGGAGATCATTCTGAATCTGGCGCGGCGCGAAGCCACCACTGAGGTGATCAGCAAGATTGAAAGCCTCTGGCCGTCCAGAGAAGAAGCGAAGGCTTCCGTAGGCCCTGTAGTGCGCGGAACTCTCATTGGGTCCGTTCTTGGCCTCCTACCGGGAGGTGGAGGCGTTCTGGCGTCATACGCATCCTACACCATGGAGAAGAAGCTGGCGCGCGATCCGAGGCGGTTCGGCAACGGCGCCGTTGAAGGTCTTGCAGGTCCGGAATCTGCAAACAATGCTGGCGCCCAGACGAGCTTCATCCCGATGCTGACACTGGGTATCCCGTCAAACGCTGTGATGGCCTTGCTGGTAGGTGCAATGATGATTCAAGGCATTGCACCTGGACCCGATGTCATGCTCGAGCAGCCCGAGCTCTTTTGGGGCATCATCGCCAGCATGTGGATTGGCAATGCCATGCTGCTGGTCATCAACCTTCCATTGATCGGCCTGTGGGTTTCACTGCTGAAGGTGCCTTACCGGCTTCTCTGCCCCTGTATTGCGCTGATTTGTGCAGTCGGAGCCTACAGCGTTAACTACAGCATCACGGACCTGTGGTTCGTCGCGGGCTTCGCCTTCCTCGGATACATATTCAAGAAGGTGGGCTGCGAAGCCGCCCCCCTGGTACTGGGGTTCATTCTTGGTCCGGGACTGGAGGAGAACCTTCGCAGGTCCATGGTGGTCGGACGCGGTGACCCCATGATCTTCCTGAATCGACCCATCAGCCTGGCGCTGCTCACGCTCACGGCAGTGCTCATCCTGTTCGTCGTTCTACCGCACTTCCGCCAGTCAAGAGAAGTCGTCTTCCAGGACGACTGACCCCCCGCTACCTATTATTCCTGAGAGGAGCAATAAATGAACTTCAAAGCGTTGCTTACTGCCGCAGCACTACTGCTTCCTGCAACGATATCGCAGGCGGACAAGTTTCCGAGCGGACCAGTCGAAATCGTTATCGCAGCAGGAGCCGGCGCCGGTCAGGATATCATGGTCCGCGCGATCGCTGCAGAACTCGAGAAGAAGTGGGCCGAGCCAACGGTAGTCCTCAACAAGACCGGCGGCAACCAGACCATCGCTGATGGATATGTGGCGAAAGCAAAGCCGGATGGCCACACAATTCTTAATTTTGGTCCCAACCGCAGCCTTCTGGCAGCCAAGAACGATCCGAATGCGGGGTATGACGTAGTCAATGGGCTGGTACCTGTCACACAGGTAAACAAGCAACCAATGGTCATCGTTACCCGGAATTCCCTTGGAGTATCGAACCTCGCCGAGTTTGTTGAGCTTGCAAAGTCTGCCGAAGATCCAATGATCTACGGTGACAATGGACCAGGCGGCATCCTTGACCTCTCGGCGCGCCGTCTCATGGTTGATGGCGGCTTTGAACTGACGGAAGTATCCTACCAGTCAGCAAATGACGTGTTGCGCGCACTGATGGGCGACGAAGTTGACGTCGCCATCGTCACGCTCGGCGTAGCAACCAGCTATATCAAGAACAACATGATCACCGCGTTGGCCGTAGCAAGCGCAGAGCGAAACGCTGCCTTCCCTGATATCCCGACCGCCCGCGAATCCATCGATACCGATTTTGCCGTGGAACATTGGTTCGGCTTCTTTGTCCCTAAGGGAACGCCCGATGAGATCATCAACCAGCTTCACAGCGACATTGTCGAAGTACTGGGAACCGAATCAGTCAAGAACCTGCTTCTCAACGGCGGGTTCGAGATCGTCGGAAATTCTCCTGCGGAATTTGCCAAGGTGGTGGCAGATGAAGTTGAAAACTGGAAGGCGCTGATGGACTGACCAGGCCATCACGCTCTGGCGTCGCCTCGGCCGGACCTTGTTCGGCCGAGATTTGGGCTTCTGCCGACGCCCGAGGGGATGATTTACGTCACCGATTTATTGGCGCCCTGCTGTCAGCTCTTCATACAGCCATTTCACAAACGTCCGGGCCCGATAGTTCGCTGCCTTGTTCCATATGATATAGTGGCCCAGTTCCCGTTCTATTGGCTGGAAGAGCGGAACCAATGCCCCTGACTTCACCTCATCCTCAACCAGGAAATTCTGGCAGATCGCAACTCCCAGGCCTTCGCAGGCGGCCTTGTAGGTTAGCAGCGAGCTCATGAAATCATCTCTGTCGTCCACAAGGTCCGGGTGACCCATGGCCTCCATCCAGTCACGCCAGTCATTTCGGCGATAGTACGATCCCAAGCGCTTCAACGGTAGCAGGTCGTCCACTGTCTGGATGTCGTGTCGCTCCAGGAATTTTGGGCTGCAGAACGGTTGAAACCGATCCTTGAACAGCAACAATGAAGTCTCTTGCGTAATCTGGCTTGGATCACAGAGCTGGATCGCGACTTCTTGGGGACCGTCGCTCTTGATCGAAGGGACCACCTTGGTCTCCAGCTTCACCTGAATGTCCTGATACCGCTCGTTAAAGCCGGACAGACGCGGTATCAGCCACTTGGTGGCAAACGTGGGGTAACAGGTGACCCTTACGATGTTCGATTTGTAACGGCCCAAAAGGTTGCCGGTCGCTCGCGCTATGGCGTCAATCGCAGGCCCTATCTCCGCGAGGTATTCCGAACCCTCATGGGTCAAGGTAACCCCGTTGCTTTCCCGATCGAAGAGCCGAACCCCAAGATAGTCCTCGAGTGTAGCAACCTGGCGGCTGACTGCGGACTGCGTCACCCGGAGCTTTTTTGCTGCACGCGTAAAGCTTCCAGCGCGTGCCACGACCTCAAATACATGTACGGGATTCAGCGGGGGAACGTTTCTCATGCTTTGATCATCCTGCGGTCTCTGCGTCCGCCATCTGGACCTTCTAGCCAGTGATGCCCGGGCGGTCTATCGCAAATCTGCAACGATCCAGGAGCTCCACACTATCAGACCGTCTCAGACGCAGCCATGAGTTTTGTTAATGACCAGATGCGTATTTCAGATTTGGCAGAGGGATCTGGTTTCCATATCGTCCAGTCAAGGGAGTGCATGAGGGCTCGATGCCCTTTGCAACAGACTGTTAACTGCAACACATGGGAGGGATTCATTGATCCGAAATATCAAGAGAATTGCATTGGCAACCAGCTTCCTGGCCGTCAGCGCCGTGGCTGCGCTTGCGCAGGCCCCCGTTCCTGAGGGCTATCCGCAGGAATATGCCGAGATCATCGCCAAAGCCGAGAAAGAGGGCAAGCTGTCCCTGCATTCCAATATGCAGTCGGGCACCTGGAAGCCTATTCTCGAAGGCTTCAACAAGCGCTACCCCTTCATCGAGGTTGAAGCGCTCAATTTCGAAGATGAGATGTTCGAGCGTTACCTGGCGGAAAAGGCTGCAGGTGGTGCACCAGCCGACGTGATGGTCACGTCCAGCATCGGCAAGTGGGTGGAGTTCGCCAAGCGTGGTGAAGTGGCCCAGTACGTGTCGCCCGAGACCGCCAATCTGCCGGAGTGGGCTCAGCCGCTGCCGGGCGTCTACGCCGTTTCCGCCGATCCCTACGTGATCGCCTACAACAAGATGACCATTCCTGCCGACAAGCACCCCAACAGTGTGGCGGACGTGGTTACCTATCTGAAGGAGAACCCGGGCGCGACGGCCACCACCTATGATCCGCTGCGTGGTGCAAACGGTCATGCCTCGTGGTCCGCATGGCTGGAAGCCACCGGCGAAAACGGTTGGGCAATGGCCGATGCGATGGGCCCGCAGCTGCGCGGTGAAACCGCCGGCGCCCAGATGCTCGACAAGGTGATGGTCGGCGAATACAGCGTGGCCGTGTTCCTGGCCATGAACGCCGTCAAGCGCATTCTGGAAAAGCCGGGCGCGAGCGACATCCTCGCCTATTCTTTCGCCACCGACGGCACGCCGATCGTTCCCCGCGGCGGTGCCATCACCGAAGGTGCGGCTCATCCGAATGCAGCCCGTCTCTTCATGGACTACCTGCTGTCGGAAGAAGGCCAGACCGCCCTTGCGCAGTCGCTGACGCCGGTACGTTCGGACATTGCCGACGAGATCATCGTGCGCGGTCGCAAGTATGATGCGATTGCTGCCGAAATCGGCGAGGAAAACATCATCCGCGTCCCCTACGACGAGAGCGCCTACACCAACTACGACGCCTTTGTCGAACGCTGGAAAAAGGCTCAGGCCGGCGGGAAGTAAGTTTTCCTGAATACCGTGGCTACCCAGAGATCAGAGTCTCTGGGTAGCATGTAATGATCTACCAACTGCTCTCCTTCAAGCGCTCGCTGCCGACGTTTCGTCTCAGCTGGAAGCGATGGGTTGAAGCAGTCTGAGGAGTGCTGCCCTTATGCAGATGTATCAAACGGCCCAATCGTCGAAAGATTGGTCGTTGTTCCTGGAGCGTAGCCTGCAGAGTCTGGTTGCGTTCATCTGTGTGGCATTGGTTCTGGTACCGCTTGCCCCACTCTTTATCCAGGCTTTCATCGATCGCCCTCTCTATGACTCCGGTTGGCAGTTGAGCCTGCAGGGGTTCCACGAGCTGTTCACCTCGCCGCAGGTGGCGCAGGTGACCTGGAACACCCTCTATTTCATGGTCATGACGAGCACGCTTTCCATGGTGCTGGGCATTGGCGCGGCAGTTCTCATCGGCCGAACCAACCTGCCGCTGGCGGAAGCACTGCATTCCTTCTCCCGCTGGCCGATCTACATCTCGGCCATCGTGCTCGCGATCGGCTGGACCATCGTTTATGGCCCGTCCGGCTACATCACGATCCTTCTGCGCCAGATTGGCATTTCGACTGGTAACCTCTACAGCCTCGAGGGCATTGCGCTCGTTTCTGCTGTCTCGCACGCACCCGTCACCTTGATCTACGCCATCGGATCGGTCCGCCAGCAGGACTCCTCGCTGGAGAATGCTGCGCTTGTTTCCGGTGCGGGCCCATTCACCATCCTGCGCAAGATCACGCTGCCGCTCATGCGCCCGGCGATCATCTTCTGCGTGATCATGAACGTGGTGACCTCGCTTGAATCCTTCGCTATTCCGCTCGTTCTCGGCGGACCACATGGCATCGACCTGATCGCGAGCTATATCTACCGCGCCGGTTTCTCAGCGATCACGCCAAATTATCCGCTCGTTGCTGCCGCCGCCGTGACCCTCGTCATGATCATTTCGGCGTTGACCGTCATGCAGCTTTTCCTGCTGCGGAAGATGTCCCGCTTCACGACCGTCGTGGGCAAGGCCGTCCGGCAGAACAAGTTTGATCTCGGCGTCCTGCGCTGGCCCGTCTTTGCGATCTTCTCGCTGTACATTATCGTGTGCATTCTGATCCCAATGGCAGGTGTTTTCGCTCGTGCGTTCACCCACTTCCTCACGCCCCTGATCCCGATCAGCTCAACCTTCACCTGGGATAATTTCAGCGTCATCTTCTCTGACTCCGGCTATGTCCGCGCCATCAAGAACACGCTGATCATCTCGTTCTTCGGCGGAATGCTTTCGACGGCGATCATCACGCTTATTGTCTTTGTCGCGCAGCGTTCGAATTTCCCAGGCCGTGTCGTACTGGACTTCCTCGTCCAGTTCCCTCGCGCCATTCCCGGCATCCTGATCGGTCTCGGCCTGTTCTATGCAGCTGCGTTGCTGCCGGGTGGCGGTTGGCTGATGGGTACGCTCTGGATCCTGGTTATCGCCTATACAATGCGCTTTCTGCCCAACGGCTACAGCATCATCGCGCCGGCGGTGATGGCCGTCAGTCAGGATCTGGACAAGGCGGCTAACACCATGGGTGCGAGCTGGCTCAGGGTGGCGCTGCAGATCGTGGTCCCGTTGATCAAGATCTCAATCTTCAACTGCTATTCCATTCTCTTCATCTTTTCCGTCAAGGAATATGCGTCTGCGATTTTCCTGTACCGCCAGGGTACGGAAGTCATGGGATCTGTCCTGCTCAGCTTCTGGGCTCAGGGCGACAGTGGCCCTGTGGCAGCCCTCGCCGTTCTGCAAATCCTGATTGTAATCACATACGCCTTCATCGCCGGAAGGTTCATAAAGGGTCATGACCGTGGCTAATCTTGTTGTCGACCGCCTTGAGCACACGATCGGTGCTATCCAGATTCTCAAAGACATCTGCTTCGAGATCAAGGATGGTGAATTCTTCACGATGATTGGCCCCAGCGGCTGTGGCAAGAGCACCACGCTGATGTCGCTTGCAGGATTGCTGCGTCCAACCGGTGGCAGCATCAAGCTTGGTGAGACCTTCTTTCTGGATGCCTCCGCCAAACGCTTTGTGCAGCCTCAGCGGCGTAATGTGGGACTGATGTTCCAGTCCTACGCGCTCTGGCCCCACATGACGGTACGTCAGAACCTCATGTTCCCGCTAAAGCTTCGCAAGATTGGCAAGAGCGAAGCCAACAAGCGGATCGACGAGGTGCTGGAGCTGGTGGAGATGCTCCCCTATTCCGAGCGCTATCCGTCAGAACTCTCCGGCGGCCAGCAGCAGCGTGTGGCCCTCGGCAGAACGCTGGTGTACGGCCCTTCGCTGCTGCTGCTCGACGAGCCTCTCTCCAACCTTGACGCGCAGCTGCGTGAGCGTGCCCGTCTGTGGCTGCGCAACCTGCAGCGCCGTACCGGGGTAACCACTGTCTACGTCACCCATGATCAGTCGGAGGCTCTGTCGCTCAGCGACCGCATCGCCATTCTGAAGAAGGGCGAGCTTGTTCAGGTGGGCTCACCTATCGAGGTCTATACTCGTCCTGCCGACCGTTTCGTTGCCGACTTTATCGGCAAGATCAACGTTCTTACTGGCACTGTGGTTGACAACGGATCTGCCGTGCGCCTGACTTCCGGCGACGTGCTCACCCTTTCAGAACGTCAGACCCACGCCGACGGCCAAACCATCTCGGTTGGCATACGTCCTGAGCGCATCGTTGTCGGCGCGACGCCGGATGTAGCAGCCGGGAAGGCCTTGATCCATGGCCAGATCGTGGAAAGCACGTTCGAAGGATCGAAGTTCGTCCACTCCGTGCAGGTTGGCCAAGATACTGTGCGCGCCGAGACCACGGACGCAATGGCGCCGGGTCCGGTCACGCTCAGCATCGCACCGCAGTCAATCATCGTTTTCAACGCCTGATGAGGGGCAGAGCCGCAAGGCCTGCCAACCTCCTTCAAACGCAGGGAAAAAAGAATGCCCGTATTTTCTCCATCCGAACTCATCACGACGAGCCGCGCAATCCTCGAGGCTGCCGGCGCGTCAGTCGAAGAGGCGCAGATTGTTGCACGTCACCTGATAGAGGCGAACCTGGCCGGCCATGACTCCCATGGCATCATTGCGCTTCCGAAGTATGTGGCGCGGATGGAAACCAAGCATATCGTCGCTGGCGCGGAGTTCGAGATTGTCTCTGAGACGCCCAGCACACTGGTTGTTGACGGCCACTGGGGCTTTGGGTTCACCACCACCGAACGCACCATGAAAATGGCTATCGAGAAGGCCAAGGCCAACGGCGTTGCTGCAGCGACCATTCGCAACCAAGGTCACGTCGGTCGTCTGGCGGCATATACATTGATGGCAGCGAAGGAAGGCATGGTCGCGATGATGTTCGCGGACTCCGGCCGTGGCCCGAAGCAGGTCGTTCCCTTTGGTGGACGCGAGCCGCGCCTCGGCACCAACCCGATCTCCTTTGCCGCTCCGTCGAACCTTGCCGGCACGGTCTTCCTCGACATGGCCACCTCTGCCGTTGCCGGTGGAAAGCTCGCCCTGGCTGCGGCTCGCGGCCAGCAGGTTCCCACCGGCTGGGTGATCGACGCTGAGGGCAACCAGACAACGGATCCACGCCACCATAAGAACGGCGGCTTCCTGATGCCTCTCGGCGGCTCCGAAGGGCACAAGGGCTATGGACTTGGCGTGATGGTTGAGATCCTTTGCGGCCTCCTCACCGGTCTCGGCTATGGCTTCAGCACGACGGGCAAGCACAACGACGGTGTCTTCATGGCCCTCTTCAAGGCAGACGCGTTCCGCCCAGAAGACGAGTTCAAGAAGGACGTAACGGAATTTGCCGAATACCTCGCCAGCACGCCGCCCGCCAAGGATTTCAAGCGCGTCTACTATCCCGGTGAGATCGAGTACCTGACCATGACTGATCGCACCGCAAACGGCATCAACATCGAGGAAAAGACCTGGAACAAGGTCCTCGAAGTTGCCGCCCAGTACGGCGTTTCTGTTCCCGCCTGATCCGAGGCAACAGTCTGCAAGGCGAAGGAAAAAGAAGATGAAGTGGGTACGGTTCGCAGTAGATGGGGAAGCCCGTTATGGCTTCGTCGAAGGTAATGAAGTCATTGAGGTCGAAGGCTCCCCGTTTGGTGAGTACCAGAAGACGGGTAACACCCGTCCGCTGGAGGGGCTGAAGTACCTCATCCCCTTCGAGCCCAAGCAATTCTATGCGGCGGGGCTGAACTATGGCGGGCATGCCATCGCCAAGGCCAATGCGCAGGGGGAGCTGCCCAAGCTCCCCACGCAGGCCGACATCGGCTATCGAGGCAACAACTCGCTGATCCCTCACGACGCAGCCATATGCATTCCGCATGATGCATCGGAACGCGTTCAGTACGAGGGTGAGCTGGTCGTCGTCATCGGCAAGCAGGCCAAGCGAGTTTCGCAAGAGAATGCGCTTGATTACGTGGTCGGCTACACCATCGGAAACGATGTCAGCGAACGAACCTGGCAGAAGGGTGATCGCACCATATGGCGCGGGAAGAACACCGACACGTTCGCGCCGATGGGGCCTTTCCTTGTGACAGACTTCGATCTGGGCGCCGCGCAGACGATCGTGCGGGTGAACGGCGACGAGCAGCTGCGCTTTGATACCAAGGATATGCTGTTTGGGGTCCGTGAATTCATCAGCCGCATGAGCCAGTACATGACGCTTTATCCGGGTGACATGATCTGGATGGGCACCGACGGCAAGGGTGAAAACCTTGGCCACGGCGACGTCGTGGAGGTCGAGATAACCGGTATTGGGACTCTGCGGAATCCTGTGATCCGGGAGGTTGCTCCAGAATGACGATGCACTTTCCTGCAGGACCGTCAGATGATCGTATCAGGACGCAAGGCGACAGCCTGCGTGTCAGCCTCGGCGCCTTGGCTGGCTTTACCAGCCCGGCTCAGTGTCTGGCGTTTCTGGACGTGTCTCTGCCGCTTGCAGGAGGAAGTCATCGCGACGCAACAGGCTACCTGCAGCATGAAGGCCAGCTGGTGGTCCTGCTTGAGGACGAGATCTGGACCACGCTGGCATGGCCCGACCAGTTCTTGTGCCACAGGGGACCGAACCGGGCTCCCGAACGCATCGACGTTGCAGTCCGCGGTCGCATCTTGAGCCTCATGTTCAATCGCGGGCCGTTCCTGCCGGGTGAACTCGCCCCTCGTCTGAGGGACATCGCCCTTCAGGGGGTGACGCCTGAGGAAGGCAAGCGGTTTCTTGACGAATTGGCCCACCGTCCAGTGAGCCGCCGAATTCATCCCCTGGATAATGCGGGTGCTGTGTGCGCCCAGGATATCGACCGTTCTTAGCTTTGCTGACGCAAAGCCTATCGCGGGTGTTCTCGTGGCATCGCGATCTAACTGGAGAGTTCAATGAAAATCAGCGGTAGTGAAGCCTTTCTTCGCCTGTTGAGCATGAACAACGTGGATACGATTTTTGGCAATCCTGGAACGACGGAGCTGCCTCTGGTCGACGAACTGGGCAAACAGAACCAGATCCGGTACGTTCTTGGACTGCACGAAGCCATCGTCTTGGCGATGGCTGATGGATACGCGCAGGCAACCAATAACCTGACTGTCGTCAATCTTCATGCTGCTCCTGGTCTCGGAAACGCCATGGGCATGCTCTACAACGCCAGCCGCAGTGGCTCCCCGCTGCTCGTCACCGCCGGACAGCATGACCAGAGCTTCACGCTGACTGAACCCGTGCTGTGGGGTGATCTTCCCGTCATGGCGCGGCCGCTCGTCAAGTGGGCTGAGGAAGTTCGCCGGCCCGAAGACTTGCCGCGCGCCGTGCACCGCGCCTGCAAGATTGCAATGACCCCTCCACGTGGCCCGGTCTTCCTGTCGATCCCTGTCGATGTCCTGCGCGCGGTGCGCGAGTTTGACCTTGGTCATCCAACGCGTATCGCACCATCGATGCGTGGCGACGCGGCGGAAATAAAGGCTGTCGCCGCCATGTTGCTGGCAGCAGAAAAGCCTGTGCTCATTGCAGGCGATGCCATCTCACAGAATGATGCGCTGGATGAGATGGAGGAACTGGCCGACCTTCTCGGTGCTCCGGTTTATCTTGAAGGCGCTCAGAACACTGTTACTTTCCGTACGCGTCATCCCATGTTCAGGGGCACGCTTGGACGTCTTGCGCCTGACATCAACAAGGCGTTATCGGCTCATGATGTCCTGTTCTCGGTGGGAGGCGACCTCTTCACCCTTTCCCTTCCGAGCCCGGTCGAAGCGGTGCCGCAGGGCCTGAAGGTCATTCACCTCGACAACGACCCGTGGGAGATCGGCAAGAACTTCCCGACCGATCACGCCGTCCTCGGCGATCCCAAAGCCTGCCTGCCCGAGATCTGTGCCTTGATCCGCGAAATGGCTAGCGCAGACGACATTCAGCGCATGAAGGAGAGGCGCGAGCGCCTTGCGTCCGCGCGTACCAGGCCGACCCCTGGCCAGCACCGCGCCGACGCCGTTTCGGCTGACACCGGCAAGCTGTTTGCTGCGGCGGCAATGCAGGAAATCGCCGGAAACCTGCCGGCAGATGTCATGGTAGTCGAAGAGTCGCTATCCTCACGCGGCAATATCCGCGAATGGCTGGATAGCCACGACACGAAGGGCTTCTTCGGTATGCGCGGCGGCGGTATAGGTTGGGGCATGGCTGCTGCGGTAGGTGTGAAACTCGCACATCCGGAACGCCCGATGGTCGCTCTGGTGGGCGACGGCAGCTCGCTCTTCAGCTACCAGTCCATCTGGACGGCCGCCCACAAGCAACTGCCCGCTACGGTCTTCGTCATCCTCAACAACTCCAGCTACAGGATCTTGAAGCAGCGCACCCGCCTGGATCGCGCCAAGGAGGACCTGAACAATCCATTCATGGCGATGGATCTGAACGAACCTGCGATTGACTTCCAGGCGCTGTCAAAGACGTTTGGCGTTGAGTGCAAGACGGTCAGCACGCTTGAAGAGATTGCTCCGGCCATCGAATGGGGTCTCGGTTCACCCGTGCCCACGGTTATCGAAATCATGCTGGATCGGGCAATTTAACAATGCTGGTCACATCTTCCCGGAAGAAATCTAATACAGAAGCGGCCCCAGTGCGCACGGTCCAGATCTGCGTTGGCGGCGAATGGCGGGATGGCGAAGGTGCCAACCGCCTGCCTGTTTCCGACCCCGCGACTGGCCTGAAGGTTGCAGAGCTGGCGGTTGCCGAACACATTGATATAGCTAGCTGTATCGAGCTCGCCTCCTATGGCTTCGAAGCCTGGCGAGCAGTCAGCTCCCTCGAGCGTCAACTTATACTCCGTCGGGCAGCTGGCTTTATCCGCGAAAGGCGAAATCTAATCGCCAACCTCATTACTGAGGAGCAGGGAAAACCGATTGCCGAAGCTCAGATCGAGGTCGACCGCTGCGCCGAAATCTTCGAATGGTTTGGTGATGAAGGGCGGCGGGCGTACGGTCGTATCGTACCGTCGCGGCATTCTTCCCTGACCCAGGAAGTTCTCTATGAGCCAGTGGGGCCGGTGGCTGCCTTCTCGCCGTGGAATTTCCCGGCCTCGCAGGCCGCCAAGAAGCTTGCTGCGTCGCTTGCGGCAGGTTGCTCGATCATCCTCAAAGGGCCTGAAGAGGCACCAAGCGCATGCTGTGAGCTCGTCCGCGCACTTTATGACGCTGGTCTCTGCCCCGGTGCCGTCAGCCTCGTTTTTGGTGTTCCTTCCGACATCTCGGAACAGCTGATTGCATCGAAGGTCATCAAGAAGGTGTCGTTCACGGGTTCCGTACCCGTTGGCAAGAAACTGGCAGTGCTTGCGGCTCAGCAGATGAAGATCTGCACCATGGAACTTGGCGGGCATGCGCCGGTGATTATCTGTGCCGATGCGGACCTGGACACGGTTATCCCCCCGCTCGTGGCACTCAAGTTCCGAAACGCTGGGCAGGTCTGTGTGGCGCCAAGCCGGTTTTTTGTCGAGGAGAGTATCCAGGACAA
>Ga0182742_1003609_pt1 | contig 14907 bp, 13 predicted proteins | sample eDN5th37CBELigMG_FD_128880 | JGI IMG/M metagenome (GOLD analysis project Ga0182742, IMG submission 128880) | Enriched Miracle-Growth compost microbial communities from Emeryville, California, USA - eDNA 5th pass 37_C BE-Lig MG (version 2)... ...
CAGCACAATAAACAAGTGTTAAAAAAAGGAATATACATGTAAGGGAGGCACGAAGCTTGTGCCGCCCTTTCAATCTTGCGACACCTGAATTTGGTGCATCGCTTGAACGTTTTCAGGAAAATGGTTCCTCCAGTCGTCTAGTTGAAGATCATCGTAAGTGAATAGATTGTATTTTTCGGCTTCTACTAGCTCTTTCCCGTATTGAAGAATATCGTTCCGATAGACTTGAAACATTCTTCTTCCGTGCATTTTCCCTCCAAACCAGCCTTTTTTCGCGCCACGTAAAATCTTCACGTATTGTTGTTTCCTTTCTTTTTTATCAATCGTTCCGAGCATACCATTGAGGATCCTTGCTGCGTGGGGAATTGTAATATAGCCAGGGTCTAGGTGATAATTTCGCATCATTACACCTCCAATAACATCTTCCTTACTATTCTGTATGGGCAATCATCGAAAAACATGACAAAAAATAATAGAATCGCATGCTGAACTAGAATAAAACGTTTTTATGCAAAACGAACGGATGTATTGAAGAAATAATCGACAAGAAAGTTAAATGGAAGCATATAAGGAAGGAGGAGAGACGAAGAAAAGGGAAGTAAACAAAAAAGAGCCTTAAATGGCTCCTTTTTGAATCAGCCTTTAGCTATTTACCTTAAACAGCCATCACTGTATCATTAGTATTTTCAAAACAGGCTTTCTAAACTACTTTAAGCCGTTCCGAGTGTAACTCCGATGCGTTTTAAATATTGACGGTAAGCAATGCTCATCCGATCGCACTTTAAGGATAATTCAACCTGTAAGTCTAATGGAAGTTCCTCTGGTTTTTGATTTTCAACAATTGGTTTATCTTGGATGAAAATCATATCTTGGAATTCAATGGTTTCCTCATCAGTTTGATTGGTTTCATAGTTAAAGGACATAATTCCATATGCGATTGATTTTTCTTCCGAGATAGGGGAAATCAACAGAATAATGACCATTTTGCTATCTGTTTCAGGATCTCGTTTAGTGAAGCGGACAGCAAGTGGGCTAAGGATTTCATACGTATAATAAACGTTTTTGGCTACGCCGGATCCGTCTGGATCAGGTTGAAAAATCGCAATTTCATCACTATAAATACGACCTTCCTCAATGTGAACATTGTAGTCCCCAATGACTGGATGTTCTTGAACCCCAAGAAATCCTTCGTGAACGAATGAAAGGTGCCCTACATCAAGGAAATTTTCAACGACGCGAGGTGGAAGGGCATTCACTTCTTGAGGTCCCCATAAAATATTGCGGTATTTATTATCTGGGAATTCGGTATAGGTGAAAATTTCTGGATCATTATTATTAAAATTGACCCAAACAAACCCATATTTTTCTTGGCAATTATATTTAACTGCTTTTGCTTTTAATGGAATCGAGCGTCCTTCAGGTAGTTGCGGGATTTTCGTGCAATCTCCAGAATCAGCAAATTCCCAACCGTGGTATGGGCAAACGAGGTTTCCGTCCTTTACACAACCTAACGAAAGCGCAGCACCCCTGTGAATACATAAATCTTTAAAAATATGGATGCCTTTTTCATTACGGAAAAGAACGATCCGTTCTCCCATTACAATCTTTTGGATAGGTTCCTCTTTTACATCGTCTATTTTACAAACAATAATCCAATCGTTTCTTAAAACACGATCTTCTATGACTTTCATCCTGTACTCCCTCCATAACTTTTGATTCATATCTTCATTTTATGGTGGAAGAGATGTCTAGTCAACTTAAAACTCGAACATTTTTATTGATAATCTAAATAAATATTCGTGTTTGTTGTTTACTTTTAATTCAGAGTTCTTTATAATTCAAGTGGAAAAAGTCCTTGATCTTCATTTTTTCGGTAATTGACAGAAATCAATTTAAAACGGGGGAAGCAAAACAATGAAGCAAAAGAGCGAAAATCCGAACTTAAGTGTCGGAGTGGAGGAGAAAATCAGCCTGGGTAAGTCGATTTTACTGGGGATGCAGCATGTTCTGGCAATGGACCTTTATATTGCTCCAATCATTATTGCAGGACTATTAGCACTTGACGCCATGAATACAACCTTTTTTATTCAAATGTGCTTTCTAGCGGCAGGAATTGCGACGTTAATCCAGACAATCGGCGGAATTCGTCTTCCAGTTGTTCAAGGCCCATCCTATGTTCCGATTGGAGCATTAGCTGCTATTGGCGGGAAGCTAGGATTAGGTGCCGTTTTTGGAAGCTTAATTCCGGGAGCGCTATTAATTGCCATTCTAGGTTATCCATTGAAAGTATTCGCAAAAATGGTAAGAAAATTTATCCCGCCTTTGGTTGGAGGCACGGTTATTGTCATCGTAGGGATTTCACTCATGCCAAGTGCGTTTAATAGTATCTATATGTCACCAGGAAATGTCGGAGATAACGTCATTATTGCCGCTGTATCTGCAGCAGTACTTGTTATATGTATGTTGCTTGGTCGTAAAGCAAAAGGGTATGGAACGTTCTTCCGCTTAATGTCGGTTATCTTAGCGATTCTTGCAGGAACCATCACGGCTTCAATCTTCGGATCCGTTGACTTTTTTCCTGTTAAAGATGCGGCCTGGTTTTCATTTCCTAGTTTCTTCCCGTTTGGGGCACCTGTGTTTGATTTACAAGCGATTTTAACGATGGTCTTTATTTATTTAATTATCTTAATTGAAACAACAGGTACATGGTTTGTCGTATCGACAGTAACAGATAGCGAATTAGATGATAAGCGGTTAAATCGAGCTTCTGTCGGGGAAGGCCTTGGCTGCTTCGTTGGTTCGTTATTCGGAGGTACACCAATGACAGGCTATTCCTCTAATGCGGGGATTATTGCGATTACGGGTGTTGCGAGTAGAATGGCGATTATTAGTGCTGGTGTCATTCTTGTGGTCCTTGGATTAATTCCAAAATTGTCGGCAGTAATTACATGCATTCCTGAACCAGTTATTCAAGGGATTTTTGGAATCGTCTGTGTGGCAATTGCGATGAATGGGTTGAAAGTTATTCAGCATGTCGATATCAACGACCGGAACATGATGGTTATTGGGATTCCTATTCTTTTAACGATTGGAACCTTAGTTTTACCGAAAGAGATTCTATACAGTGTACCTGATTTTGCAAACTATATTCTTTCTTCTGGTACAGCTGTTGGAGCAATCGCTGTCGTAATCTTGAACTTGGTGATCCCCAATGAAAAGATAGACACGAACGAACTACAGCAAAAAACAGCAGAAAAGTCTCTATAACCAAACCAAACCGATGACTCGAAGACTGAGTCGTCGGTTTGATTTAGATACCATTCCCTTCGACGATTATTGACGCGAACCTGTTAGTTAAATGTTTTCCAATCTATTATGTCAATATAATTTAAGGGGGTTTTTCGTCCGAAATTTATATGAAGGTATTAGTAAACTGTGAAGACTTCTTGTTTTTAATAATAAAAATTAAGACGAAAGACATGAACCTAGTTTCTAGAAAAGTAGGTATTTATAGGTAAATATTCCTTATAAAGGACTAGAGTTTAAAAATAAACTAGGTCATAATTACCGAATTTATAATTTTCACAAATTTATATAACTTTCTTAATATAGTTCTGCTATATTGATTTTAGAGTCGATGGGCTCAAATTAAGTCGAAGGATGGATGTAGCGTATGAAAAAGCGTAGTAAATCCAGTGGAAGAAAAATCTTATCAAGTACTCTTGCACTTAGTTTGTTAGCGACACCTTTTGTTCCTTATAATGTGCTAGCAGCAAAACCTACCGCTCCAAAGGTTCAGTCAGAAGTTGAGCTTCGAATCATGGAAACAACCGACATTCACACAAATTTAGTAAACTTTGATTATTACAAGAATGCCGAAGCTCCTAAGCTGGGTTTGGCGAAAACAGCAACATTGATTAAACAGGCTAGGAAAGAGGCTGACAATTCCGTTTTAGTTGACAATGGCGATCTTATTCAAGGGACTCCACTAGGTACATACAAAGCAAAAATTGAACCTTTAGCAGAGGGCGAATTCCATCCTGTGATAAAAGCAATGAACCTATTAGATTATGACATTGCGACATTAGGGAACCATGAATTTAATTACGGTTTAGAGTATTTAGAAGAAGTCTATGACGATGCAGAGTTCCCATACGTGAATGCAAACGTTTATGTAGACGACAAGGATAACGATCCTACAAACGATATAAATAAATATGCACCATACAAAATAATAAATAAAAAAGTTGTCGATGAAGCTGGGAAAACCAAAGTGATTAAAATCGGCTACATTGGCTTCGTTCCGCCACAAATCAACGAGTGGGATAAAGCGCATCTTGACGGAAAAGTCATAACCAAAGATATTATTGAATCTGCTGAAAAATATATTCCGCAAATGAGAGAAGAGGGAGCTGACCTTGTGATCGCGATGGCTCACTCCGGCTTTAGTGGGAATGAAGCGAGCACAGAAGATACTGTATACGCTCTAAGTAAAGTCGAGGGAATAGATGCCATTACATTCTCGCATACACATAAAGTATTCCCGGCAAAAGATGAGACGAGTTTGGATGCTTTATTTAAAGGTGCAGACGGCAATCCTTTACCTGGAGTTGACAATAACAAAGGAACCATCAATGGTGTAGCTGCAGTTCAAGCAGGATATGGTGGTGGAGCATTAGGAATTATTGACTTAACGCTACAAAAAGTAAAAGGAAAATGGTCGGTTGCTGGTTCCCAATCATCCACAAGAGCAATTGATTCCGTTCAACCAGATAAAGAGATTGTGGAGGCAGTTCGTGCTGATCATGAAGCTACGATCGAGTACGTAAATACTCCAATCGGAACAACCACTGATGATATCTACAGCTATTTTGCTTTGGTACAAGATGATCCATCAATCCAGGTTGTCACAAATGCTCAAAAATGGTATGTCGAAAATTATCTTGCGCTAAATAAACCTGAATTAAAAGATTTACCGATTTTATCGGTAGGTGCGCCTTTCAAAGCTGGACGGAATGGCGTGGAAGAATATACGGAAATTAAAGCAGGGGATTTAACCATCCGCAGTGCCGGAGATTTATATCTTTATGATAATACATTAAAGGCAATAAAGGTTAAGGGCTCCGTTGTCAAAGAATGGATTGAAATGACAGCAGGAAAATACAATACGATTGATCCTAATAAATCAGAGGAACAAGAATTATTGAATCCTAGTTTCCCAGTTTATAATTTTGATGTGATTGATGGCGTGACGTATCAAATCGATGTTACAAAGCCTGCAAAATATGATTCGAAAGGCAATGAAATAAACCCTGAGTCAAGTCGCGTTGTGAATCTTAAATATAATGACCAACCAGTTGATCCGGATCAAGAGTTTATTGTTGTGACAAATAACTACCGTGCAGGTGGAGGCGGAAACTTCCCAGGTGTTGCAGGAAGCGAATTAATAGTGGATTCTGCAGATGAAAACCGTCAAATTTTAATGGATTATATTTCTGAAGTAAAGGAAATTACCCCTACAGCGGACAACAATTGGTCGATTGCCCCGATTTCAGGGGATGTGAATGTCACGTTTAAAACTTCACCAAAAGCTGAAGTTTACACAGAAGGAAGTCCGTTCACATATACAGGCAAGACCGACGCTGACGGATTTGGAATCTTTAAGATGAACTTAACCCGCGGCGATAACACACCAGTAAAAGTTCAGCTTTTAGGTGTAAATGACCTGCATGGGCAGTTAGATACTGTTACAAAAGTCAATGATCAACCAGCTGGACATATTGAATATACCGCAGCGGCTTTAAAGCAAGAAGAAGCCACTAACCCGAACACACTGTTGCTTCATTCTGGGGATATGATTGGCGGGAGTCCATTAATTTCTGCCCTTTTCCAGGACGAGCCTACGATTGAAATTCTTGAAGAAATTGGCTTTGATGCGGGAACCTTCGGAAACCATGAGTTTGATGAGGGCATCGATGAGTTAAAACGGATGATGAATGGAGGCGAACATCCAAATGGAACTCCAGGTTATGACGGGATGGATTTCCCGCTTGTAGCAGCAAATGCTTATGATACAAGAGATGGAGAGCTGATTACTGAACCGTATACTGTATTAGAAACTGGCGGTCAAAAAATTGGTGTTATCGGTGTAGTTACCCAAGAAACTCCTGAGATGATTGTTAGAAAAGGCAACGAAACTCTACAAATAACAGACGAAGTTGAAGCGATTAACAAGTATTCTGATAAGTTAGAGGAACAGGGGATTGAAGCAATTGTTGTTCTTGCCCACAATCCAGCGGCGCAAACAGGATATACAGACATGTTTGATGCAAGCAGAATTGCCGAGCAAGTCGATGATGAAGTGGATGTGATCTTTTCCGCCCATAACCATGTTAAAGTAAACCGCGTCGTTGACAATAAACTAATTGTCCAAGCTTACTCATACGGCTCTGCATACGCTGATGTGGAAGTCGAGATTGACCCTGCTACGGGAGACATCGTCAATAAATCAGCAGAAATTAAAACAGTGTTCCAAAAAGACTATGATCCAGATCCAGAAGTAGCAGCTATTATGGATAAGTATGAAGAAAAAGCAGAACCAATTAAAGCTCAGGTAGTTGGAGAGTCCTTATCTACGCTTGAAAAAGGATATCCAACAGTCGCGAAAGAGTTTGGTGATTTCGGTCTAGGAAATTTGATTGCGGACGGCATGGTAGCAGCAATGGATGCAGACTTTGCGATGATGAATGGTGGCGGTGTGCGTTCACCTCTTGAAGCGGGGGATGTTACTTACGGAGATTTATTTGCCATCCAGCCTTTCGGAAATGTCCTTAACAAAGTGAAGCTTAGTGGTGAGGATATTCGCGTGATTCTCGACGAACAAATTACGGCCCGCGGACTTGATTATCATATTGCTGGTTTCAATTATACGTATACCTATGATGACGAGGCCAAAACGGGTAAAGTGGTAGATATTACTTTGCCTGACGGAACACCAATTGATCCAACGAAAGAATATTCTGTTGTCGTAAACAATTATATGTATAGCAATATTGGTACAAGTATTGGCAAACTTTCAACTGATATGGAAGTGGGGCCAATTGATTTGGATGCAACAGTTGACTTTGTAAAGTCGTTGACTAAACCTTTCGATTATAAGTCAGAAGGAAGAATTAAAAGAGTTCAATAATGATAGAACGAAAAGGACTGATGAGGTTCCATTGAGGACCCTGCCAGTCCTTTTTACTTTTCAATAAAGTGATTGGTATGACTTTAGCAGGGAAAATGACAACACTCATGACTTCTTTTGGGATTTTTAATGCGTTTGCATTCTTTTAGAATACAAAACACATGGCCTAAATTTTAAACAATTGAAGGGCAATTGGACAAAGTAGCCGATTTCTCGTATGAACTTAGCATTCGATTCATATATTTTTAAAATCATCATTTGGACAGGGGATGCAGTTTATGAAAAGGTTGTTTGTGCTACTCTTTTCTAGTGTTTGTATTGGAATAGGACTCAATATGTTTTTACTTCCAATTCATCTTATCAACGGCGGAATATTCGGGGTAAGTCTGTTAATCAAATATGTTTGGGGCATTAAGATAGGGCACAGTATGATTATGATTAATATTCCTATCTATTTACTATCTTTACTATCTAACAAGACCTATTTTATAAATGCCATCATTGGATTAATCTTTACTTCCACGATGATAGACTTGCTTACACCGTTAATTGGATTGGTACAGCTACCAATCCTCTCTAGTGCCATTTTAGGTGGTATTATAATTGGTGTCGGTATTGGTTCGATGCTTCGACTGAATATTAGTCCCGGAGGGATGGACTTACTAGCCCTTTTAATTTCAAAATCAAAAGGGATCAATCCGGGAATAGTCATATTTTTGATGGATGCTGTAATCATTATCATTGGAATGATTGTATTGAATGACGTTAGGTTAATGTATTCTTTTGTGACAGTCGCTTGTGTGGGAGTATGTGTCATCTTACTGAACACGTTTAAATCGGTAAATATCTATATCAATTAATGGGTTGTTCATCGTTTTTGAAGCAGACTTTATTTAGGAAAAGATAGTATTAAAATATAGTTCGGACAGTCTTTTGAAATGAGTTAATTATCATCTGATTAATTTACGAATTTTAGTAAAAGAAGTACAGAATGGATAAGTTCTGTACTCCTTTTTAATGTTATAAAATTTATTTTCTCTATCTTACGCGTACATGAAAAAATCGATAAATAACGAATCCACATAATCCAATTAACAAGATCTCCATGCCAATTGCAAAACTTGAAACACTGCTATCGATTAAAATTCCTAGTGCTGAACCAATAGGAAAAGAAATGGCTGCTCCCAATACGATCCCTGTAACTAAACCTATTAAAATACCAAGTATTAAACCCATAATCATTACTCCTTTCAAAGTCTTTTGTTGTTATTGATGTTTTTATTATAGTTGGTTTTCACTGCAATGTGATTGTTTTCACAAAGTGAACAAGCTTTTGTTTGAAAAATATAAAAAAATTTTCATATTTTATCTATTGATTCTTTGAGAAGTCTCGTACTTCACATAGATGAGCTGTGAATCAGGGATAGCAACTTTAAGATTGAGATTAGCCTTACTACAGGAAGTTGACCAACTAAAGAGCTTTGTCATCATAGATTAAATTTGAATATTTTTTTAAAAATAGTGTATTGACGAATTTGTATATACAAGATAGAATGAAAACGTAACCAAAACTTGTATATACAAATAAAAATGAAACCGATATCATTCCTTGTACGAGTCGAGGATACAACAAAAAAATAGATATCTTGCCAGATGGTGAGGGGGAGAAAGAATGAGTAAATATCAAGAATCAGCAAAACAGCTTTTAGACCATATTGGTGGAAGCGAAAATATATCAGTTGTTACGCACTGTGTAACAAGAATGAGGTTTGTTTTAAACGATCCCAAAAAAGCGAATGTCGATGAAATAGAAAAAATTGGAATTGTAAAAGGCACTTTTACTCAAGCAGGACAATTTCAAGTCATCGTTGGGAATGAAGTTTCGTCTTTCTACAATGAATTGATTAAAATTGCAGGTGTAAGTGATACCTCAAAAGACGAAGCAAAAGAAGTGGCGAAACAAAATATGAATATTCTACAAAGATTAATCTCGCATTTAGCTGATATCTTTACACCGTTGATTCCTGCCTTAGTTGTCGGTGGTTTAATTTTAGGTTTCAGAAATGTAATCGGTGACATTAAGTTAATGGAAGATGGAACAAAAACCATTGTTGAAATTTCTCAATTTTGGGCGGGTGTTCATGCTTTCCTTTGGTTAATTGGTGAAGCAATCTTCCACTTCCTACCGGTCGGAATTACTTGGGCGGTTGCAAGAAAAATGGGTGCTTCTCAGATCCTTGGGATTGTGCTTGGGATTACGCTTGTATCACCTCAGTTATTGAATGCTTATGGTGTGGCTGGTGCAGAAGAGATTCCATTCTGGGATTTCGGATTTGCACAAATTGACATGATTGGGTATCAAGCGCAAGTGATCCCGGCGATTTTAGCAGGTCTTGTCTTCTCTTATTTAGAACTAAAGTTACGTAAAATCGTTCCAAACTCAATTTCAATGATTGTTGTACCATTTTTATCATTAGTTCCAACGGTTTTACTTGCACACACAATTCTTGGTCCTATTGGTTGGGAAATTGGTTCTTGGATTTCAAATGTTGTTTATACAAGCTTAACATCTGCCTTTGGCTGGCTGTTTGCAGCGGTATTCGGTTTTGTTTATGCACCACTTGTTATCACCGGTCTGCATCATATGACAAATGCGATTGATTTGCAGTTAATGAGCGAGCTTGGGGGCACAAACCTTTGGCCGATGATTGCGTTATCAAATATTGCTCAAGGTTCTGCTGTTCTTGCAATGATTTATATAAATCGTAAAAACGAAGCGGAAAAACAAGTATCAATTCCGGCAGCAATCTCTTGTTATCTTGGCGTGACAGAGCCTGCGATGTTCGGAATTAACTTGAAATACGGTTTCCCATTCTTAGCTGCTATGATTGGTAGTTTAGTAGCAGCCGTGATTTCTGTTGGTAGCGGAGTAATGGCAAACTCCATTGGGGTTGGTGGTCTACCTGGAATTCTATCCATCCAACCACAATTTATGGGAACATTCGCGCTTGCAATGGTCGTAGCGATTATTATTCCAATCGTCTTAACCATGGTATTTAATAAAATGAACCTTGGTAAGGTTGCTTTTAAGAAAAATCGTTAATTGTTATGGCTCTTTTCTCAAACTTTGTTGCCTTTGAACAAAAAATACAATTGAATGAAGTTTCACGTATGAGAACAGAGTGTGCAAACATAATATCAACAACAACCTTTACAAAAATAACCTTTGTTTATGGGGGAGGAACAATCAGATGCTGGTAGTTCCTCTTTTCTATGAATAAGGGCGAAAAAGCTTTTCGATAAGATACACAGACAGGTATAATAAAGATGGTGATTAAAATGAGAAATAAGTATATGAAAATACAAGAAGATCTGGCTGAACATATTCGCAAAGGTAGGATTAAGCCAGGAGATTTGCTTCCTTCAGAAAACGAATTATGTGAGACTTACTCAGCTTCGAGAGAAACGATTCGGAAAGCGTTGAAAATGTTGGCGGAGGATGGTTATATTCATAAAGTCCAAGGAAAAGGTTCGATTGTTTTGGATGTGTCAAAATTTGATTTTCCAATTTCAGGACTTGTTAGCTTTAAGGAAGTTTCCAAAAAAATGGGGCACCGGGCCAAGACCATTGTTCAGCAATTCGGAAAGATATTGCCGACACCTGAATTGAAAAGCATTATTCAGGTAGCTGAGGACGATGAGTTATGGGAAGTCTATCGTATTCGTGAAATTGATGGCGAACGAATTATTCTTGACAAGGATTATCTCGTCAAAAAAGTCGTTCCTTATCTAACAAAAGAAATATGTGAAAACTCTATTTATGAGTTTTTAGAAGGAGAACTGGGGTTAACGATCTCGTTTGCAAAAAAGGAAATTACTATGGAAGAGCCAACAGAAGAAGATCGGAATTTTTTGGATTTGGATGGATTCCATTCCATTGTAGTAGTAAAAAACTTTGTCTATTTAGATGATGCAAGTATGTTCCAATATACAGAGTCACGACATCGACCGGATAAGTTTCGATTTGTCGACTTTGCGCGACGGAAATAAATACTAGAATGCAGCCTAAATCGCTTTTGGTTTAGGTTTTTTTGTTTACAGGGGTTCAATATGTTTGAAGGATAACGCTAAGTAGAAAGAGATTAAAGTAGGAGTCGCCTTTCTTGGAGCATTTAACGTAGTCGGTACAGTAAATTGGATTAATCGGGTATTGTCTTCATCGGTTGGCAGGTAATACCTGTTTTACCAAAGCGGCCAATTTCACTTTTCTATGATAATATAAAGCAAGAAATAGGAAAGGTAGAGAAGGCAATGTCTAGAGGAGAACGATTGCTACAACAACGATATGGTACGACGAAAAGAGCGTCCTCATTTTATGAGAATCAAATGGTAGATTTCCTAAATGAACGAATGATTCAGTTTATCGGAGAACAATCAATGGTTTTCATTGCCACGGCCGATGATAAAGGGAATTGTGATTCCTCTTTTCGAGCCGGAATACCTGGATTTGTACGCGTACTTGATAACAGAACATTAATCTATCCTGAATACCGGGGAAATGGTGTTCTAGCAAGTTTAGGGAATATTATAGAAAATCCTCATATCGGTTTAATGTTCATAGATTTTTTGGAAAAAAAGGTTGGGTTACATGTAAACGGCAAAGCAAGGATTATAGGAAACAATCAATTAGCGGCTGAGTTACAAATATCTCGTACATTGCTTGGGGATATTGTAGAAAAGGAAGGTAGCAAGCCTGAACGATGGGTTGTAGTGAAAGTTGAGGAAGCTTACATCCACTGCTCAAAGCATATTCCAAAAATGAAAAAGGTTGATAGCACTATAGATTGGGGAAGCGATGATGAAGTGGCTAAGGGAGGAGATTTCTTTCATGTCAAACAAGAGAAAAAACAACCGAAATAATTAATAAATGAATTGATCAAATAAAACCGGAGGTATATGAGGAAGGCACTAACGCTCCGGATCATTTGATTGAAATTTGTCCTTTGTTGATAATTCGAACAAGGGCAATGACACTTCGACAAACTAACAGTTTCATTGTTAGACTAGTCATTGTATGATACCATGTCCATCCATTTTTCCAGGTAATTAGTTTGGTTCTTTTAGCTGCAATTGTCTCAATAACCGTTTGTGGAATCACGAACGGGAAAAGTTTGAATAGGATGCCTGATAATCTGCTGTTTAATGTCCACTGATAATAGTAAAGAAGCATTAATGGGTAATGAATAAAGTCAAATGGCAAATGAATTTTATGATTAGGAAACAGTTTTCTTGGATATTTTAAATACCCTTTTGCTACTAAATATTGATCAAGGACGCCATTCCCAATGACACTGACCAGATTAACAATCAACCAATCTTTGAATGAGCGTTTGACAATCGCAAATGGTAGTAAAATAAGGCCAGTAATGGTTGTTAGCGTCAAAAATGAATATTCAATTCCCCTTTTTTTCAAATTCCCCACCTCGTTTTTAATATGTTCGGAAAAGAGACTTTTATGTAACGGTTGTTTTAATAAGTGGATAGAGGTGATGAAATTGTTTTTAAATGGCAAAAAGCTCGGATTGGGTACCGAGCAATTTTGGGAAGATGACAATAGTTTTCTCCCTGTTGATTGCGGATCTTTGGTTTTGAGGATCAATGGCTACTGGTGAACAGAACCACGTTCAAAATGATTCATGTCTGTTAGTTCAATAATGTATTCGTAGTTGACTATGGATTTAAGAATCTCTTCTTTCTCTTCCTGGGATAGACTAGCATCGTGCATTTTATTTTCTAAGTTTTGCTTCATTGACTCTAAAAATTGTCTCACTTCTTTGTAGTCCATCATCCTTAACACCCTCTCTATAGATTTCCTTTCAAACTATTTTTTTGTAAACGCTTTCTTACCCTTATTATATACGATATTTTTCTTTGTTCAGCAGGGCTACTATTGCAGAATTGTGAAAGCTTTTTGAGAACTATGTGAAGGTTTTTATGATAGGAAAATCGATGATTTTTTAACTCTTCTCACTTTGAAAAAGATTTGTTTGATTTTCAAAAATTATCCTCTTTTTTCTTAATAAACAATGTTTTAAAAAACAAAGGCATATAATTCAATTGTCACAGAATAAGATGGAAAGAATTAACTGAATTATAGGTTAAAAGGAGGGGGTTATTTGAGATAATTGCAATCAAGGTTTGGCGAGGGATTGAACAAACTTCAAGATTCGCTGCAACAAGGGAAACAAAAATTACATACCGCCCAAGAAATGAATCAATTCAAAAAGGTGATTAATGAAACAAGTGAAAAACGGGCTGAAATAATTTTAAAGCTTGGAGAAATGGTGTATAAAAAAATTCGCTTACAGGAAATTTCTGACCCAGAACTAACTAAACTATCGCAAGATTTATTTCAGTTCGATCAGCAAATCTTTCGTACAGAAGTAGAACTGGGCAAACGAACGGAAAAATCGAATCAACATCAACATGCTTGTTCCAACTGTCATAATCAAATATTGCTAGGAGATAAATTTTGCGGTTCATGCGGATTTAAAGTCGAAGAGGTTCCAGTTTCAGAAATAATCGAAACAAAAACCTGTTCTATATGTGAGGAACAAGTGCCCGTTAGTGCCATTTTTTGTGGTTGCTGTGGAAGTCATTTAGTAGGGTAATGGAGGGAATCTATGTACTGTAAAACATGTGGTGAAAAAAACTTCTCTCCAAGTAATTATTGTGTCCGCGATGGAACCTATCAATCGCAGGAAAAGTTCGGTTTCAAACTTTCTGGAAAACGAAAATTTTGCCAAGATTGTGGGAGAGAAAGTCGTCCTCACTTTAATTATTGTTTGTCCTGTGGTTCAGCTTTAGGGCTTTATACGTCAAAGCAAAACAAGCGGACTCCATCACCTGTTAGTGTAATTGAGAAAGATACCAAGATGTTCAATTCGAAGTTATTAGTTGTTAAGAAATTATCCATTGAACAGTTTAAAAAGGGACTATTTCCGGCTATTCTGTCGGTTGTAATTTTGGCGATGCTCTCGTTTGTTGTTTTAAATGTGTCACAAAACTTTGTTCAGGACTTTGTATTTAATGAAACGACTGAGCTAGATGAGATCACTAGAACATTAGAAAATATGGCTCTTGAGTCAGAAGTTGAGATTCCAGATTTAACAAATATGATTAATCTAACTGATGTAATGTTATATGCCAACCTTCAAGGATCGGTCATAGAATGGAGTGCGACAGGAGATGGGGAGGCCGTTCGGGGTACCTTTGAGCTAGAAAATAGTGCTGTTATCTATATGGCCCTTCCGCTTATTTCGCTATTTGTGGGTGGTCTCATCCTTGGCCGCAGGAACCGAGAAACAGTGGACAGTTTACTAAGTATGAATTTCGCCATGGCGATTATTTACGCACTAGTATTAGCCGTCATCAGCCTGTTTGCAGGATTTTCATATAGCGCATCATTTGTAGATGAGTATTTTTCAGTTGACTTTACACTAGTGAATCAATATTCATTTGTTCGTACCCTTGTATTTAGCTTTGTATTTGCGTTTGTATTTGCTGGCTTAGGCAGTTTGTTTTCTAAAAATTATCGAAAATTCTCTGGACAATTATCTTCGTTGATGCCTTATGGTGAAGGTGTTCATCAGGCTTTTTCGACGATTGTCCGTGGAATAGGGATATGGTTTGTAGTCGGATCTATCTTTTTTTTTTAC
>Ga0182742_1003610_pt1 | contig 14902 bp, 13 predicted proteins | sample eDN5th37CBELigMG_FD_128880 | JGI IMG/M metagenome (GOLD analysis project Ga0182742, IMG submission 128880) | Enriched Miracle-Growth compost microbial communities from Emeryville, California, USA - eDNA 5th pass 37_C BE-Lig MG (version 2)... ...
CTTCGTCCACTGGAGAGCAAGAGATCGCCGAGGCCCACGAAGACGCCGCTGACACTGTCGATGGCAAGATAGTCCTCAGCCCGCTGCAGCACGTCCCACGCCTCGAGCTGCACGATCCGCAAGGTTCGTTCATCGCCGTGCCGGACATAGTCGGCCATCGGCACCAGCCCCCACCGGCCGGCACGCGAGGTGGCGCCGAGCCCGCGAGTGCCCTTGGGCGCGAAGACCATGGCGGAGGTGATGCGCCGCGCCGTCTCCGGGTCGCTGACATGCGGCACCAGCAGGCCATCCGCCCCGCCATCGAGCAGGCGCTGGATGTCCGCACCCGAGCGGTCCGGCAGGCGAACCAATGTCGCCATGCCCATCGCCTGCGCCGCGAAGACCAGGCGATAGGCGGTTTCAAGCGAATGGGGCGCATGCTCCATGTCGATCACCACGAAGTCGAAGCCCGCATGGCCCAGCAGCTCGACGGTCTCCAGCGACGGGATCTTCACCCAGGTGCCGATCAGCCCTTCCGCCTTGCGCCCAGCCCATCCGAATTCAATCATGATCCCTCCCCTGCCTGCCGCCTGCTGCGGCTCTTCCCCGCGTGGCTGGACCAGATAGGGCCGCCCGGGAGCGAGGTATTTGATCCAGACGGCGGTAAATGCGGACGGAGAGGGAAGCAGCGCGCTCGCACTCAATACTCGTCCGCGTTCCGGGCGCTATGCCGAAGCCATGCCTATTGACCCAGACGCCTCGATCCGCTCCCACAACGGCATTTCGCCGCGCATCCATGACACCGCCTTCGTCGCGGCAGGCGCGCGCATCATCGGGGATGTGGAGATCGGCCCGCAAGCGAGCATCTGGTACAATTGCGTGCTGCGCGGCGATCTCAACCGGATCGTGATCGGCGCACGCAGCAATATCCAGGATGGCACCGTCATCCACGTCGAGGACGGCGATGCCGGTTCCCCCGGCCTGCCGACCCTGATTGGCGAGGAGGTGCTCGTCGGCCACATGGCGATCCTGCATGGCTGCGTCATCGAGGACCGCGCCTTTGTCGGCATGGGCTCTATCGTCATGGATGGCTGTCGCATCGCCTCGCACGGCATGCTGGCGGCAGGTGCGCTACTGGCTCCCGGAAAGGCGATCGGCTCCCGCGAGCTTTGGACGGGCCGCCCTGCCGTTCTGCGCCGCAACCTGTCCGACGAGGAGCTTGCTGGCGCATCCACAGGGGTGCGCAAATATCTCGCCCTCGCCCAAAGCCACTCAGCGGCGGGATAGACGGCGGCGCCCCCGCGCCGCCGCCAGACGAATTCAAAACCGCTTGCTCACTGTCAGATACCACTCGCGCGGCGGGGCGGGCTGCGCATCTGTCTGCGGATAGCCGAGACCCTGGTAGTCGAAGACATTGCGGTAGTAGAACTTGTTGAACAGGTTGATGACACCAAGGGCAACGGTGAAATCGTACTCATCGTTGTCATAGGACACGCGGCCATTGAACAGATGCCGCGCCGGCATGAGGGAGTTGTACTTGGTCGACGTCCCGCTCACGACCTGGCTGCTCTCGAAGGTCCAGTCGAGGCGAGGCGTGACCGTTCCACTCAGAATATCCGCAGGGATCTCGTACTGAACGCCGGCATTCGCGGTCCAGAACGGGTTGAACTGCCTGCGATTGACCAGCCGCGCCTCGATGTCGGGCGACTTGAACTTGGACCAGCCGACAGAACCATTGATGACCAACCCGTCGATCGGGTTGATCGTGTACTCGACCTCGACACCTCGCACGGTCGCCGGCTGGTTGCGGAAGTAGGTGCGGCCCAGGCACACAATGCCGGTGTTCGTGGGAAGCGTGGTCGTGCTGCACTGGGTGGAACCTGGAGGTCCCCCCGGCAGCGGGACGAGTTGCTGGTTCCCCGCCTGCGGCTGCCCGCCATCGTTCAGCAGAGCCTCCGCGCCCGCGATCGTCGTCGGCCGATTGCTGAAGTCGGTGTAGAACGCGGCCAGGTTCAGCCGCAGGCGTCGGTCCAGCAGGTCGAGCTTCGCGCCGACTTCATATGCGACGTCCTCGTTCGCGCCGCTCTGCTCCACCTGCGTGAATTGCAGTGGCCGGGTGTTGTAGCCCGGCAGCGAGTAGCCAGTGGCTGCGGAGGCGTAGATCAGGACATCATCTGTCGGCTGGTAGTTCAAACCCGCCTTCCAGCTCAGCTTCTCGCGAGCGGGAACAACCCGGAAGACAATGTCGGATGCCTGAGTGAGATAGCTGATGTCGGAGATGTTGGAGAAGTTCACCTCCATCTTGTCGTCAGCATAGCGCGCGCCGAGCACGATCCCGAGCCGTTCACCGAAAGGGCGGATCGTGGCGTTTGCGAAGACCGCCTTGCTGTTCGGCTCATAGGTGGTGTGCAGTTGCCGCTGAAGGCCGGAACTCGCCTGGATCAGCGATGCATCCTGCTCGCCCTTCGCATCGAAATAGAAGCCGCCGAGCACCCAGTCCATGAAGTCGAACCTGCCCGCAAGGCGGACTTCGGCATGCACATATTTCTGCCTGAGGTGGTTGATGACATGCTCCACCACCAGCGGCATGCCGTCCGTGTCGAACGTATGGATCTCGTCCAGGTCGCGATAGGCGACGATGGCCGTCAGATCGATCCTGTCCGTCATGTCCCAGTTGACGCGGCCGGATATGCCCCAGTTCTTCAGGTTGTTCTCATTCGGGAGGACGTACCCGCCCCGCGTACACTGGCCGCGCTCATTGACCGCACCGTTGTAGTAGGTGTTGCCCGGAATGACCGTGCAAGCCGCGATCCGGTCCGAATAGCTGACGTAGGTGGTGTACGGGTCACCCGTCATGAAGCGCTGGTCGATGATCAGGCCGAAATAGGCGGCCTGCGTGCGCATGTTGTTGTTGGCTCTGGTCGGGTCGACATCCACCAGGGTGTCCGCCGGGTTGTCGGACTGGTCGCGCAGGTAATCGCCGGTGAAGGTGAGACGCAGGGTATCCATCGGCTGCACCAGCAGGCTGCCACGAACGGCCCGGACGTCATCACCACCGTACCGCCCGATCTCGCAATCATCGACATTGTTGCGCGACGTCGAATTCTGCAGCGGGGTTGTATAAGGAAAGCTCCCCGCCAGCTCCGGCGTGCCGCGCCGGTTCATCTCGCAGGTGAAGTCGAGCTGCTTCTGATAGCCCTCCCGCTTCCGGGACAGTCCGGAAATGAGAACGGCCGCACTGTCACCCAGCGGCAGGTTGAAACCGGCGCGAAGATCGTTGCGCTTGAAGGAGCCGAGCGTCACTTCAGCGTAGGCTGACGCTTCGCTGAGGCTCGGTTGCCGGGCCACGACGTTGATCGCCCCGGCCAGCGAGTTGCGGCCAAACAAGGTTCCTTGCGGGCCGCGAAGGACCTCGATGTGGTCGACGTCCAGCAGGTCGAAATTGGCGCCCAGCAGCACCGGGTAATAGACATCGTCGATGTAGAAGGCGACCGCCGGTTGGCCGGCGAGGCTGGTATCGCCCGATCCCAGACCGCGAATGAAGGCCGAGACGCCAGGGCCGAAGGCGCCCTGGACGCGGCGGAACTGGGAGTTGGGGACGACAGACGTCAGGTCACCGATATTGGTGATGCCGCGCTGCTCCAGCGCCTCGGCCGTGACGGCAGTGATCGCGATCGGCGTATCCTGCATGTTCGTCGCTTGCCGCGTTGCGGTCACGATGATGTCCGCAATACCGCTCTGCGCCGTCGTCTCCTGCTCACGCGGGGAGGCTGGCGTGGTCGCCCGATCGTTCGATGTGACCGCTTCCTGAGCCGTTGCCGACTGAGATGCGAGTAGCGCGACCAAAGCAGTCGAGACCAACAGGCGCCGCTCCATCAACATTCTCCCCCTCCCGCTCATCTTTTCTTATGAAGCTGACGCTCAGCTGTGCTCGATCAACACTCTGAGATTAGGGGAATGGCCGCGGCAAACTTGACCCGAACGGCTGATGGTTATGCATCGGAACGACGGCTTCGCGCGGCGGGGGCAGAGGCCGGCGCGCACTTGAAGCGCTGAATGCTTGACGGGCTCGCTCCCCACCATGTCGATGGGATCGGCCGGGGAGGAGGGCTTGCTCCGCTGCTCGCAGGGCTAATGCCCCGCGGCAGACCAGTGATGATGGGTCAATCGGTGGTGCCGCCGATCCGCGCCTCTGCCAAGCGTGACGTGATCCGCAATCACCTCGGGAAGCACGGCCTGAACTGCAGAAGCAGTGGGTTGCCATCAGCGTCTTCGAGCTTTCAGCCCGTCACCCGCCATCTTCTCGGAACGCTTGGCTCGCCGCCATGATACCCCGAAGTGAGAGCGTCCCGCCCGTACTCAGCGTCGCCGATACCCATCGAGGCAGAACTCAGTAATCCTCACGCGGCGGCTCCCTGCGAGGAGCCCTGGCGGTGGGGTTCCTCTGCGCTTTCGGCCTCTGCGAGTGGGCTGCGGTGGGAAGCTCCTACTGGGCGGGAGCTCATCCAAGACTCTCGGCCGCTTTTTACCAAATACCTCATTTTTAAGACAAATCGGAGTCGAATCCGCGCCGCCAGCCAAGATTTCTGCTGAACCTTCCTCTGCTTGCAGCGTTTGCGGTCCATGCCTTGCTTCTACCTCCACCTTTCGGTTGGCGGCGTGTTCCTGCCGGATGAGGAAGGGATGGTATTCCCAACGCTTGAAGTCGCCAGACAAGCTGCGATTTTCGGCTTGCGCGACACCTTGGCCGGCGAGATCTGGGAAGGCGAACTCGACATCGGCTCTTTCATCGAGATCGAGGATGAGCGCCAGCAACTGGTGGATACGGTCCGCTTCGCAGATGCTGTCATGATCGTGCATAGCCCACCTGTTGAGCGGCCGTCCAAACCCTGATCCGCTAGCCTACTCTCGGAATGATCCTGATCCGCTCCTCGGGCGTGATGTCCGCCTGGAGATATCCGCTGTCGAAATCGCCGACCTCGGCAAGCCGCTCCCAATCGAGGATCCGGACCATCTTGTGCCGGAACTGCACTCCGATCGGCTCCAGCGCCTTCAGCGTCCGGTTGACGTGCACGGGTGTGAGGCCGGCTGCATCCGCCAGTTGATCCTGCGTCATCGGCAGGCGGAACTGGACCTGCGCGCCCTGCCGCGGGGCCTTGTAGCGGAAGGCCATCTCGCACAGCAGATGCGCGAGGCGTGCCTTGGCGTCTCTCCTGCCGACATTCACCACCCACTGCGCCAGGATCATTGAATCCACCATGGTGTCGCGCCACAGAGCCTCCCCGATCGCCGGGTGCGCTCCTGTTGCTGCTCTGATTGCGGAATGGGGAACCTGCAGCACCGTTGTCGTCGTGAGGGCCTGCAAGGCTGACGTCGCGGTCGGCTACACGACCGATGCAAGGTCCGGCATGTCTCCCGGAATGTGCAGCGCCGTAATCTGCCGGTCGCCCCGACTGTTCTGGTCGAAGCGCCCGACCAGCCCCTCGACGACGAAGTTGGAGTGATCGACGCGCTCGCCGAGGTGTACAAGGTCCCAGTTCGGGTCGACCTGCAGCGCCCGGGTGGGAAGACCAAGGATCGCTTCCTCCTCCTGCCTCGAGAGCACCGAGGGACTGGTCAGTCTGTTGAGGAAGCGCTGAAGATCAGGTTCTGCGGTCTGAGGCATGACGACATCCCGGTATTGCAAGCGGGAGCACCACGACTCTCAGCCACCGAAAGCCTGCGGGCTAGTTGATCGGTGATAGGGCAACCCTAACACCGATGGGTCGGGCAGCCGCATGAAATCGGCCGGGCGGGGAGCGGCGGCATGCCGTGGCACGCGGGCCACGGGGTTCATACAGCAGCGGCTTAACCGGCCGAATCCTAACCCGCCCTCACTCAGCTGTCGTTTGCAGCTCTGCCAGCCGGTCCTTGTAGAACTGGATGCCGAGCGACAGGCTCTCCGCGATCCGCGCGGCCCTGTCCTGCATGGCCGCCGCGGCTTCTTTTGACAGCAGCTCGCTTGTCGTCTCGCTCCAAAGTTCCAGCCAGCGGGCGAAGGTGGCGGGCGTGATCCGGCCCGCGTGCCGCACATGGGCGGGCATGGGCTGGCCCTTGTAGCGGCCGCTGGCGAGCATGACGGAAGACCAGAAGGCCTGCAGTTTCTCCAGATGTTCCGGCCAATCCCCGATCGCGTCATTGAAGATCGGGCCCAGCATCGGGTCCTGCCGCACCTTGGCGTAGAAGGCGGGCACCACCCGGGCGATCTCCGCCTCCGTAACCACGTTGGTGTTCAACATGCTGCCTGCTCCTCCTGCGGGATGACGCTCCGCAACGCCCGTGTGAGATCGTCCGTCAGCAAGGGTTTTTCCACTAGTGGGGTGCCCGCTGCTTTCGCCCGCGCCTTTATGCTTCGGGTGGGGTTGGTGGCCAGCAGCACTGCCGGTGTGTGACACCCGCTGTCCCGCAACTGCGCCAGCAGGGCCAGCCCGTCGCCCGCCCCGTGCCGCTGCTCGATGATCAGGCAGGCCGCCTGAAGAGGGTCCGCGCCCGCGCTGGTCCCGTCGAGCACCTGATAGCCCTCGAGCGCCAGCGCGAATTCCAGCGAGGCAAGAACCGATCGGTCCTGCTCGTACACTAGGATTGGGCGATGAGGGCTCATGGTCAGCCTCCTCGATGAAAAAAGGGCCGGCAGTCGCCCGCCGGCCCCGTTCGTTTCACGCCGCCTGCTTCCAGGTCGGCTCCAGCGCCGCGTGCGGCGGGCATTCGGCCACATCGCCGACCGGCAGCCCGGCGAGTTCATTGGCATAGGAGTGGTTCACGTCGCGGTGATGGGCCTCGTCCGCCCGCACCACCAGCACCACGTCACGCAACGTCGCATCGTCCGGCAGGCCCCAGTACTTCTTGGCGATCTCCGGCGCCGGAACGTTGGCGCTGCGGCCCTCGTCGATCTCGGCGAGGTAGTGGGTGTAGCTGATCACCGCCTCTTCCTCGAAATAGCCGACCACGCGGTGCGCGGTCTTGGAGCTGACGAGGTAAAGGCCGAAGAAGAACAGGTAGAACACCCACTGTACGCCGATGATCACCGCCCGCTCGAACAGGGTGGGCTTGGAGATCTCGATGAAGGTCATCAGGTGCATCCGCTCATTCTCGGCCTCGTCCATGAGCGTCTTGATCCAACCCCTGTCGTCACACATGCGGCGCAGGCAGGCGAGGTGGTTGATCGTCGCGCCCACCATGCCCGGCACGGCGGCGACCGTCTCCAGCACCACCGCGCGGTGGCCATAACGCTCTGCAAAAAAGGTGTCGGCGCACCAGCGAAGCGCCTTGGTGAAGCCGAACGCGACCCGGTCCGACAGCCCGCGGGGCTTGTGGTGGACGCCAAGGTCGATGAAGGGGGCAACCATTGATAGTCTCCGTCTGAAGCGGCGCGTTCACTGGTGCGTCGCTGTTGGAGGCGATCTACGCTCGCTGCGGAGGCTGGAACATTTGGATCTTGTCCCTACCCCTTCTCCCCTAAGGGCTGTCCCGGAGGTACGGCGGGCGAGCTTTGCCAGCCGCTTCCTCCCGCGCCTGTCGGTCCCTGCGGCGCTGCTTCTTGCCGGGATTGCGATTGCCGCCGGAGCGGGCGTGCGGCTGTTGTTCGACGCAGAACTGGGCCAACGCGCGACCTATATCTTCTTCGTACCCGGAGTGGTGGTGGCAAGCGCCCTCTCCGGTCTCCGAGCCGGCGCAGTGGCGGCACTCGTGGGCGCGGCTGTTGGGCTGTGGTGTGACAGTCTCAGCGGGTCGATCGAGAACGGCAGCCTCATCGCGGCAGGGGCCTTCGTGGTGATCGGACTTGCCGTGGCGTTCGGCGGCGAGTGGTTCCAGCACGCCCGAACGGAGACGGAAGCCGCTGCCGCAGGGCTGGCCCGGCGGGAGACGCATCTGCGCTCCATTCTCGACACGGTACCCGACGCTGTAGTGGTGATCGACGAACAGGGGCTGATGCATGATTTCAGCCCGGCGGCGGAGCGGCTGTTCGGCTGGACGGCGGAAGAGGCCAAGGGGCGCAACGTCGCCATGCTGATGCCCTCCCCCTACAGCGAGGCGCATGATTCCTATCTCGAACGCTACTACCGCACGGGCGAGCGGCGGATCATCGGAACCGGCCGCGTGGTGGTGGGCCAGCGGCGCGACGGCACCACCTTCCCCATGGAACTGGCCGTGGGAGAGATGCGGCTGGATGGGCAGCGCTACTTCACCGGCTTCATCCGCGACCTGACCGAGCGCCAACAGACGGAGACGCGTCTGCAGGAGCTGCAGAGCGAGCTCGTCCATGTCTCCCGCCTCACCGCCCTGGGCGAAATGGCCTCCGCCCTCGCGCATGAGCTCAACCAGCCGCTCTCCGCCATCGCGAATTACCTCAAGGGAAGCCGGATGCTGCTGGGGCGCGAGGAGGTGCCGCACGAGAAGGTGGCCGCCGCGGTGGAGCGTGCGGGCGAGGAAGCCTTGCGCGCCGGCGCCATCATCCGCCGCCTGCGCGATTTCGTCGCCCGGGGGGAGACGGAGCGGACGGTGGAAAGCCTGCCGAAGATCATCGAGGAAGCGAGCGCCCTGGCGCTGGTCGGCGCGCGTGAACACGGCATCAACATCCATTACGCCTTCGACCCGGAGGTGGATCTGGTGTTGGTGGACAAGGTGCAGATCCAGCAGGTCGTCGTGAACCTGGTCCGTAACGCGGTAGACTCGATGACCGCCACCGACCTTCCTCATCGCGAACTCACCATCCGGGTCCAGCCCGACGGGGAAGAGATGGCGCAGGTGATCGTCGCCGATACCGGCCCCGGCATCAGCCCGGAGGTGGCCGATCAGCTGTTCCAGCCGTTCGTTACCACGAAGCGCACCGGCATGGGCGTGGGCCTGTCGATCTCCCGCACCATCGTGGAGGCGCATGGTGGCCGCATCCGGGCACAGGCGAATGAAGGAGGCGGCGCGCTGTTCGCCTTCACTGTTCAGCGCGTGGGGAAAGAGGAGTTGTTCGATGGCGAGTGAGCCGATCGTCTATGTGATCGATGATGATGAAGGGGCGCGCCATTCGCTTGAGTTCCTGCTCGACTGCGCCGGGCTGAAGGTGCGCAGCTTCCCCTCCGCCGACGCTTTCCTGAAGGGCGACCCGCCTCTCGATCAAGCCTGCGTCATAACCGATGTGCGAATGCCCGGCATGAACGGCATAGAGCTGGCGCAGGAGCTGAAGCGGCGCGGCGCTTCCGTGCCCGTCATCGTGATCACCGGACATGCCGATGTGCCGTTGGCGGTGCAGGCGATGCATGCCGGCGTCTCAGACTTCATCGAGAAGCCCTATGATGACGAGGCGATGCTCGGCGCCGTTCGTACCGCACTCGCGCGGCAGGCCGATCGCGGCGAGCTTCAGGCCGAACAAGATCGCGTGCAGGAGCGGCTGGCCACCCTTTCCGCGCGTGAGCGAGAGGTGATGGAGGGTCTCGTCGCCGGAGAGGCGAACAAGGCCATCGCCTACGATCTCGGCATTAGCGCCCGCACGGTCGAGGTCTATCGCGCCAATGTCATGCTGAAGATGCAGGCCAAGACGCTGTCGGAACTGGTGCGGATGGTCACCATCGCCCGCCTCGCCTGACAGGCCCCGCCACCTCCGGTGAGGCCCGTAGGGAGATGACCCAAAATGACCTCATGCGCCGCAGCTCCTAGGCGGATGCAAGAGCATTGCACCGCCGTGCAAGCCAGATGCAAACTAGGAGCAAATCCATGTCCCGCACGCTCAGCGAGCAGACCATCGCCATCGTCAAGGCCACCGTCCCAGCGCTGGAGGCGCATGGGCTGGACATTACGCGGGCCATGTATGCGCGCCTGTTTCAGGACCCGGCGATCCGCAATCTGTTCAACCAGTCGCACCATGGGGACACCGGCTCACAGCCCAAAGCTCTTGCCGCCGCAGTGCTGGCCTACGCGCAGAACATCGACAATCTCGGCGTCTTGTCGGAGGCGGTCGAGCGGATTGCGCAGAAGCATGTCGGCCTGCAGATCCTGCCAGAGCACTACCCCTCCGTCGCCAACGCTCTCCTCGGCGCGATCAAGGACATTCTCGGCGACGCCGCAACGGACGAGATCCTCGCTGCCTGGGGCGAGGCCTACTGGTTCCTTGCCGACATCCTCATCGGCCGCGAGGCTCAGCTCTACGACACTCTGGCCGAACAGCCCGGCGGCTGGCGCGGTTGGCGGGATTTCATGGTGGTGGAGAAGAACAAGGAGAGCGAGATCATCACCTCCTTCCTGCTGCGCCCCGTGGATGGCGCCGCGGTGGTTCGGCACCGGCCGGGCCAGTACCTGACCTTCTGGCTGGACATTCCCGGCGAGCACCCCCTCAAGCGCAATTACAGCATTTCCGCAGCCCCTAATGGGGAGACCTACCGCATCAGCGTGAAGAGAGAGCCGCAGGGCATCGCCTCCACATGGCTGCACGATGATGTGGAGGTCGGTGCCACCCTGAAGGTCTCCGCCCCGGCCGGCGAGTTCTTCCTCTCCGACGCGGCGAAGCGGCCCATCGTCCTGCTGAGCGGCGGCGTCGGCCTGACCCCGATGGTCAGCATGCTGGAAAGCCTGGTGCGGGACGGTGCATCCGTGCCGATCCACTATGTGCATGGCACCCTGAACGGCTCCACCCATGCAATGCGCGATCATGTCCGCGCGCTGGCGGAACAGGGCGCTGACGTCCGCGTTACGACCTTCTACCAGCAGCCCCGCACCCAGGACGTCCAGGGCCGGGACTATGACGAAGAAGGCATGATCACGGGCGAGTGGCTGCGCGCCCATACGCCGTTCGCGGGGGCGAGCTTCTACCTGTGCGGGCCGAAACCCTTCCTCCGCGCCTTCGTGGGAGAGCTCAGCCTTGCAGGCGTGCCGCGCGACCGCATCCACTTCGAGTTCTTCGGTCCGGCCGATGAGCTGATGGCGGCCTGACTTCGCTGGGGAAGGCGCGGCCCGCAAGCCGCCCTTTCCTGGCAGCGGCCGGCTATGGCATCAGGCCCCTGCCTCCCTTGCGACAACCAGCAGTTGCTGGCGCAACCAGGCAAGCGCGGCGTCGTTCGTGCGGGCGGTGTGGTATTGCATCATCTCCCGCATGATCGGCAACTCGACCGGAGGTTCCGCAATCGAGAGGGACAGGCGCGGCGCAACCAGCCTCGCCAGCCTCTCATGCATCAGGGCGAGGCGCTGCGTACCGGGAAGCAGCCATGGCGCCTGGATGAAGGACGGCGCCGTGACTTCGATGCGTCGCCGCTCACCATACTTGCGCAACGCGCTCTCAATGAAGGTGTCGCGTCCGGAAATGCGAACGGCGACATGGCCGCTGGCGAAGAAATCCGCCTCTGTCAGACGGCCCTGCATCACCGGATTGCCCGACCAGCCCACCACGACGTGCCGCTCCTCGAACAGGAGCTCGCGCGGATGATCGGGCGGCATGAAATCTTCCGGCGTCAGAAGGAGATCGAGGTCTCCATTGCTGAGCCGTTCGCTGCTTCCCGCAGTCGGAAGGGTGAGGTCAAGGCGCACTCCCGGGGCCTTGCGCGCCAGCAGCGACAGGAGCGGCACCAGCAGGATCGTCGTGATGTAATCAGACGCTTCAACCTTGAAGCGCCGGGTGGAGGCTGCCGGGTCGAACGCTGCGCTGGCCGAGATCAGGCTGCGCAGCTGCGCGATCGCACCGGAGACCTGGGGCGCCAGCCTCAGCGCATGCGGCGTCGGGATCATCTTCTTTCCATGCTGCACCAGGATCTCGTCCTGCATCGCCTCGCGCAGCCGTTTCAGCGCGGCGCTGGTGGCGGACTGCGTCAGATTCAGCCGCCTCGCAGCGCGGGTGACGCTGCGCTCCTCCACGAGCACGTTGAAGGCGATCAGCAGGTTCAGGTCGAAATTGTCGAGACGCATGGCAGATCATCGATAGCATCAATGGTAAACCAGCAGAACAATTAGTTGGACCGATCATCCCTCAGGTGCGAGCGTCATCTTCTGCCTGACCCCTCAAGAGGGGCAGCGACCGGGAGATTTTGATGCCTAGACGCCTCCTCGCCACTACGGCGGTTTCACTGATGCTAATGAGCCACGCGGCTCACGCCCAGACCGCGAGCGACGACAACCAGTCTGCCGACGCCGCGGAAGATCGTGTCGGCCTCTCTGTCATTACCGTCACCGCCCAGCGCCGCGAGGAGAGCCTTCAGGACGCGGCCATTCCGATCAATGCCGTCAGCGGCGAGGATCTCTCGCGCGCCGGCGTGGTCGATGCCACCCAGCTCAACAAGGTCGCCCCCGCATTGTACGTGCCGGAGGCGGGCGGCGCCAATGTCGGCTATTTCATCCGCGGCGTCGGCAACTTCGCCAATAACGGCTACACGAACCCGGCGGTCGCGTTCAATCTGGATGGGGTCTATATCGGCCGGCCGTCCTCCACCGTGGCCTCGTTCCTCGACGTCAACCGGGTGGAAGTGCTTAAAGGTCCGCAAGGCACGCTCTATGGCCGCAATGCCACCGGCGGCGCGGTCAACGTGATCCCCAACGCGCCGCGCCTTGGCGTGTTCGAAGGCAGCGTAAGCGCCCAGTACGGCAATTACGATGCCGTGAACTTGACCGGCGTCCTCAACCTGCCGGTGGGCGATAATGTCGCCGCACGTTTCGCCGCAGCCTATGCGGACCGGGACGGCTACTTCTCGGACGGCACGGGTTCGGCAAAGGATCTCGCGCTGCGCGGGCAGCTCCTGTTCGACATCACTCCCGAGATCGATCTTCGCCTCTCGGGAGACTACTCGACGCAGAAGGGCACCGGGCCGGGCCTCAACATCGACGGAGTCTACACCTTCGCGCCCTTCACCCCCGGCGCGACGGTCCCCAACTGGCGCTTCATCCCCGCGCCCGAGAATGTCAGCGAGCCCTTCACCGGCCTCCACGCGCCGCAGACGCTTGCCTTCATCAGGGCGAACGCCACCGCCGCGCCGCTCTATTCGCCGGTCGAAGGCTACGCCTACCCTTCGAGGGACGACGAGTACTGGGGCCTCAACGCGGAGCTGAACGTCGATCTCGGGGCCGCCGAACTGGTGGTGATCCCCGCCTATCGCCGGTCGGAGCTGGACAACCAGTTCAATGGCCCGCCCTTCCGCGGCGCGCTCAACCGGGACAAGGCGGAGCAGTTCAGCGTCGAAACCCGGCTGTCCGGAAACGCCGGGGCGCTCGAGTGGCTGCTCGGCGGATACTATTTCGATGAGAGCGTGAAGGGGGTGAACTCGTACAACCAGTTCGCCACCGTCTCCTTCCAGAATTTCGAGACAAGCACCCAGTCGCTCGCTATCTTCGGCCGCGCCAGCTTCAGCGTCACGGATGATCTCAGGCTCGTCGGCGGCATCCGCTATACAGACGAGGATCGCTCGATCGATGCACTCTCGATTGCCGCCACCGGCGTCTGCCTGGTACAGCCCGCGGCCGGTCCGCCACGTTGCCCTCAGGTGCCCAATATTCCCGTTGGCCTGACGCTCCAGGACTCGCTCAGCCAGCTGAATCCGGCGCTCTTCCCCGCCGGCTCGCCCCTGACCGCAGCCTCCCCCTATGGCGCTTTCCCCTACGGCCCGTTCGGACAGTTCGGCCCGCAGGCGCTGCTGATCCTCGACCCCACCACCATCGACCGCTCCGCTGGCGACGAGGAAGTGACCTGGCGCGCGGCTGTCGAGTACGACGTCACGCCGGACAACCTGCTTTATGCCAGCTTCGAGACCGGCTTCCGCGCCGGCGGGTTCAACCTCACCTTCGGGCAGGAGGAGTACGACCCGGAATATATCGACGCCTACACGATCGGCGCCAAGAACAGCTTCTTCGACAACCGCCTGCAGCTCAACCTGGAGCTGTTCTACTGGAAGTACGAAGGGCAGCAGCTGGCCGCGCTCGGCGTGGATGATCGAGGGAACAACTCCTTCTACACCCGCAATGTGGGCGAATCCTCCATCAAGGGCGCGGAGATGGACTTCCAGCTTCTCGCCACGCTCACCACGCTCCTGCGGGGCGGCGTACAATACCTCGACGCGACCTACGATTCCTTCCAGTACGATCAGGTCGATCTCTCGGCCGCCGGAGATCCGCCCAACTTCCTGACGCCGGTCACCGGCTGCGACTACACGCAGAACATGGGCCCGCCCCGTACCTTCACGATCGACTGTTCGGGCAAGCCGGCACTCAATGCGCCCAAGTGGACGGTCAATCTCGGCGTGGAGCAGACATTCGCCTTCCCGGGGTTCGACCTGGTCGCAGCGATTGACGGGCGCTACCGCAGCAACCGCGTGGTGGGCTTCAACTACCTGCCCACCGGCAACAGCGGCCAAGATGTCACCGTGGACGCCAGCCTCTCGCTCGTCCCGCCGGACCGCGGTTTCAACGCAACCCTGTTCGTCCGCAACCTGACGAACGAGGCCATGCCCTCGCTCTACCAGCTCGGCGCGGCGAACGTCGCCTCCGTTACGCTGGAGCCGCCGCGCACCTATGGCCTGCGCGTGGGGTACGATTTCTGATGGCGACGAAGCTCAACATCCTGGTCATCGGCGGCGGCATTGGCGGGCTGACGGCGGCCATTGCCCTGCGCCGGAAGGGCCATCAGGTGACCGTGATTGAGCGCGATCCGGACTGGTCCGTCTACGGCGTCGGGATCATCCAGCAGGGCAACGTGATCCGCGCGATGGACCAGTTGGACCTGCTCGAGTCCTACGTCGCGGCCGGCGTACCGTTCGACAGGGTCGCCGTGCACATGCCCGACGGGACGCTCGTCGCGCAGGTCCCCTCACCCCGGCTGGCGGAAGGCTATCCCGCGAATCTCGGCATCAGCCGTCCCGCGCTGCACAAGGTGCTGGGCGACAGCACGATCGCAGCGGGCGCTGAGGTTCGCCTTGGCATCACC
>Ga0182742_1003611_pt1 | contig 14901 bp, 15 predicted proteins | sample eDN5th37CBELigMG_FD_128880 | JGI IMG/M metagenome (GOLD analysis project Ga0182742, IMG submission 128880) | Enriched Miracle-Growth compost microbial communities from Emeryville, California, USA - eDNA 5th pass 37_C BE-Lig MG (version 2)... ...
CCACACCCTTCTGTATCTTGATAGGTGTGGGGGATTTATCTTTTCAAACCATTTTTCTATACCTTGGAGTCCAAGCCACCAAACAATTACAAATTCCTCTATTTCGCTTTTCTAGGCTATATGATCTACACTGTTAATCGCTCGATTAACTTCACTTCAATCTCCTCCTGAAAGATCGTTGGGTACTGCATCGCTTGAATAAATAATTTTCTACCTACCTCAACAAGCGGAATTTCAAGTGTAGTGATATTCATAATTTTGGCAATGGGCTGATTATCAAAACCCATAATCGCTAGCTCATTAGGAACAAGTATTCCTAGTTCCCTCGCACAAGTAATAATTCCTGCGGCTACTTGATCACTAGTAACCAATAAAGCGGTAGGGGGAGAGTTCATTTCTTTTAACCGGTCGACGATTCCCTCCCCATCTTCGAAACGAAAGCTATCATAAAAAATATAATCCAGCACCAGTGGATGCCCGTGTTCCAGTAGGAAATTCTTATAAGCTGCCTCTCGCATTTCACTATTTCTGCCTGATTTTCTACCGATGCAATAACCGATTCGCTGATGCCCCTTTTGATGTAAATATTTTAAAGCAATCGAGAAGCTTTTATAATGATCAATATAAGTAGAAGACACGATTTTGTCTTCTACTTCTTCACATAAAATAATTGGTCCATATGTTTTATACTCATTAATTACTTCCCAGTCACTAATCCTTGAACAAATGATTAAGGCATCAATTTGCTTTTGCTTTAGCATATTTAATGCTTCTATTTCTCTTTTCAACTCATAGTTTGTTTGAAAGAGAACGAGCTTGTAATTATTCTTAACTGCTTCATTTGCGATTCCCTCCACTAAAAATCCAAAATAAGGAGAATTCGAAAATGGAATAACCACTCCAATCAAATACGTCTTTCCTTTACTTAAGTGAACAGCATTAATATTACGTTGATAATTCACTTCCTCCATCGCTTGTTGCACAGCTGCCTTTTTCTCTTCACTCACATAGGGGTGTTCATTTAATACACGGGAGACAGTCGTAACAGAAACTCCAGCCATTTTTGCTATTTCACGAATATTTGCCATACACTCACCCTTTAAAAAACTTTTTCTTGCTCTGAAACGCGTTTCACCATTTAAGCTAAAAATGTAATAAACAGGGAGAAATGGTTTTTCAATAAAATGGTATAACTTACTAGTAATCTTATCATCTTTTACCTTTTCTCCATACACAAAAAAGGGGGAAGTACAATGTTAGGTCTAATTGCACTATGCTTCACCATTTATTTTTTCGCTTATTTAACGATTAAAGCAGCAGGAACTACCATTCGTGTAGTGCCGATTCGTACATTCGATGATTATTTTATTGACTATAGCAGAACAAAGTTGGGGGATGGAGAAGAATGAGTGAATACAATAATAAATTATTTATATTTACACCCATGGACGCTACATCTTTTTTTCCTAGCGGAACGATTTTTTCTTTTAAACAATACGACCGTCTCATTCATGCGAGTATTAAAGGGGAAAACGTAAAAAAAGGAGAATTAGTCGGGTTAATTAATAAACAGGGTATCTTAGAATACTCCCTTAATTATCAACTGTTTGATCACCAAGTATATGGTGGCGTTGGTACACTAACACCATGTGGAAAAATGGGAACTAGGCTTAAAGGAGTTTATTCTGTTACGAATGTAGAAGAGACTTTCGAGTGTAATTTCACACTAGAAAAAGTGTCACTTCAGAATCAAATAGCTTGGAGAAAAAAGAAGTCATGCTAAAAAAAACAAAGCTTAGGTCACTTCCCCTAAGCTTTGTACCTGTTAATTTATAGAAAAAAAATAAGTAACTGTGAAATAATTGCGACAAAAATAAGTGCAAAAGGATATGCAGCAGCATAGGCAATCGATGCATCATCAGAATCAATTTGTTGATTCACCGCACCTAAACCAGGTGTACTAGTCATTCCCCCACATAATGCTCCGAGAGAATGGATAACACTCATCTTGAATATCTTTCTTGATAAAAAGAAGCCAACAATCATCGGAATGACTGTGATTAATGCACCACCAAACACCAGACGGAACCCTTCTTCCTGAATTACCTCAACTAACCCCTGACCAGCGGTTGTTCCAGCTCCTGCTAAAAATAATACAAGACCAATATCACGGATTACCTGATTAGAAGGTTGGAAAAAACGAGCTCGTATCGGACCAATTTTCCCGAAATGACCAATAATCAAGGCGATAAAAAGTGGTCCTCCTGCCACCCCTAGTGTAATCGTACCTAGACCTGGAAGATGAATAGGTATCATTCCTACCGCAATTCCAATTAATAATATTAAGCTTAGCGATAGAATATGGATATTCGTAACTACTAGTGACTTTCTAGTAAATAGCTTTCCCGCATCGTTTAGTCGGTCTTCACTACTTACCAATGTTAATATATCTCCTCTTTCGAGCGGCCATCTTGCACTTTGATTGTACTCGAATCCTCCACGTTCAATTCTTGTAACCGTTACTCCGTATTTCCTTCTTAGCTCAAGTTCTTTTATGTTTTTCCCAATGATCTCTTCCGAATCAACCGTTACTTTACGAATCATTACGTGGTCATGGTTTTGTAAATTTGTTGAAACCTCTTTTCCTATATCTTCAATCATGCGATTTAAGTCTTCCCTTAAGCCAACTGCCACCAATCGATCACCATTCAAAATTACCGTATCATTCAATGCTATAATATTTCTATCTCCACGAATCACTCGACTGATGACAACAGAACCATATTGGTTAAATCGTAACTCTTTTAACGTTTTTTTATTGATATTTGGGGCCATGACCTCGATAGTTGTCACTTCAGGTGATTCTTCATTTCTAACAGGACCACTGTATTTCTTCAGGTCCTTCTCCATATCCACTTTTAATACCTTAGGCAATAGCTGTACAAAAAGCACCACAGCTAATACGCCAAATGGATATGCAATCCCATAGCCAACCGAAGCGAGAGGATCATTTGTAGCATGTAAGGCAGCCGCAAGACCAGGAGTACTCGTCAATGCTCCAGTCATAATTCCTATACTAAGTGCTGGCGATAAATCAAACGCCTTCGCAACCACTACAGTTGTAATCGCTGCGACAAATACAATAATTAACCCAATAAATCCAAAGATCATTCCACTAGATCTCATCATACGGAAAAAGCGCGGTCCAGCCTGTAAACCAATTGCGACAATAAATAAGCTTAATCCGAGATTTTGAACCGTATGAGGAATATCATAACCCCAGTGACCAAAAAACATGGCCACAAGAAGAACACCTGAAGATCCTAGACTTAACCCTCTTATCTCCATTTGTCCGAGAACAGAGCCTAAGAATAAGATAACAAATAATAATAGCAGCGGTTCCTTTAATAACACCACAACCCAATCCACAACACATTCCCCCATGAGTGACAGCAACATTTTTCTCCATTATATTCTCTTCGAATTCAAAAAAAAGAACTTACTACATTAATTCACGAGATTGCCTTAATGAATACGCTTAAATTATTAAAGCAAACTAAGACTGTGTTGAAAAACACAATTCAATGTGGAGGGTGATACTTTGAATATGCTAATCCGCTCCTTTATGATGATAGTAAAAGTACTATATAAGCTAGAAAAGCTTAGCTATGTGCTAATGACAATCTTTAGGATGCCTGCCTTTAGTAAAGCATAAGCTGTATCTATTATCCCATTGAGAAAAAAGGTAAGCTCAACGCTTACCTTTTCTATTACATTTATACTTAAGTTTTTATGCGACAAAATATTGAATATATATTATTCGCCAAGCTGTTGAATTTGATTAGAAAGCTCTGTTAACTCTTGTATAGTTGTAAATAATTCGGTATTTTCCAATAAAGCAGGGTCTAGTTCCCCATTTTCAATATTTGATAAAAATACATTTATCCCTTCTAATGCCTTGTCGTTTTGCTCCATAACCTGTTGATGGATATCCTCCGCGATACTTGGAGCTTCGAGTTTACTAAATGCTTCAATCTCTTGTTTCATCTCCAATAATCTTGTTTCTAAATCTTCTAAAGCTTGTGTATCGGTAATTGCTTGCTCGGCCATTGCTGGTACTTCGTTTGCAAACTCCGTCGCTTCATTTACATATTCTGTTGCTTGATTTACGTAGTCGAGTGTTCCATTCACTTCTTCCAAAAACGAACAACCGCTTAATCCAATCACCGCTGTTAACGCAACTGCCAACCGCTTTAACCTCATTCTTTTCTCCTCCAGTATTTTATTATTGAAAAATAAGAAGGATCACTACCAACATGGTAATGATCCTACAAAAAGGGGCAGACCTTTACCAAAACATTGGCAAAGGTCTCGCTAGCAACAAAAATTGCCCAACAAAGCCGGAGAATTTTATCTCGTAATGACGACTTTATTGTTATAGCTACTCCCCTTTGATATTAATTATCCTCATAATAATCATACGTGTAAGCATGCAGAGAAGTCAAATGATTTGAAGTTCCCATTCTTACTCGTTACCTAAAGATGTTTCCCATTTTGCAACTTCATCCTTTACAATCGGAGCCACTTCCTTGCCTAGTAATTCTATTGCCTTCATTACATCTTCATGAGGCATAGAGCCAACCGGTACGTGAAGCATAAATCGAGTAATCCCAACGTTCTTTCGTAAATGAATGATTTTATCTGCCACTGTTTTTGAATCTCCAACGTATAAAGCACCTTCAAAGCTACGTGCCGCATCAAAGCTAGCACGACCATAATGCCCCCAACCGCGCTCCCGTCCAAGTACATTCATGACCTGTTGGGTTGATGGGAAAAACTTGTCTGCAGCAACTTCCGTTTCTTCATCTATAAATCCATGCGAGTGAGAAGCTACCGTTAGTTTCGAAACATCATGACCGGCATGAGCAGCTGCTTTCTTATAGAGCTCAACTAGTGGAGCAAATTGTACAGGTCTTCCTCCAATTATCGCTAATACGAGTGGAAGACCAAGAATTCCAGCACGGATGACCGATTCGGAATTCCCCCCACTTCCAATCCAGACCGGAAGTGGATGTTGGACCGGACGTGGATACACTCCTTTTTGATGAATGGCCGGTCTATGTTTACCTGACCAAGAAACAATTTCAGAATCCCTAATCTTTAGTAATAAATCCAACTTCTCTTCAAACAATTCGTCATAATCGGCTAAATCGTACCCGAATAATGGAAATGACTCAATAAATGACCCTCGTCCTGCCATAATTTCAGCTCGCCCATTTGAAATCGCATCTAGTGTTGCAAAATCTTGAAACACACGAACAGGATCAGCTGACGAAAGCACAGTAACCGCACTCGTCAGACGGATACGTTTTGTTTGCGAAGCAGCCGCAGCTAATAAGACTGCTGGAGAAGATGCAGCAAAATCTGCTCTATGATGCTCGCCTACCCCAAACACATCTAAACCGACTTGATCAGCTAGAACGATTTCTTCCACCACTTCGCGAATCCGTTGTGCATGACTAACTACCTTTCCTGTCACAACATCCGGTGTTGTTTCTACAAATGTACTTACACCTATTTCCAATATGAATCCTCCTATACCATAAGCAGTTATGTATGTATACCTTAGACACTATGCGACTTGGATATATAACTTTATCATAATCATTCTAATCTAAAATTGCTACTTTCACCTCTTTTCCAAAAAAACGGAAAAAATTCTCCACAAAAAAAGCATTTCTACATAGAAACGCTCCTCTTTTTTATTTTTTGGTGAGTTGCTTCTGTAAAAGCACCTCTGTATCTAGCCTGTTTAACGGAGGACTGAACAGATAACCTTGATATTCGTCACATTCAATGGATCGTAAGAAGAGCTTTTGACTATCGTCTTCTACTCCCTCTGCAATCACCTTGTAATTTAATCCTTTAGCCATCAAAACAATCAATTTAACTATGGCAACATTTTTCTCACTTGTATGAAGTGAAGAAATAAAGGATCGATCAATCTTCAAGTGGTCAATAGGATACTGGTTCAAGTATTGCAACGAGGAATAGCCTGTACCAAAATCGTCCATAGCAATATTGAAACCCATTTCCTTTAGTGATTGCAACTTAGAAAGTGTTTCTTCAATTGAACCCATTGCCACACTTTCAGTAATTTCTAGTTCAATATTCTCAGGATTTGCTTTTGTTTCAAATAAAGTCTCGGTTACTTTTTCAATAAAGTTGTTCTGTTGAAATTGAATGGCTGATATATTGACGGCGATTCGAATCGGTAAAATACCCTGTTCTCCCCATTTCACAGATTGCAAACAAGCTTCTTTCAATACCCATTCTCCTAGAGGAAGAATAAGTCCAGTTTCCTCTGCCAGAGGAATAAACTCGCAAGGTGGAACCATCCCTTGATCAGGTCGAATCCAGCGCAACAACGCTTCTACCCCAACAATATTATTGTTTTCAAGAGAAACCTGAGGCTGGTAGTATAACTCTAGTTCATTTCGCTCAATCCCTTTTCGTAACGCGTTCTCCATTGTCACTTGAGGTTCTATGTCCATTTCGGCATGGTATATTTTATAGTGATTTTTTCCAGCTTCCTTCACTTTATACATGGCTGTGTCAGCCTTCATTAATAGAGATTCAAAGCTGTTGCCATGTTCCGGGAAAATTGACACCCCAATACTAGGTGTCACATATAGTTCTTCCCCTCTAATATCATAGGTTTTTCGAAGGACAGTAAGAATATTTTCTGCGATTTTCTCAATTTGTATTTCGTTTTTATTTTCGAGTAAAATTCCGTATTCGTCTCCACCAATACGGCAAACTAGCTCACTTGGTTTAAGACTCGAAGTTAATCGATCTCCTACCTCTTTTAACAATAAATCCCCATATGAATGTCCTAGACTGTCATTTATATGCTTAAAGCGGTCTAAATCTAGTAGCAAGAAGGCTATTTTCTTTTTACTTCGTACATGATGGTTACTGATCGCTCTTGAAAGCCGCTTTTCAATAAATCTCCTATTGGGCAAACCGGTCACAACATCGTGATAAGCTAAATACTCCATCTGATTAATCGTTTCAACCAGCCGGTCCGTTCTCTCTTTAACCTTTACCTCAAGTTGCTCATTTAAATCATTCAATTCAGAAACCAATTTATCATTTTCTAACAAGGTAAAAAGTTGTCTTAAGACCACTAATAGAATCGTTAAAAACAGGCCTACGACCACAGGGGCAGTGTGATAAATTTGAGAGATCACATACAAGGATAGCAACACCACCCCCACATAAGGCAAACTGTGCCTAACAAAGAATCGATTCTCAATTTGTGAATCATTCTTCTGTTTCACCTGAGATGGTGTTTCATGATAGATACCAGCTAAAGCCAGGAAAAACAACGAAAGGATCCATAAAGGCTCTGAAATACTTCCTACCGTGTATAAATTTTTCACAGTTAAATAGGAGAATAAGGTATCTGCTAAGATTTGTACCAATAAACCTACTATTAATAAATATAAAGTCTTTTTATTAAAAACGGTATTTGAAGCAATTAAAAGACTGATGACTCCTCCTAAAACCCCAAGATCTAATATCGGATACATGAGTTCTACTAGATGAAATGGATTTCCCTCCATTTTTAATAACGGTGCGAAAATGAACACCCAATTAAATGTAGTTGCAACCGCCATGATGATCAACATATCAAAGGAAAATCGAATGGTAAGTAATTTACTTTTTACAACATTCATCATGCATAAAAGGGCAACAAAATAGAACCCGTTCTGTCCAATCCAAAAGATTTTTGGCAACAGAAGTGTATCTCCATGAACACCTAAGATAAACTCGTAAAACACCCAAATAAAAATTCCTATTGTATAACTTAATATTCCTAGTCCTAAAAACAACCAAAACTTTTTAGCCCTGCCATCGTCATTTTTATATGTCGCTAATAACCAACTAAATGAGGTTAAGCAGGCAATTGTTTGGAATGCGACTCCTCCCCAATCCAAAAAAGCTTGCTTATGCTGAAAGAAATAAATCCATAAGAAGTTTGAAATGATAAAAAAAGCGATAAAAAGGTAAGCAAACTTTTTATTTTTCAGGGCGTACATTATATTCTCCTTTTAAATATAAATCAGTTTCCTATCAAACCCTTGGGTTGAAGGAATAATCCATGGATAATTTTCTTTATTTGTATATACCTCTTTAGAATGAATAATTGCAGGTATCACGTAATCACCTTTATAATACATTTGTTCCGAAACAGCTTCGATAGGTATTTTATATACAGTTCTTAATGCTCTATAGAATACTCTCTCCAAAAGAACCACGCAATAGTTCATTTGGTAGAAATCTGTATAATGAACAAATAGCGATAATAATCTTTCGAGATTTTTTCCTCTATATTCCTTTAAAATAGATACCTTATCTATTTCAATGACCTTCATGGGATTCATTTCTATTTTATTTATTTCGTGAAAGGGGAAAACCGTGTTAATGTAATTTTGCAACGATGGAAAGTAGGATTTGAACTCGATCGTACCAATTTCTTTATTAGCTTGATCCAAAATAATAAATCGGTCTGTCTCATCGAATCTCGGATCTAGCATATAACCCTTCTCGAGCCAGCATTCCATCCAAATTTCATTAAATGTATTAAGATCTGCCAATGTCTCAACTTTTATAAACATCTTATCCCCCACTAGTTCAAATGATTGTCTTAGTTCAGATCTAGTTGTAATGTCATTAGAATTACTTTTATCCTATATTATACTACTACAATAGTATTATAAGGAAGTGGAAAAGTTGAGGTTATTAAATAAAAGCTCACGACCTAATATCCCATTTCGACTAAACATTTTATTAGTACATCTCGAAGCACGACTTTCATGTCTACTATCTATCATAAATTCAACAAAAAAAGCGCAGTTTCGTACCACTTCACCACGCTTATGATCTTTTGAATTACAGAATTCATCTACAAAATATACGACCCATAATCTTAATTTATCCAACTGGATCAGTTGAGAAGTATTTTAAGGTATTTTATTACTTTTTCCTTAAAATACTCTTTGTGATGATCTACAATTATTTTTTCTTTTTCTTCTTCTTATCCTTTTTTTTCCTTCCCTTGTCATTTTCTTTACTTTCTTCTTTATATTTTTTATTGAATCTTTCCATAAATAAAGACATCTTCTCACTCCTTTTTCAAACTTGTTCCCTAATATTTATATTATTAAAGGAGAAATTTGGTATAGGACAAATGTACATATTCATAAAAATACAACAGGATCATATCCACCATCCAAACCGAATGGAGTACTAAGTGTATATTGATTATGGAATTCAATTCACACCTTTATCACACAAGTAAGCAATAGCCTCTAGATGATCTCCAATAATACGTAAGACAGCCTTTGGGTGCCCTAATTTTGAGAAGTGTTGATCCGGACGGATTCGATTTGGCTTCATTACATCAACAAAATGAACATTTTCTAATTTATACCCTTAAAGAATTCCTTTTACATGAGCTAAGTTTGGATTTATTAAAGAATCCCACCCTATTCCATTTAGGCAGGATCTACTGATCGCATGTGGAACAGCTACTAACGAACCGACCCCTAATTCTTTGCAATTACATATCATATTTAATAGATACTTGTAAAGATTAACCACGTAAAGTGGAAAGTAATCGATATTTAGATCATTAAGTGCAATATCCGCCCCGTTCGCTACACTTAATCCAAACTGTTGAAGGTCTCTAAAGTGTATTGGGAAATCAGCATCTATAAAAAGAAGAATATCTCCCTTTGCAAAAAGCGCTCCAATCGCTCTACCTACATCTATACCTAAGGCTTCCTCAAATACTAAGACCGTGGTCCCATACTGTTTGGCAATTTCTTCTGTCTTATCATTTGATCCATTTACAACCACAATAATTTCTAACGGCTCTGCCAGCCTAGCTTGACTAATAACAGCTCCGATTGTTGTTTCCTCATTTTGTGCGGGGATAACTATAGAAAGCTGCTTCCCTCCATATAAAGAAGAAGTTCTTCCGGACCCCATATGGATAGTAGCATAGTCCGATAATTTATTGGATTTTTTTATGTCCTCTACAATATCTCTTCTTCTACCACCATCATGATAGTTGCCTCTTTCCCCATGAATACGAAACCACTCAATCCAAGCCTCTAAGAACATATTTAGCTCTTTTATTTCAGTATCGGAAATAGGAATTGTGTAATGTGATTGTTCTGGGGTATAGTGGTTACCTATAAATTGAGATTCAATAGAAATGTGGCGACTTATATTAAAGTCATTTTCTAAAATTTTCAAATGTGCTACAACAAGATTTTCATAGCAATCTGTTCCTAAAGATTTCTTTACTTTTTTTGTAAAGGCATGTGGCAATGAAAGAAGTGAGTCAATAAGAAAATGGTTAAATCCTAGGCTGTCATTAAAAACTTGCCTACACAGAGTTAAGCAATCTGGCCATTGTTTTACTCTTTTTTGGAGAAATGAAGGCGATATATTATTTAGTACAACATCAGCCCGGGAACTTATGATTGGTTCAAGAAATAACTCTATTTGCTCTGTTTGAATAGTTGAGTCGTTGCTATTAATGAAAAGAAAAATATCTCCGATAGCTTCGTTCAATGCTGCAATATATCCTTCATTCTGACCCGTTTCCTCTTTTACAATTACCTTACATTCTTTTGATTTTAAATAAGAAATTAACTCTTTATTCTCACTGTTTGACAATATAACTATGACCTCAATTGGATTTAGAGACCAAACTTTTGTCACCAGGGCTAGATCAAAGTTATTAGAACCAATTAGGATGATTGTTACACTTTCTCCCATGAGTTTCTTCCTCCATTTTTCAAAATTTTCTATTAAAAATCCTTTCATAATAATTCATCCCCTAACTTTATTGGGAGAAACACACTTTAAATTTTTTTAAGTGATATATTCTCATGGTCGCCAATATTCCCATGTTCAGCCGGAGTCTGTCCTTTTTTAGATAGAACAATAAAATTTATTGAATCTTCTTTTGATGCAAGTGCCCCATTCGAACAGGTTGCATCTAGCCCAACTGGCTGCTTCATGACCAAAAGAGCAGCACCTAACTTTACCTCAACATCTGCTGTACCATCAGTTGAACTATTTAAAAAAAACAATAATTTTAAGGGAGTTCAGTTACAATGCATTCTGTATAGCCTGATGTAATGATTCCATACTGGTCCAATAGGTATAATTATAGTTAAGCTTTACCAACATGGATAATCATCTGCTCCAGCTACTTCATCGATTACTGATTGAAGCTTTTCAGTTCGTTCTGATATAAATATAATTGGAGTATATCGAGGGGTTTTTAAATGATCCGTACAGTAATTATGTGAATATATATCATTCTTTTTTGTTCTACATCCTTGAACCCCTACACGAGGAACGTATTAATGGACTATATATTTTACTGCCCTTAAATGATCTCCAATGATCCAACTTGTCTTCTTACCTTTAGTAACTAAATTACTATGAATATACCTTATTTTATTGGTTGTTATCACATCAACTGTTGTTGCACAAATCCTAAGTCCCTCATTAACCGATATTGCATGGGCTGAAATCGGATCAGCAAGATTTATCCAACCTATATTATTTATCGCTTTTCTGCTTAGAGAAATGAGGAACTGCTAAAATTGAATTCAAAGAGAGGACAGGTGGACGAAGATATTGATTTAGAGTAATTTTGCAAACAGTTGTAAAATGAGGACATTTTTTTTGTTTAGCCAAGAATGATAGATCATTTAAGGCAACATTGTAACCATCTTTCATAGCATTGATAAGAGGTTATGGTTCATGAATTGTACCTTTATATCAGCGTCGAAAAATAATAAACAATCGGCCGTTGCATATTTCGCACAAATGCCTCTACCCACATCATTCTCAAGAGTCTCATCATGAGAAATAATTTTGCATCCGTAAGTCTTGACAATTTCACCTGTTCTATCTGATGTACCATTAAGAACAAGAATAATTTCTTTTGTGGACAATTTACTTGCTTCTTGCAATACCATATCAATTGTTTGTTCTTCTTCTTGAACAGGAATAACAATTGATCAATCCATACTAACACCTCCAACATTACTGGTTACCTCGTATTGGAACAATATAGTACCTCTACCTATATTATGCATATTATTATGCATTGTTAAGATGTCTACATAATCTTTTAGGTTTAGCAATTCTTTTAGGTTTAGCAATTCTTTTATGTATAATCTATTAAGGTTTTTATAAAAAAAAGACACCCTAAAGGGTGCATGAGAGATTACACAAGCTTTTTACTTTAGCGAGATTCTCCAGTTCTGATAGACACCACATGTCTTTTTTCCAATTGTCTTGTAGCATTCAAATCAAATTTAAAATTACTGGAAAAAGACTCTGTGAAACCACCCGTAGAACCAGTTCCGCCTGTCGATCCAGTGCCGCCTGTCGATCCAGTTCCACCAGTAGATCCAGTAGCAAAGAGCATACATGTCCCTCCTTTCCATTTAAATATGAGCATTATATTCAAAATTACTCGCCATGATTGGACAAGTAACGCAATGATAGATAAATGGTTTGATATGGAAAGGTCATTCACTTTATTTAGTATTCTTCAACTATGGACCTTACAATGGATAACACCATTGATAAACTTCTCAAATTGATCGATTACCTGCTCCATCTTAAAGTTCTCAGCTGTTTGGTATCCTGCTTCTACTAAACTATTTGTTTTTTGTTGATCATCAAGGAGTTCCATTATGGCCTCTGCAAGGTCATTAGGATCTCCAATATTGGTTAAAAGACAATTCCCCTTATGCTCTGCATACTCCATCACGCCAACATTACGTGTAGAAACTACCGCACAACCACATGTCATAGCTTCTAAAACCGGTAAGCCAAATGATTCGTAATGAGAACCACAAATATAAATATCAGCTTTTCTATAAAGGTTACCCAATTGCTCTTGAGTTGGACTTACATAAACGGTACCTGCAAATTCTGATTCAGGAGTAAACTGGGTTACCCAAATTGGTTCAATATTGTAACCTTTCTCTTTTACAATTTTAATACTATCTATTATGTCTGGTATTCCTTTAAATGCCCACTGCTCTGGACCTACAAACATCACGATTGAACATTCATTTCTTGACTGGCCTTTTGGCCTCGGAAAAAAAATGTTCTCATTTAGAGCATAGGGGATTACATAAGGTTTTCTTCGAAATTTACGATCTATTTGCTTAGCAAGTTCCTTTGAAACAGCAATGATCGGAATGGGTACTGTCCAATGTGAAAGTATCTCTTCTTTCATACTTTCTTCGAGGTTTTCAAATTCAAAAATATAGGTATCGCCTTGTTCAAAATGAATTACCGGAGCGATATTTAACTCATAGCAATCTATTAACTGTCTCCAATAAGTAGTAATAATAATATCTGTATTAGGAATACATTCAACAAATGGAATATTTGCTGGAACTTGAATATAGTTGGCATCCAATTCCATCCACTGTGGTTCTGGATCATGACACACGATATTAACTATATGTCCCCTATTTACTAAGCAGTTAGAGTATTCTAGAACAGATTTAACTCCGCCACATAAATTTGAATGGTTCAGAATGAAAGTTATATTAAATTTTTCACTTCTTCTCTTTTTAAGGATGTGCGATGTTTCATCAACTTCTTTTGTTTTCTTGGACCATATTTCTGCTTTTTTTGCTAACTTCTTTTTTTCTAGTAAAGAATGAAGAATCTGATTATTCTCATTAATACTTGGATGTTCAGGAATAAATCTCGCTGCCTCATTATTATGGAAAATTGCAAGTTCTATATTGCCCAGTTCTTTATAACAGTTACATAACATTAGATGGGGTAACCAAGTCCAACATGCATGATTTAACCTTCCCCAGATATTTTTTGATTTTTCAAGATTTGTGGCTAATTTATACCAAAAAACTGCCTGGACTGGTTGGTTCTTCTTTATGAAGTAATAACCTAATCTACAACAAACCTCTGCTCTAGGAGCTTCAAATTCAAAAGACCTTACCAATGATTGGAATTCTCTTCCTAAATCATCTATATAATGAAAACAATCTGCTAAACTAACGCATGCAGATATATTATCCTCAACCCATCCTTTATGAGAATCCAAGAACCGAGTATAATAACTTATTGCTTCGGTGTATTTTTGATGATCAAAAAGTTCGTTTGCGTAATAAAATAGGTCCCGAGGTGAAAATTCCTCCCCCCTATTTAATCGTATCTCATAGATTCTAAGATTTCTTTCAGAATCATGATGAATACTTGCATGAGTAACTGCTATATCACTGTTAAGAATATTGCCATTAACTTCTAAGTACTCATGTACTGGTCCAACCCACTGAAAATGATTTTGACGTTTGACTAGTCGATTTCTCCGCAAACTCGAAATGACATTCCCATCTTCATCTACTTGAAGGTTATAATTCATAGATACAGCATCCAGAGAATAATCAAAATTTTGTTTTAATAATTTGAACTTCTCTTGATCCTCCTCTAATAAGATATCATCTGCATCTAGCCAAAAAATATAGTCCATTTTAGCCTTGGAAAAGGCATAATTTCGTGCAGCTGCAAAATCATCAATCCATTCAAAGTCGTAAATTAGCTCTGTATATTTTTTTATAATGTGTTTAGTTTGGTCTGTAGATCCTGTGTCTACAATTATTATTTCATCAACAAGGCCTTGAACTGAGTCCAGACATCTACCAATTGTGTCTTCTTCATTTTTTACAATTATACAAAGACTAATGGTAACCACTTGAAAGCTCCTTCCATAGCCAATAAATACTAAAAGGCTTTATAAGAAATAACTTTTCTCCA